>Ga0172382_10013315_pt1 | contig 10611 bp, 8 predicted proteins | sample Leawel138RmetaG_FD_122245 | JGI IMG/M metagenome (GOLD analysis project Ga0172382, IMG submission 122245) | Leachate microbial communities from a municipal landfill in Southern Ontario, Canada - Leachate well 138R metaG | ecosystem: Engineered > Solid waste > Landfill > Unclassified | place...
AAATATCTTTAAAGCTAAAAAATATTGTTAAAAGATTACATTCAAAAGACAAGCAAAAAAGAAAAAACAACAAATTGTCATAAATATAGAGAATTATTTTTTCTTTAGTTATATTTTTACTACAAATGTAGTAGGAGAATATATGCGAGATTTTCACGGAGTTATAGAAGCTTTAAGGTTATACTTAGCAAAAGATGAAAAAATAAAAATCTTAGATAAAGATGTAGCATCAGCACTAAAGATGACTCAAGCAAATTTTGCAACCATAAAAAGAAGAAATTCAACTCCTTATAAAAATATACTAGAGTTTTGTAAGGATGAAAATCTCTGTTGTGTAGAGATTTTTTTTGATTAGATTTTTGATTGTATAGTTATTTTAGTAGCTTCAAAAAGCTCTATGGCTTTTTGTACCATTGGCTCATTTTGGATATCTGTGCTATCTAGCTCTTTTGTACTTGGTGATGAGCAAGAAGTTACACAACTTGCACTTCCTCCTATCTCGGCATCTTCTATCATAGAAGTGCTTTGTTCATACTCAGTTACTTCTTCTGTGACTTCATTTTTTTTTTGGATTATCTCTTTGGTGCAAGCTTGGTGTTTTATTTTTGTCTCAAAACCAAAGATATCGCGCACAAGATGTTTTATAACTGAAAAGCCATGAGTTAAAACTTTTTTACAATCTTCATCCGCACAACTCTCCCATGTTAGAGTGTCATCTATATAAGAGACAAAACTTATGGATTCATCAAAGCAAATGCCAAGTTGTGCATTTCTGTCTTTCACCATTTGCTTTAACTCATCAAACATCTTAAGTGAAAGGTTTGGAAGCTCTTGTGGCGCTTGGGGCTCTTGTTTACTTTGAAGAACTACTTCTGTTATGTTATCTTCTTTTGGAGCATTTGTATCTTCTAAAACACTTTCATATGGTTCTATGTTGATGCTTGATATTTGAGGTCTTTGTACCTCTTTTTGCAAAGATTCTATCATCTGATCAACCTCTTTGATGCGAAGAGCTTCAACCATCTTAAAAAAGATTAGTGAGAGAACAAAAGAGCCATCAGCATTGATACTAAAGAGGTATTTTGAATCACTTAAGATTCTAAAAAATCTATCCAAAACTAGAGTAGAGTAGAGTGCATCTTGATTATACATTCTCTCTTTAAGGTAGACGATGAGCTCATCTACAACCATCTCAGCTTCATAATCTTCCAATATCTTAGTAAACTCAACAAGCCTTGCGTAGTCTTTTGCAAAAACCGCACTAAATAGATCCATGATAAATTTAGGATCAACAAGACCCAGCATATCTGTAACTGTATTTACATCGACATGATTTTTAGAGTAGATGATGGCTTGGTCAAGCAGGGTTAGAGTGTCTCTTAGGCTTCCATTTCCACTTCTTGCTAAAATCTCTAGTGCATCGTTTTCGTACTCTATCTCTTCAAGGTTTAAAATATGCGCTATATGGTCAACAATTTTTTTAGTTGCAATGGACTTAAATCTAAAGTGCTGAGTTCTACTAAGTATAGTTGCTGGTAGTTTTAGAGGGTCAGTTGTTGCTAGGATAAATTTTACATAACTTGGAGGCTCTTCAAGAGTCTTTAAAAGGGCGTTAAAAGCAGGAGTACTTAACATATGTACTTCATCTATGATAATGACTTTAAATCTTGCACTAGTGGGCTTATATTTAGTTTGCTCAACCAAAGCTTTTATATCATCAATACCACGGTTTGAAGCAGCATCCATCTCTATAATATCTATATGACGGTTTTGTAGAGCATAGATACAATTTTGACAAACTCCACAAGGTTTGTGTGAAACGCCCTCTTCACAGATAAGTGCCTTAGCAAAAATACGAGCTGTTGAAGTTTTCCCACTACCTCTTAGACCTGAGAAAAGGTAAGCATGAGAGAGCCTTTTTGAATCAAGTGCTAAAGATAAAGTTTGAGAAATTGTCTCTTGACCTATAAGCTCATCAAAGTTTGATGGACGATACTTTCTTGCTAATACTTCAGAAGACTCTTTCACATGCAACTCCAGATTTAATTTTGAAGATTCTAACATCTAAAGGGTTAAAATATGATTTAAAGCAGAATCTTATAGGAGATTTTAAAGCAAGCGATGATAGTATTTCAGTATCAAATTTAAGAGTAAGAAATGAATGTAAAGAGTAGAAATATTGCAGTTGTAAACTTTATGGGTATTATTGAAGATCGTAATGCTAGGTTGATACAAGGCTTGATAATTTCAAAGCTAGAGATGTATAAAGAACAAAAAATTAAAGCTGTTTTAGTCTCTTTAAAAAGTGCCATATATAAAGAAAACAGTGAAGCTTTAGTTTTTTTAGTGAAGCTCTTAGATGCACTAGCAAAAAGCACTGAGCTGAGTTTTGCCATCATTGACTACGATATTGAACTTTTCAAAATATTAAAGAGGGTTGCAAAAGGCACAAAAGTAAAGCTCTTTAAAAACACAGATGTAGCTACCCTTTTTCTAGACCCAAAAGTTTACAAAAAAACTATATGTGTTTTACTTTATGATGAAGATGAGCATAACTCAAAAGACTTGGCAAGTGAGCTCTCAAAATATGGATACTCTGTGATCCGTGCAAAAGATCAAAAAGAGTTTCAAGAGAGAATGCAAGAAAAAGCTCACGATATTATCATAACGCAAAGTGCTTTAAATGAAAAGATGAAAAATGCATCAGAGTCCAAAGGCAAACTGCTTTTATCTAAAAAACTTATTGTAAATCTTCCCGTTTTTATGGATACTGCAGTTGAGACCCTTGTCTCTTTTACAGGGCTTCAAGCACAAAAATCAGCTCATAGCATCAAAGGTTTTGACACAAGCATAGATGTAGATAATATCTGTTCTGTTATGCACTTCAAAGGCGATTTAGAGGGTTATTTTACACTAGTGTTTCCAAAAAGCTTAGCAATTATAGCTTTAGAGTCACTTTTAGGTGAGAAGATTAGTGATAATGATATGGACACTCTAAGAGATGGAGTAGGTGAATTTTGTAACATCATAACTGGGTCTATAAAGACTGCATTTGATAGAAAAGATACTAAGCTTTTGTTTGATCTGCCAAAGACTTACAACTCTTTAAAAGCGACTCAAGGACATATAGGCGAGAACAACGGTGTTTGGATAGATATGCAACTAGCCGACAAGCCTTTTTATATGTTTATAACAAAGTAAAGTCATCCTCTTCTTACTTTTTGACCGCAAAAAGTAAGCAAAAACTCTTGCAACAGGCTTCGAGCCTCACTTTGTGAGGTTCCCAAGAAACAACAAATAAACTTCTAAAAATTCAAAACTCGGCTACGCCTCAAACAGTTGCATTTTAACCTCGCTCACAAGTAAAACTTGGGAACTAGACAAGCGTAAAAAAATCCAACTCGTGACATGCTTTTTGATTGCTTTTTTAAAAAAGTAATAAAGATAAATTTTAAAGAGATAACCACTTGGATGCGATAGCTTTCAGTGCATCTGGGTTTTCTGATGCAAAAAAATTTAAAGTAGGTTTTTCATACTTGTGAGTAAACTCAAATTCACGCTCCAAATACTCAACAATAGCATCACCTGAGTGAATAATTGCACAATCATTACAGAAGTAATTTTTAATAGCGTCAGAGATAAGTGGAAAATGGGTGCATCCGAGGATGATGGCATCAGGTTTTTTTATATCTTTGAAGTAGTGGTTTAGTGTTGCATCTAAAATTTCTCCACTATATATCTCTTCTTCAACTATGGGCACAAAAAGTCCCGTAGCTTTTGCTTGAAGATTTTTATATCCTCTTTCATTTAAGCCAAGCTCATAAGCTTTTGAGTTTATAGTAGCTTTTGTAGCAATGATAAGGATGTTTGAGTTTTTATTTGCAAGTGAGTTTACAGTAGCTAAAATACCAGCTTCGACAACGCCAATAACAGGGCAAGATGTATTGTCTCTCATCTCTTGTAGTGCATAAGCACTTACAGTATTACAAGCAACAATGATAAGGTCAAGCTCAAAGTTTTTAAAAAACTCAACTGCTTCTATGGCGTAGCGAATGATGGTGTTTTTATCTTTGATACCATAAGGAACGCGAGCAGTATCTCCAAAGTAGATAATCTCTTCAAAAAAACTATGTTGTAGAAGTGATTTTACAACTGTTAAACCACCTATACCACTGTCAAATACACCTATTTTCATTATTGTCTGTCTCCTTTACAAAGGAAGTAGATTCCCTAGTAAATTCCTCTTATTGTGGTTATGCTTAAAATTGGACTATTTTTCAGTATTCATACTCTCTAGAAACTCAGCATTAGTCTCTTTTTTGCCCATTGTTGTGTAGATAAACTTAAGAGCTTCAACTTCATTGTCTTGTTTGTGTAGCATTTGACGGAGGATAAATACTTTTTGAAGAGTGTCAGGACCGATAAGTAGTTCATCTTTTCTAGTTCCAGATTTTAGTATATCTATAGCTGGGAAGATTCTTCTCTCTGCTATCTTTCTATCTAAAACAACCTCAGAGTTTCCAGTACCTTTGAACTCTTCAAAGATAACTTCATCCATTCTACTTCCAGTGTCTACTAGTGCAGTTGCGATAATGGTTAAGCTTCCACCATTTTCAATGTTTCTAGCTGCTCCAAAAAATCTCTTTGGTTTATGTAGAGCATTTGCGTCAACACCACCAGAGAGAACTTTACCACTTGATGGTGTTACAGTGTTGTAAGCACGAGCAAGGCGAGTGATGGAGTCAAGAAGGATAACCACATCTTTACCAAGTTCAACTCTTCTTTTTGCTTTTTCTATAACCATCTCAGCAACTTTAACATGGTTTTTCGCTGGCATATCAAAGGTAGAGCTATATACATCTCCCTTTACACTTCTTTCCATATCTGTAACCTCTTCAGGTCTCTCATCAACAAGTAAAACAATTAAGTCAATCTCTGGATGATTTGTAGAAATACCATGAGCTATTTCTTTTAAAAGTTCAGTTTTACCACTTCTTGGAGGTGCTACGATTAGGCCCCTTTGACCTTTACCAATCGGAGCAAAAAGGTCCATCATACGACCTGTTAAGCCTTTTTCTCTGTATTCAAGTTTGATTTGGTCTAGAGCGTAGAGTGGAGTTAGGTTTTCAAAGAGAGGTCTTTTTTTACTCTCTTCAGGAGGTAAGCCATTTACAGCTTCTATCTTTATAAGCGCGTAGTAGCGTTCTTGGTCTTTTGGAGGGCGAACTTGTCCTGTTACAACATCTCCGTTTCTTAGAGCAAAACGGCGGATTTGAGTATTTGACACGTAAGCATCGTTTATACTCTCATTAAAACTTTTATCTATGGAGCGGATAAATCCATAGCCATCTTGCATAATCTCTAAAATTCCACTAAATAGGATGAAACCACCCTGTTCAGTCTGAGCTTTTAAGATTTCAAATATAACATCTTGTCTTTTTAATTCATTTGGATGCTCTACATTTAACTCTGAAGCAATACTAACGAGTTCTTCAATACTTTTTGTGCGCAATTCTTCTACGCTAGCACCTTTAACTGGTTTATGTGTTCTTGATTTTGTGTTGCTTCTTGGGGCTGTTTTGCGGGGTGTTTGTGAATTGTTTTCACTCATTAAGTATTTACCTTAGTTTAGTTTCGGATATGTGTTGCAGGGGATTGTTTTAGTTTTAATGAGAGGATATTACAATAATAAACCCTCTAAAGTCAAGTGTATAGGCTTTTTTTACTCTTTGATGCCATCAAGAGTTTTAAAAAGTAGCTCAGATAATGACTCTCTATCTTTAGTATTTACATGGCTAAACATCTTTTCTTCAAGCTCTATAACATCTCTAAGAGAATTCTCAACCATCCCCTTACCGCTCTTTGTTAGGCGGACAAGTTTACTTCTTTTATCATCTTTATTATCTAGTCTTTTAATAAAACCTTTTGTCTCTAATTTTTTTAAAACTTTAGTCATTCCACCTGAGGAGAAAAAAAGTTTTTCATAAAGTTTTGTAGGAGAGAGAGTGTGCTTTTCATCTACACAAGAGTGAAGTGAGGATAGAACATCAAGCTCACTAGTAGAGATGGAGTATTTCTTCTCTAGAAGCAAAGCGATTCGTGATAGAATCTTATCAGATATTAGAATAAGAGGCAGAGATACATAACCTATGTCACTACCATTAGAAATTTTTTTGTCTTTGTTACTTAAATGTAAGATTAGCTCGTTTGAATTCATGGAGCAAATTATACACTGATAAGCACATTAAGTAAATGTTAATACAAAAAGAAAGTTTAAGAGAGTATATGATATCTTTCGAGCAAGATAAAATATAAGGAAATCTAATCATATGAAATACTTACTATTGTGTGTAGTTTTATTTTTACATATACATGCCGCAGATGAGAAACAACAAGGTTCTTTGGTTGTTACAAAGATTGTAAAAGAGGGCTATTCATCAGCATTACAAAGCTATGTAGGCTCATTGTATTATGATATTAACTCTAACTTAGCATCACAAAGTGCAGGCGCTGTGCATGAAATCTTTGTAAAAGAATCTCAATCGGTAAAAAAAGGTCAAATTTTAGTAAGACTTGATAGTTCAATACTTGAGGCAAATATAAAAGCAAAAAAAGCTATGTTAGACTCTTATTTGGCTGAATTTAAAAAACAGCAAAAAGATCTTCAAAGGGCAGATGCTCTTTTAGAGAAAAACTCTATAGCTCAAAGCTCACATGACAATACTTTTTATACTCTTGAAGCTTTAAAAGCTGAGATAGAGTCTCAAAAAGCAGAACTTTTATCTATGAATATTCAACTTGAAAAAATGAGTATAAAAGCACCATTTAATGGCGTGATTGTAAAGAGAAATGTAGATATAGGTGAGTGGGTAACAGAGGGTAGTAGTGTTTTAAATATAGTAGATCCAAGAAGCATAGAGGCTGTAGTAAATGTTCCAAGCCAACTTTTAAACATACTAAAAGAGGGACAAAAACTTCAAGCAAAGATAGATGAAAAAGATATAGAAGTAAGCATCAAAAGTATAGTTCCACTAGCAGATATTGCGAGTCGAACTCTTCCTATAAAACTCTCTTTTGCATCAGAAAATAGCCTTATAGAAGGGATGAGAATAGATGTAGAAGTTCCAACTCTAAAGCAACAAAAAGTTTTACTAGTTCCCCGCGATGCAGTTATCAAAAGATTTGGCAGTTATGTTGTTTTTAGCGTAGTAGATGCAAAGGCAGTGATGTTAAATGTCAAAGTAGTAAACTATAGCCAAAATGAAGCTGCAATCCTTAGTGATGGACTTAGCGTTGGTCAAAGTGTTGTCACAAAAGGAAATGAGAGAATTTTTCCAAATATGAGTGTAATTGAGAAGGGCAATTAATGAACTTTATTGATCTGTCTATAAAAAAACCTGTAACTATTTTTGTAGGTGTTCTCTTAATTATTATGTTTGGTTTGGTTGCTCTAACGCAGCTTCCATATAAACTTACACCAAATGTAGTTGAGCCTGAAATAGGTGTTATTACAGTATGGTCAGGTGCTACTCCTAGTGAGATTGAGCGAGATATTGTCCAAAAACAAGAAGACCAGTTAAAATCAACTCCAGGCTTAGTTCGTTATGAGGCTATGGCGTCTGATAATATATCTGAAATTACACTGACTTTTGATGTCTCAACTGATATGAGTAAGGCTCTACTTGAAGTCTCAAACAAGCTAAATCAAGTTGACAACTATCCTGATAATGTTGAAAAACCAATCATCCAATCAGCTGGTTCAACAGCATCGCCTACAATTTGGATGGGATTTATCGCAGATGATGATAATGATAGGGATATAGATACATATCTGACATACTTAGATAACGATATAAAAGAGCAGTTTGAACGCATACCTGGAGTTGCTGGCATCTTCGTTCCTGGTGGTACATTAGATGAACTTCACATAAGACTCTCACCTGCAAAACTTGCAGCTCATGCTTTAACTATAGAAGAAGTTGCAAATAAAATTGTGTCTGAAAATATAGATACAGCTGCTGGAACAGTAGATATAGATAGACGAACATATCGCGTTAGAACTTCTGCTAGATTTAAAACTATAGAAGACTTAGAGCAGATGGTTCTCTTTAATGATGGTGTAAAAAGCATTCGTTTAGGCGAAGTAGCTATCATCTCAAAAGGCCATGCAAAAGTAGTTGCAAACATCTTACAATCACGTGGTGATGTACTAAATAAAGCACTTATCTATGGTGTTAGAATGGAGCCATCAGCCAATGTTGTTGAGACTACAAACCAAGTTGAAGAGGTTTTTAAGCACCTAAATGCAAATGTGCTTCCAGAGCATAAAATTCATCTTGACTGGTTTTTTGACCAAAGAGGGTATATACAAGGTGCTATTGAATTAGTCCAACAAAATATTGCAGTTGGTGGAATTTTAGCAATTGTTATTTTACTACTTTTCTTGCGTTCGCTGTTACCAACTGCTGTTGTCTCAGCTGCTATTCCTATTAGTATTGTGGCTACTTTTATAGTTTTAAATGCAATGGATAGAAGCCTAAACACAATCTCACTAGCAGGGATCTCTTTTGCAGTCGGGATGCTCCTAGATAGTGCCATAGTTGTGCTTGAAAACATAGATAGACACTTAAAGATGGGCAAAAAACCTTTTGATGCAGCTCATGATGGAACTGTAGAAGTTTGGGGTGCTTTGGTTGCATCCGCACTTACAACTATTGCAGTTTTTTTACCTGTTATATTTTTACAATCAGAAGCAGGACAACTCTTTAAAGATATAGCTATAGCTGTTACTGCGGCTATCACCTTCTCTCTTTTTGTTTCAATCTCTGTTATTCCAATGCTTTGGACGCAGTTTATAAAGGTAAGTAAAGTTGACCATGAAAAAGAACATGAAGTAAAAACTAAACCAAGAGACTCTTTCTTAGTAGCTATGGCAAAAAAAGTAGCTGCTTTTTTTATGAACTCAGTAGAGTGGAGTTTAAAAAGAAGAGTTAACCAGTTTGTAACCATCATATCTATGGGTGCTCTTTCAGGATTTTTGATTTTTATCTTTTTTCCAAAGATGGAGTACTTACCTCAAGGTAATCAAAACTTAGTGATGAACATACTTATCCCACCTCCAGGTCTCTCTGAAGATGAAAAAAAAGAGATAGGAAAAAAACTTCATGAGCATATGAAACCTCACTATAGCAAAGATGTGGGAGGCATTCCGCCTATAAAACATACGTTTTTTGTCTCATATCAAGATCTAATTATCCAAGGGATGATATCAACAGAAGAGAGTAGAGCAGCAGAATATGTCCCTTTTATGATGCCAGCAGTAAATAGTTTTGCTGGGGTGTTTGGCATCTCACTTCAAAGAGGTGTTTTTGAGCAAGGAATAGGTGAGGGTAGAAATATAGACATCGATATAAGCGGTGACGATATGGAGAAATTGACTCAGATAGGGGGGATGCTCTTTGGCGCGATTTCTCAAGAGATGAAGGGCGCTCAAACTCGTCCAGTTCCATCCATAGAAGTCCTTTTTCCAGAGGCTCTACTTATCCCAGATAGAAATGCACTCGCAAGCGTTGGGATGAATAGTCGAAGTTTTGGTTTTGCAGCAGATGTCTTACTTGATGGAAGAAAGATTAGTGAATATACAGCAGATGGTGCCAAGTCAATTGACTTGATACTAAAGTCAGATGATGAGCTTATTAACTCGCCAGAGGCACTATATATGACTCAGATAGCAACACCAAATGCAGGGCTAGTTCCTATATCTGAGCTCTCGCAACTTCTTCATACTACTAGCATCACTAAGATTCGTCACGTTGAGGGCAAAAGAACCATCACGCTTCAAGTGACACCGCCAACTACTATGACACTAGAAGAGAGTATTGAGCAGCTAAAAGTTATCATCGAAAAAACAGTACCAACTACAATGTTGCAGGACTCTACAAAAGTAAAACTAGCAGGAAAAGCGGACAAACTAGCTCAAACCATAGAATCTATGAAGTGGAATCTGCTTTTTGCTCTAATCATTATCTACCTTTTGATGAGTGCACTCTTTGCTAACTTTTTGTATCCACTAGTTATCATGTTTACAGTTCCAATGGCTACAGCTGGAGGATTTATCGGGCTAAAGCTTACAAATATGTATGTGGCCCCACAACCACTTGATGTTCTTACGATGCTAGGCTTTATCATACTCATCGGTATCGTTGTAAACAACGCTATTTTGATAGTCCATCAGTCACTAAACAATATCAAACATAGTGCTATGGTATATAAAGAGGCAATAGTAGAAGCTACTCGCTCAAGACTTAGACCTATCTTTATGAGCTCACTAACATCTGTTTTTGGAATGTTACCTCTTGTTATAGTTCCAGGACCAGGTAGTGAGTTTTACAGAGGTTTAGGCTCAGTTATCACTGGTGGTTTGGCTCTTTCTATGGTTTTTACTATCTTAGTGACACCAGCACTTCTATATCTATTTTTAAGTTTTAAAAAAGATGAAAACGCAAAGGAAATTTCATGAAAATAGCACTAATATTTCTGCTTTTTTATAGCACGCTTTTTGCCTTAACACTAGAGGAGTCTTTAGAATTAGCACTACAAAACTCTCCAAAA
>Ga0172382_10013316_pt1 | contig 10611 bp, 9 predicted proteins | sample Leawel138RmetaG_FD_122245 | JGI IMG/M metagenome (GOLD analysis project Ga0172382, IMG submission 122245) | Leachate microbial communities from a municipal landfill in Southern Ontario, Canada - Leachate well 138R metaG | ecosystem: Engineered > Solid waste > Landfill > Unclassified | place...
GGCACCCGAATTCTATCGTCATCGATTTTCGCTTACGTATTCCCGATACGCGCACTCAAATCGATTTAGATAGAAATTGCGTCTGGCCACCCTCAACCGAACTCCAAAGATTGACAGAGCACTGGTCTTGATGTACGTCAAGGAATAATTCGCATCTCTCTGGCAGATTTGGAAGGTGATTTCAATTCTACCAAGATAAGGCTGCTATATGCGACATTGTGTTCTAATGGCCGGAATCGGTCTTCTATTTTTGCTGAGTGGCTGTCAGACAGCCGAGCGCCCAACGACCAGCGGTACTTCGCAACCCGGTACCGCGCAGAGTACCGCTACACCCACCGGAGAGGAAGTCGCGGTTCTGACCACCGCTCCGAACGTCCCGCCTCCCATCACCCGCAAGGCCCCCACCACGGTGGTGGTCGACCTTGAGGTGGTGGAACTTGAAGGCCAACTCGCCAACGGAGTTACCTACACTTTCTGGACTTTTGGCAGTCAAGTTCCGGGCCCGTTTATCCGCATCCGGTTGAACGATACGGTCGAGTTTCACCTGAAGAATCACCCCTCCAGCAAGATGCCGCACAACATCGACCTCCACGCCGTGACCGGACCGGGCGGGGGAGCTGAGGCTTCTTTTACGGCGCCGGGTCATGAGACCGAGTTTTCCTTCAAGGCGATCAATCCGGGTTTGTACATCTATCACTGTGCCACTGCTCCCGTTGGCATGCATATCGCCAACGGGATGTACGGTTTGATCCTGGTAGAACCCGAAGAGGGACTGCCCAAAGTCGATCGTGAGTTCTACATCCTGCAGAGTGAGTTTTATACCGAAGGAAATTACGGAGACCCGGGACTGCAACCGTTCTCCATGGAGAAAGCCCTCGATGAACGCCCTCCCTACGTGGTTTTTAACGGCTCGGTGGGCGCCTTGATCGAGGAGAACGCCCTGGAGGCAAAGGTGGGAGAAACCATCAGACTTTACGTCGGAAACGCAGGCCCGAACCTCATCTCCTCCTTTCACGTGATCGGAGAGATCTTCGACAAAGTCTACGTGGAAGGTGGCGACCTGATCAACAACAACGTGCAATCTACCGTTATACCGGTAGGCGGGGCGGCCATCGTGGAGTTCAAAGTGGAAGTGCCTGGCTCTCTGGTCCTGGTGGACCACTCCATCTTTCGAGCCTTCAACAAAGGTGCCATCGGCATGATCAACGTGCAGGGTGAAGAGAACCACGAGGTCTACACCGGCCAGCAGAGCACCAAGGTCTACTTGCCGGAAGGCAGCGCCATCCAGACCATGCCTAAGTCTCAGGCTCCTAAAGTCCCTGGGGCTCAAAATAAGGAAGAGCGGATTAAACGGGGAGAGACCGTCTACAAGCGCAACTGCGCCGCTTGCCACCAGATCAACGGGCAGGGGCTCGCCACGGCGTTCCCTCCTCTGGCCAAGTCGGATTACATCACCTCACCTGAGATCGTGACCAATGCGGTGGTCAATGGATTGAGCGGAGAGATCACGGTCAACGGTCAGACCTTCAACAGCGTTATGCCGCAACTGCAACTGACTGATGAGGAGATCGCAAACGTAGCGACTTATGTTCTCAATAGTTGGGACAACATCGGCGGTGAAGTGACCCCGGCCGACGTGCAAAAGCTCAAGAAGTAGGTCATGCACTTATTACTCTTGCTATTGAGCCTGGTGATGGTGGCTCCCACCTCCGCGGACATGATCCCGGTGGGGGGTGGGAGCTACCTCCCCCAGTACACGCTCGATGGGAAAGAGGTTGAGGTCAAGCCGTTCTTGATCGGCAAGTATCCCGTGACCAACGCGGAGTACCTGGAGTTTGTACGCGAGCGCCCGGAATGGCGCCGCTCCAAGGCTAAATCGCTGTTTGTGGAAACCGCTTATCTCTCCCACTGGAAAGGCGACCTGTCTTTCGATTCGGCCCAGGCCAATAGTCCCGTGATCAACGTATCCTGGTTTGCTGCTCGGGCCTATTGCCAGTGGCGCGGTATGCGACTTCCTACTCAAGATGAGTGGGAATTTGTAGCCCGGGCCAGTGAGACTCAACTCGACGGCACCTCAGAGCCTGGCTATCAGCAGAGGATCTTGAGTTGGTATTCCAGGCCCAGTCAAGACCCACTTCCTCCCGTTGGCACGGTATTCCGTAACGTTCTGGGAGTCAACGACATCCACGGACTGGTATGGGAGTGGGTGGATGACTATAATACTGTGATCGCCGCTACCGGCGACTCCCGCAACAAGGGAGAATTGGATCGGAATCTGTATTGTGCCGCCGGTGTGAACAGCGCCACCAGTCCGAGCGATTATGCTGCCTTTATGAGGTATGCTTTTCGCTCCAGCTTGAAGGGAAGCTACACTTTGCAGAACCTGGGCTTTCGCTGTGCGGCCGATTTTCCCAAAGGAGGACCTGAGCGATGACGAAACGAGTTTACCTATTTTTGCTGTGCACTCTTTTTCTAATCCTTACCGGCTGCAAGGAAACTCCTTCGCCCGAGACTCAAGAGCACACGCCTGGTCCCCTTCCGGAGAACTCGCTCTACCAGCTTGAAGGGGAGTGGGAGACGGGAGCGGGAGAGAAGGTTGCTCTGGCGGATTTTCGAGGGAAGGTGCAGATGCTGTCCATGATCTACACCACCTGCCAGGGTGCTTGCCCCCGCATCGTGGCGGACATGAAGGCCTTGCAGGAAGCGATGAGCGAACAGACTGGTGGGGAGATCGAATTTCTCCTCGTGACTATGGACCCTGAGAACGACAACCCAGAAGCTCTCCAGCGCTTTGCTGAGGAGCAGCGGCTCGGTCCTGAATGGCGCCTCGTTCGGGGGAGCGAGAACCAGACCCAGGAAATCTCTGCCGTGCTCAACTCAAAGTACCGCAAGCTTGAAGGCAGTACCGACTTCGCCCACTCTAACTTGATCACCATCCTCAACAAAGATGGGGTGATCATTCACCAGCAAGAGGGGCTGGGGGTTCCGGTCGAGGGTGGGGTCGAGGTGCTGGAGGGACTAGTCACCGGAACAGCTCCCTGCTGCCAATAGCGTTTCCCATCTTTTGATCTAGATCAAAGTTGTGGCCCCCGGAAAGATCTAACCTTTCCTGGGGCCCGCTTCGATCATAAGGAGCAATATAGATGAGTAAACGCACCATGAGCAAAAATCAAGGGCACTGGGTCCTGGCCCGGATGGGGAAGAAAGTTCTTCGCCCCGGGGGGAAAGAACTCACTGAGAAGCTGATAGGCCGGCTCGATATTCTGCCGACCGACGACATCGTGGAGTTTGCCCCGGGACTCGGGTACACGGCAGGCATCGCTCTGAGCCGGGGGCCGAAATCTTACACCGGCATAGAGTTCAACGAAGAAGCGGCTTTGCGGCTGCGCCATACATTGACCGGACGCAATCTGAGGATCGTGATCGGGGATGCCGCTGAATCGACCCTGGAACCTGAATCGGCAGACAAGGTTTATGGTGAAGCTATGCTCACCATGCAAGCGGACAACAAGAAGTCGGCCATCATCAGAGAAGCCCATCGGATCCTGCGGCCCGGTGGGCTCTACGGTATCCACGAGTTGGGTCTGGTCCCGGATGGCATCTCCACAGAGAAAAAAGCCGAGATTCAGAAAGACCTGGCCAAATCGATCCGGGTCAACGCCCGACCCTTATCCCGGCCGGAGTGGACCGAACTCCTGGAGCAGGAGGGCTTCCGGGTACTCTCCATCGACACGGTGCCGATGCTACTGCTGGAGCCGAGGCGCCTCATTGAAGACGAGGGCTGGAGACGAGCCATGAAGATCGCCTTCAACGTGATGATCCACCCTAAAGAGCGCAAGCAGATCACCGGCATGCGCGAGGCTTTCAGACGACATCGGAGTCACATGAACGCCCTGGCGGTGGTGGCCCAGAAGCTCTAGATATCTAGAAGGCGTAAGAACTACCTCAAGTTCTCGAACCGGTTGATGGTGAGGAACTCCCCACTTCGCCCTTGCTTGATGGTCATCTGGTCGATGTTCATGCGCAGTTCATGGAGAAGGGGCATGATGCGCTCATCGGTGGTGCTTTGCTCCTTGCGAATGAAACCGCTGAGCGAGGAGCTCTCTTGTGAGAATTCGCGCCCTTCTTCCAGATGACCCAGCAGGGAAAGCTTGTCGGTGCTGGTTCGGCTCAGGCTCTCCGAAGAGGCCTGGATGGTGGCTTCGAAAAGCTCCTTGGCGTGTCGCTTGACCGAGGAGCTCATCTCCCCGGGCACCATGGCAACACAGGCGTAAAGCGGAGCCAGGGTACCCAGTCTTTCGATTTCGTCGACCAGGGGATTGGGTTGGTATGGCTCCTTCAGGCCGAAGCGATGATCGGCCAGGGACAGAGCGCGCTGGAGGTTGGAGAGTTCGTCGTAGCATTTGCGGCCGTCCTTGACTTCTCTCTGGGTGTTGAAAAGGGTTTCGGTGGCGCCGTCGAGCACCTGCAGGGCCCGTTCGCGGAAGCTGTCGACGAAGCCCTGGTTTAAGTCAGACCTGGTCACCAGATCGACCAGATCGGCTCCTGCACCGGGACGAGATAGGCCCTCATTGGTGGGGGCTCCTTGCAGGTGCACCCGAGCCGGGATGGCCGGGGCCGATCCCGGTTTGGATAGCTCACCGTAGTTGACCAATTCGTGGCGGATGACGTCCTTTTTCCACCAGAGCGCACCCTCCTGGACTGTCACCTTCTCGAATTCTCTAACCGAGGCGTTTCGAGAAAAACCTCCGTCGATCTCCGGAGCGTAGGTCAATCCGCTGAGAGCCTCTCGGATCCCGTGAAGCTCCGGAAGCACTCGTTCGTCCACGGTCACGGTCTCTTGCTTTCCGCTACTTTCGCTGCTGGAGTGCGAGACCGAACCCGAGCTTGTTTTGCTGTGGCTCAAGGTCAGCAGTCGATACGCTTCCTGATGCATGCTGCGCTGAGATTGAGACTCGGACTTGATGGACCACTGGAGAGACTCCTTGATGTGGTCCTTGAGACTGACCGAGAGGGGCCCGGGAACCATGGCCACGCTACCGTAAAGGGGCAAGACCTGACTCATCCGTTGGACCACCTGGGCCAGTTGATTCTGGTCTTCCGAGATGCCGGGCAGCTCTCCATACAGGACGTAAGATTGAGGTTCCACGACCCGGTGCCCGTCCAGCAGCGACTTACCACGAGGGAGGACCGAGGCGGTTTGTCCTACATCGCCCTGAAACTGTTCGAACCCTTCGCTCTTTTCTGCGGTCGCTTTGAATTTGTCTTTAGTGGTCTGGCACTCAGCCTGAAACCGTCCCTGGTAAGACCGTAGAGCGCGTTCCACATCACTGAGCTTATCATAAGCGAGCTTACCCTCGCTCACCTCCCGCTCAGGCTTGAAAAAGGTGTCGATCGCCTGGTCCACGGCCAGCAGAGCTTCATTTCGAAACTGCTTGACCGTGTCGGCGTTGAGCGGGGCCTTCCGCATCATTTCATTCAGGTTGGTATAAGATTTAATCTGCATCGAGCGGTCTCCTGGATTAGAGAATAACCGCCTTCGATCACAAGAGCGTTAAAAGCCAGGCCTTTACTTGGGTAGGAACACCCGGACGTTACTTCCCATGCTGGTGGTCTGCTGGCGAACTTTGTCGCTCACTTCCCGCCCGTCGCCCAGGGAGATGGAGATGTGGCCGTGGGTCCTCCCGGCACTGGAGGCGCCGGAGCCACCACGATCCCAGACCACCACGGCGCCGGCCGGAAGCTTGGGTAGGTCCTTGGGAGAGACTTTGATCTCGCGAAACTTCGGATTCTTGGCCAATTGATCGGCCGCCATGTAGGCGCTGGCGCCACCCACTCCTTTGACACCGGCTCTCTCGAGAGCCTGGCGAACCCACTTAAAGCACCAGCCTCCGGGGCCATTGGCGTTCTTCTCGGCGTCTTTCGCCAACGCCTGACCCCAGGGTGCTACGGGACCGAAGTCGGAAGAAGTGGCCATCGGTGCCGAGGAACCGCTGAGTGCACCTGCGCCTCCGGAGGCGACCGAAGATGGGGACGGGGAACCACCCAGAAAGTTTCCAATACCATTATTAAGACCTGACGCACCTCCTCCGAATTGGGGCATGCTGCTGACCATCGACTGCATCTGATTGGCCATAAACATCTGGCTCATCATCAGCATGACCTGCATCATCTGGCCCAGAAGGGAGTTCATCAACCCTTGCTGCGTAGGCATGCCGCCCAGCGGGCCGGGCATTCCCTGGTAGGCGTTGAAGGGTGAATACCCCATCGAAGTTTGCTGCAGTCCGTACACTGATTTTATTCTCCTTGAAAACCGAATATCTTGGATTCACAATCTCACTCGGAGGTAGAATGGCGAAGGAAGATCTTGAAAAAATGTTGCCCGATTGTTAACAAACTCTGCCGCTTCCTAAACAACCAGGGACTTTGTAACATTCCGTTTACCTTTGCTGCCGCCCGGTGTCCTAGGGTCGAGGGGATATGCAAAAACGGCAAGGATATCTGCTGCCACTGGCTCTGGTCTTTCTTTTTGTACTCCTGATGCTCCAGGTGGGGATGGTGCAACTCCAAATGTACGCCACTGAAAGCGCCTTGAACGAAGAGGAACGGCTGGCCTTTCAGATCGGCACGGAGACGGTCCACACTCACCTCGGCCTGGCTGTGGAGAGCGGTGAGAGTTCGGGCCCGGTGGATCTTTCGGAGGAGACTCTGGTCTATGAAGTCCCTCGCTCCGACTTACTACTTTCGGCTTCCTGGAGAGACGGAACCAGCCGATATCGGCCTCTTCCCCGAGATTGGGCCACCTTCGACAACCTCTCCCGCAAAGGCCCCGGGATTCCGGAGTTTAGCTTCGATAGTAAGGGCAAGGACGATAACGATGATCCGGTGGCCCTGGGTCATACCCGGCTCCGGTTGGATGCATCCAACCGTAATTTGCGGAGTACCGCGACCTTCTCCCACACCTTCCCCTACGGTTTGTACGCCCCCAAGGGAAGCATAACGGCCGCCTCGGTTTCAAGTTTCAGCAACCCCACCCTGTACGTGGCCGACGAGTCGATCTCGGAAGAGTCCGGCCGTCCGGTGGACATCCGCGCTTACAGCAATATCCTGGTCAGCGATTTTTATTCCTCGGGACGGGCTATGAGCGAGATCGGTACCGTCAGGCTTCCCAAGGATCAGGATGCTCCGGGTGTGATCGGGCTCAGCGGCCGGCCTGGACCGCCCGACGATTGGGCCAACCTGACCGAAGCGCTGCAAAAACTGGGCAGCAATATCGCTCGGGGCTCTCTGGACAAGACCCCGTTCTTCGATGATCAGATCTTTACCCTGGAGCACCTGAAAGAGATCTTCGACGGAAACACTCGAAACCTGCTGACCATCTTCAGCGTGGGACAGGCCTGCAAGGTACCGTTTTTCCCCATCCCGGCGGTCCAGAATTCAGCCCCCGTCATGGCGGTCTTCTACATCCATCACCCCTACCCGGTGGACTTTTCCGGGGTGGCTCGGGACACCGATGACAGCAAGCGGTTGGCCGAGATCGGAAAGAAGATCGAAGCCAAGAAGGCCGAGCTTGAAAAGACACGAGCAGAGCTAGCAAAGGAGAAAGCCAAGAGCAATCCGGACGAGCGAACCATCAGGAGGCTGGAAGGAAAGATCTCGGATCTGAAATCGGATCTGGAGTCCCTGGAAAAGAGTGCCCGGGAGCTCTCGAAAAAGATCGAAGACAAGAATAAGGATTTCAAAAAGCGTTTGAGTCGGGCCAAGATACCGACGAATGCCGTCGAGGATAATCGGCAAGTCATCAACGGTTGGTCCTACCTTTACGTCATAGGTAATTTGGTGGACATCGTGCTTGACCTACTCAAGGGTAAAAACCCCCTGGGCGACATGTTTTCTCCCTCTCGAGTCGTCCATCTGGGAGGGGTCGACCCTGAGTGGAGCTGGGGGTCGGGGAAGATTGAGATGAAGGCCAACCTCACCGTACCGCCTGGACGGACCCTCAAGATCGCCAAGCCAAACCTCACGGTGAACGGAGACATCTTCCTTCAGCGCGGCGCTTTGCTGGTCGTAGACGGCAACCTCACGGTCAACAGACCTGCCTCCTGGTCGGACTTTAAAGGAGTGGACGCCAGCGATATTCCCGGCTACCCGAAAGGCCGGGTGACCATGGAAGAGGGGTCGGCTCTGGTGGTGACCGGGGATCTGAGCATCAATGGAGGCAGCTTTCACGAAGGGTCGGTGCAGATCTGCTCGAGCTACGGGCCGAGTCGAGCCATGACCCGCTTGATCCAGGCCGGAGGAGATATCACCACGCGCTATGGCCTCTCCCCGGTGGTCACGGTGGGCGACCTGGTGGATGAACTGGCCGGCGACTTGAAGTTTTTGAAGGGTTTCAATGACGAATTTTTCGTACCACTTCTAGAAGATGTTTATCCAGTGTTGGGAAAACTGCCGAAGGTGGGCGCCTGGCAGTCCCGACCGGCCTGGTTTGCCAAGTTTGCCACCACCATCGAGTATTTTCCGTTTCTGGCCACTTTCGGAGCCGGGGGGCCCTGGCCCATCCCCTTGCCTTATGAAAACTGCCTGCGCAAGGTCTTTCACTACGTCTCCATCATGTACTCAGCAGAACTGAACGCCATGGTGGGGGAAAACCTCTATACCCAATCCACCTTCTGGTTCTTTGGGCGAGGTGTGACTCCGGTGCTCCTCAAGGTGTATCCGGGCCTGATCAAGGACGACTTCAAAGACTTAAAGTGGGAGAAGATCGTGGCCAAATCGTTCGGCGATCAAGCCCTGCGGTTTCTCCGGGACGACATGCCCAAGTTCGCGGTCAACGTGGTTCAGAACCTGATTTCAGAGATCGTGAAGGCCATGGTCAAGTCCCTGATACCCTTCCGGCCGCCTACTTGCGGCGGGGAAGGAAGCGACCCGGCGGAATCCATCGAAAAGATGGTGGAGAATTTCTTTAAGAATACCCTCAAAAATTTTGGCTCGCTGGCCGCGATTTCCCTGGAAAGGGCGCTCCTGAGAATGAAAAACGAGATCTACGACCACCTCAATAGCGGCAGCGACAAATACTCCTTGAAGAGGCAACTGCCGGGGATCGCCGTGCTGGCCGGCAACAACCTCAAGGTGGGTGTGGATGGCGGCATCCTGGCCTCCGGCCTTTTCGTGGCGGCAGGCGACGTGACCATGGACTGCGACGAAACCGTGGGAACGGTCATTTCTACCGGCGGCCACGTGAGGGTCGAGAAGTTTTTCCACTACCCTTACTTCGATCGTATTTCGGTTTATGAGCCCAAGCAGAATGTGTCCATCTGGGAGAACGTAGCGACCATCATTGCTCCTGAAGGAAAACCCGCCGGAACGGTGGGCGGCACCTGGGTCAAGCGTCTGGGGGTGGGAGCACAATGAATACTCGCGGCTTGACGATGATGGAACTGCTGGTCGCGATGGTCGTTCTGGCGGTGGGAAGTTTCGTGGTGATCCAAACGTTTTCCCAGAATCTTCGGCACTCCAGCCAATCCAGGCAGAGGATGCTGGCAGCCCTGGTGATGGAGAACCTGGTGGAGGAAGTCCTCGCTCACCCCTACGGCGCTTCCCGCCCGTCGCGTTGGAACGATGGAGAGGTGAACCTGACCTTCATCGTGGAAGGACGGCCCCAGGTTACACGGTTTTTTTGCAACGTGGAGGCAAACCCGGAGCAGGGAAACGGCTCTTTCTTCGGGCGCTCAAACCAGGGCGCGGACCTGCTGGACCTTTCCGTCGGCTGGAGCGAATCGAGCGGCCCTGGTAGCTCCGCCCAGGAGCGCAAACTGACATTGGAGCTGGTGGTGCGAAGAGAGTTATGAGAGCACGCGGTCATACGTTAGTGGAGATCCTGGTCGCCTCGTTTCTGGCGGTGGTGGTGGCGATCGCCGTGGTCCGGGTCTTCTGGTTCGGGCGAGGGGTGGAGCGCCAGGCCCGCTCTTCCTACCTCATCAGGCAAGACGCTGACGTGGCTTTTCGGCAACTCCAGTCAGAACTCAGGCTGACCCATCTGGCTTCCATCCGGCTCCATACTGACGACAACGGATGGGGCATGGCAAGTCCGTTGCTGGGTGGATTTGATAAGGAGAGCTTTGAGTTCAGTAAGTATGGGGTGGCGGTCTGGAAGTCGTGGGTGCACTTTTCCGTGGTACCCACCGACGAGAACGTAGGAACGCTGGTCCGTTGGGAAGTGCCGTATCGTAAAGGTCCAAACCTACCGCTTCCTCCGCCTTCGCTCGAGAATACACCCTCGGAGAGTAAATGGTCCATCATGCCCCGAGTGGTTTTACCGGGACGAGGTCCGGTCGCTGATAGCTCCGGCCTGCAGACCTTTGGAGCGGTTGAGAAAGGGGGAGGTTTGCAGCTTCGCTTTCTGCGCAGCGAAAACGACCAGGATACCTTGAGCGCTATAAACCCCAGCGCTTACTCCGACACCGACCAGTACGGATGGACGGCCGGAAGTACCGAGTTGGTGGATCTCAAGCTGCAAGTAGGAGAAGTTTCGGGGGAGTCCGGCAAACTCAGTCTCTACACCTTGAATCTTCGAATCAAGCCCAGAAATTGAACTAGGGCCTGTGGACA
>Ga0172382_10013317_pt1 | contig 10611 bp, 11 predicted proteins | sample Leawel138RmetaG_FD_122245 | JGI IMG/M metagenome (GOLD analysis project Ga0172382, IMG submission 122245) | Leachate microbial communities from a municipal landfill in Southern Ontario, Canada - Leachate well 138R metaG | ecosystem: Engineered > Solid waste > Landfill > Unclassified | place...
GGAAAATCAAAGGAAAAAGAAAAACAGATTGAAGAGGAAAAGCGTCCAATCCTTGATAAGGAAGAAGAAAAGCGTCCATACGTTAATTAGTACAATAAAAAATGCAGTTGGTGACTGCATTTTTTTATGCTTTTTTCTTTTTAAGTGTCTTAATCCAAGTTGATAAAAGATCAATACCCACAATGATACATACAAAGACAATGAATCCCTGAATGAATTGACTAAAATTCTTGCTCAGTGTTTCTGTTGTCATATCAAAGTAAGATGCAGCTTGTGCAAATGTATCCTGTGTGATCAATTGAGGTCTTGAAACAAAGATAAGCATGATCACTGTCGACAATATCTGATGAACTGTATAGATAATCGCTAGATTGATTTTCCACTCACCATAATATAGTTTGAGTAGGCTGACGATAAATCCAAACACAGCACTGATGATAAAGAAGGGAATAAATGGATTGATCACCGATTGGTTGAAAATAGGGAACAGCATCACACCATTTTGATAGAATCCCACGATATCCATATAGGATATCATAAAGACAATGAATATGGTTGAGAAGATCGTTCCGAAAATAAGACCTAGAATCGATTCAACACGTGAGATTTTTGTCGTATGTGGTTTCGGTAGATCAGGTAAATCATCTAACTTCCATTCTGGAAGTTTTTTATCACGTGCTGCACGATCAATACCCCAAAAGATTAACGTAACACATGCGAATGCAATTAATAGTGAAGAGATAGCATTCGATAGAATGGATGCGAATATTTCAACGATGCTGCCAAATACTGAGGTAGCTTCCACATGCAACACAGCATCGATCGAACCAAAGGTCAGCGCAACCACTAAAAAGATAACACCAACAATTTTTAGTACTTGTATATAATCATCATAAAAGAATGGTGAGATTACGTAGGAATCGTGACCACGATAGTTTTTAGCAAGTTCTCGAGGATGTCCTAACTGATGCAAAATGCGATCAATTTCAGCTTCATCGGTTTGCTCTCCGATCATATCAGCGATATGTGCTCCTAATTCTTCTTTAACATCTTCTTTCATATTTTCTGGTAATCGTTTGGTAACTGCATAAATGTAACGTTCAACGATGTGTTTCATTTGTTTTCCTCCTCAACAATCAATTTGATTTCATTGACAATTTTTTGCCATTCATCAATAAGTTTTTGATAAACTTCAAGACCTTCTTCAGACAACCGATAATATTTTCTTGGTCTTGATTCGGATACATCCCATTCACTCGAGAGCAATCCCTGTGATTCTAGTCTTCTCATCAGTGGATAGAGTGTTCCTGCTTCGATAAATACACCTTTTGCTTCGAGTGCTTGCAGAAGTGAATATCCGTACTGATTTGTCTTTAACTGACTTAACACGGATAACATATGTGTACCTCTTCTTAATTCTGCTACCATGTTATTAAACATTGTTTGATCCATATCATCACTCCTCATGTTTCATTATACTGTATGCCATACACTATTGTCAATAGAATATCATTATTTTTTTACCATTATTGTCCATCATTAAAAATGATGATTTTCAACACTTTTAATGCATGCCACTTAAAAAACTGTTATGATGAAAGAGGATTCACGCTTATTTCATATTTGAGACGTTTTTTTGAAACCCACACTCGAGGTTATTTATGCAAAGAAAAGTTCATGTTGCAGGGATACTTTATGCCTGCATCTTCGGTTTTACATTCATGTTCTCCAAAGTTGCTATGAACTATGTCAGTCCCCTAGGGCTTATTGCTTATCGCTTTTTGATTGCGTTTCTTGCTTTTGAGATCCTACGCTTGACGAAGGTGGTCAAAATCTCATTTCGCAATCGTCCCATGAAGGAACTGTTTTTGGTTGCACTCTTTCAACCCATCCTTTATTTTTTGACTGAAACTTATGGACTTCATATGACGACGAGCGGTGAAGCCGGTTTAATGATTGCAATGATACCTATTTTTGTGACACTGTTATCCTCGTTAATATTAAAGGAAAAACCTCGTGCGATTCAACTTCTGTTCATCTTATTATCGGTCAGTGGTGTTTTCTTCATTCAAATTTTTAAAGTTCAAGACGGTATTCAACTAGAGATTGTTGGTTATTTATTACTGCTTGCTGCTGTCATTTCTGCTGCACTCTTCAATATCGCTTCAAGACATGCTTCTAAGTTATTAAAACCTTATGAGATCACTTATTTCATGATGTTTTATGGTGCGATTGTCTTTAACATCATCTATCTCATTCAGTTAATGGTTGAGGGACGTATAGCTGATTATGTTCAAAACCTATACCACATTGAATTGATCTTTCCTATACTCTATTTAGGTATTGTTGCCTCAATTGGTGGATTCTTCTTAGTCAACTTTGCGCTCAGTCAAGCACCTGCACATGTCACCTCAATCTATGCTAACCTTTCAACGATTGTGGCAGTTGCTGCTGGTGTGTTACTTCTACAAGAAAAACTTGAATATTATCATTTTATTGGAAGTGCGATGATCATCATTGGTGTTTATGGCACGGTTCGATTTAAAAACTATCATAAAGAGATCAAACAAACATTGATGAAAGGAGATTTCAAATGAAGTATACATCTTATCTTAAAGAGGATCATCCTGTTGTAACGCTTAAGGTAAAGAACTTAGGTGATATCCAAATCGAATTATTCCCAGAGGTGGCTCCTAATACAGTACATCAGTTTATTGCCTTAGTTGACCGCGGATTCTATAACGGTTTGATTTTTCACCGCATCATACCGAGTTTTATGATTCAGGGGGGATGGGGAAAAGAAAAGCTTTCTCCCATTAAAGGTGAGTTTACTTCCAATGGATTCAAAAATGAACTTCGTCATACCCGTGGTGTTATCTCAATGGCGCGCACAAACGACCCCAATTCACAGACATCACAGTTTTTTATTATGCACGATCATGCACCTCATTTAGATGGTAATTATGCAGCCTTTGGTGGTGTGCTATCTGGTATGGATGTTGTCGACAAAATCGCAAAAAGCCCAAGAGATAATCAAGACCGTCCACTGGAAGATATCGTGATTGAAAGTGCTCAAATAGATCTTAAAGGAAAACAGTACCCCGATCCAATCTATCAATGACATGCGATGACATGTCTTTTTTTTGCTTAAGTTTTTTGACGTAATTTGAGGTCTTTCCATGATCATTTTATAACTAAAACGCTTACGTTTAGAATGGATATAAATGTAAAATTTTTCAGAGAACACTTTCACTTAAAAACTTGTTTTTACCCTCTTCCCTTTTCTAAAATTATTGATATAATGATGACACAAAGGAGGTTAAGATCATGGAAGAATACAAACTCTATCGCCATATTTTATGTATTGATTTGAAAAGTTTTTATGCTTCAGTTGAGTGCGCACTACTTGATCTTGATCCCTTCACAACACCTCTTGTCGTCGCTGATAAATCAAGAGGTAGCGGCTCCATCGTTTTAGCGGTATCGCCCTATCTTAAGACACTTGGTGTTCCAAGTCGCTGCCGCATTCATGAAATTCCACCTGATTTACCCATTATTTTTCAAAAACCGCGAATGGAAACCTATCTTGAGTATTCGACAAAGATTATTGAGATTTATCTTCGTTTTATTTCTGAAGATGATCTCTATGTTTATTCCATTGATGAAGCGTTCTTAGATGTCACTGAATACCTACATTACTATCAGAAAACCGATATAGAGTTTGCTAAAATGATCTTAAAGGCTATCTATGATGAAACCAAACTCTATGCAACCTGTGGTATTGGACAAAATATGTTAATGTCAAAACTTGCGCTCGATATTGAATCTAAAAAAGCTCCCGATTTTATCGCCAAATGGACGTATGAGGATATTCCTACAAAGCTTTGGCCCGTAACACCTCTATCAGAGATGTGGGGTATCGGACACAATATGGAGCGCAATTTGAATCGCCTCGGTCTACAAACCATCGGTGATATTGCACACTATCGTCCAGAGACGCTCAAACGTATCTTCGGGATTTTGGGTGAAGAACTCTACTATCACACACACGGCATTGATATGAGTTTAATTCAACAAAAATTAAACATCCGCGCAGTGAGCAAAAGCTATGGTTCTGGACAAACACTCTTTCATGATTACTACCAACCCGATATCTTTCAAGTCATACTTGAAATGGTCGATGATGTGACCAGACGCTTAAGATTGCATCAAAAGGTCGCACGCACCATCCATTTTGGTATTGGCTACAGCAAGGAGGTCGGTGGTGGCTTCAGCCGACAGATGACGCTTGATCAGCCCACATCAAACGCTTCTGTTATCTATGCAACCTGTTTAGAGATCTTTCATAAGAATTATGAAGATGAACCGATTCGACGCGTTCACGTCAGTGTCGGTAATCTCTTGAATCAGCACGTCTATCAATTTTCTCTCTTTGAAAATGTTGAGCAATTGATGAAGGAGCATCAACTTCATCTCGCAATGGATGATATCAAATTCAAGTTTGGCAAAAACAGTGTCAACCGGGCATCGAGTGAATTTGAGTCTTCAACTATCAAAGCAAGGAATACGATGATTGGTGGCCATCATGCCTAATACATACGTTGATCGCGGTATCATTAAGTGGGCTCCTTTTGATGCACTGGTGGGTTATGGAGCAATGATTCGTGAACTGAAGCTTCGCTTAGGTAAGCGTGATAAACCGATGTTAAGCGATGATCAATATGAAGAACTAAACCGAAAGTTACAACTCGCATTGCATCAAAATCTAGATGTTTCAATTGCCTATTTTGAAAATGGTTATATTCACACAACACCAGGTAAGATTAAAAAAATCGATGCTGTTCAACAACTGATTATCATGACACCTTTTTCACGCATTCACGCCTGTGATGTCCTAGAAATAAACTTTTAAAGACGGTTATTGTACCGTCTTTTTTGTTGTATAATAAAACTGATAGTCTGATAGGGGGATCATTATGCGTTCAAAAGCAACATATATTGTCAGTTTAATTTTATTGCTAGGTGTTGTCTTCATACTACGTCTTGCAATCAACAATAGCAGCCCACTGCTCAATACAGTCTCTAGATGGATACTATTTATCGGATCAATCGGTGTCGTTTTTGTCACGTTTGCTTTTTATAGAAAAGAATTGATAACGTTTTTTAAACCAGCAAAAGATATTCAGATTGTTGTTTTTGCCCTTTTATTGATGGAAGCTTCTTTTATGATTAAGAATGCGCAACTGATTGGATTAACTTATGTATTTGGACTTTTGTTGAGTTTGATTTTATGGGTTATTCTCTATGCTTTGTTACCACCTAAAATTTCGCATATACTCGGCTATTTTACTTTGATTCTATTTGGAATTTATGTTATGGGTCAAGACCTCTATTATCGTATTTTTGATGATTTCTTTAGTTTTAAGGAAGCATTAACCCTACGTGAGGGTATTGAATCAGGTGAGGGTATGATCAAGATCAGTTTCTTTCATGTCTGGATGATTGCCATTTTGGTTGTATCGCTTGACCTATTGACACGCCATTTAAAAAACGATTATGTTACGCATTTAAAACTTTCTAAAAAATATCTGTTATTCCTTTCATCGATGATTCTCATGTTTTGTGTCTTATTGAATCTTAACACACGGATACCATTAACGAATCAAACCATTTTCACCTCAGATCACTATCTCTATCAAACAGTCTTTTCTAAAACAGATTTTACACGTCGTTATGGATTATTTCATTTCTTAGGACGAGATCTCTTCGATACTTTTGAACCCAGATGGCATACATCATCTGATGTAAAGATGATTAATGATTATTTTCAAAGCAATGAAAAACAGTTAAGTACCCATGATTTTGTGGGTCAATTTGAAAATAAAAACCTTATTTTTATTCTTGCAGAAAGTTATGATGAGATTACACTTGATCCAGAATTGACACCTCACCTCTATCGACTAAAAACAGAAGGAATTGATTTTAGTAATCACTATACACCTGTGTTTCAACGAACAACCAGTGATACAGAATTTATCTTCAACACAGGATTAATTCCTTCGATTGAGGATGGTCCTACGATATCTGTTTATAAACAAAATAGTTACCGCATTTCACTTGCAAACCTATTTAAAAATAAGGGATATGCTGTGAATGCTTTTCATGGAAATTATAAAGAATTTTATGGTCGTGACACCATCTATGAAAACTATGGTTATGATCATTTTTATGGTCGTGATGAACTCGGTTTATCACCCGATGATGGACGTTTTGACACTTTATTTTTCCATGCTGCTAAAGATTTAATCGTACCAACTACAACTCCTTTTATGAGCTTTATCATAACCTTTTCAGGACATTCACCATATAGTGAATCTCATGAGGTTGCACTCACACGATATGAAGATGTTCTCCTTCAATACCCAAATGATCATGGTCCTCTATCTTACTATAGAGCAACACAGGTGGAGTTGGACAAGATGGTTGGTATGTTACTAGATGATCTCGAAGAAAAACAACTATTAGATGATACCTTAATTGTCTTATCCGGTGATCATTATCCCTATACATTACCTCAAGATATCTATGAGGAAACAAGTGGGATAAGTGAGGGCTATTTAAAGCATCGAGGTAACCTTTATCTATGGGGAAATCAGATCTCACCTTATCAGGTTTCAAAGCAAACGACATCTTTTGATATTCTTCCAACATTGAATGCTTTATTTAATCTGGGTGGTGATCAAACGTACTACGTTGGTCATGATATGTTCACACAATCGATTACACCAGTCCTCTATAAACACTATGCTTATTATGATGGCACAAGTTATCAATTACTTAACGCAACGGATGTCAATAACGAGATGATGCAACACATTGCAAGACAATATATCATCTACAAAAAGATCTTAAGAACAAACTATTTTAAGTGAGGTTAACGTGAACATACTCATTGCAGGTGGCACGGGTTTATTGGGATCAAAAGCTGCAGAAATCATGATCAATCATCATCATGAAGTCACCTCGCTTGCGATGCCCTTTGAAAAAGGAAGTCTCGATTTACCCAGCCAAATGAAAACCATTTCATGTGATTTCAATCTTCTAACTGATCAAGAACTCGATACCTACATGGAAGGTATGGATGCTTTTGTTTTTGCTGCTGGTGTTGATGAACGACTTGAGTTCGCTAGACCCGTGATGAAAGCTTATGAAAAATACAATATAGTACCGATGAAACGTATGCTTGCATCCGCTAAACGCATGCATGTTAAAAAAGCAATCGTTCTAGGGTCTTATTTTTCATATTTTGCAAAATCATGGCCTCATTTAGAACTTGATAAAAAACATCCCTACATTGCAAGCAGACTCTATCAAGAGGAGGTTGCATTTTCATTTGTAGATACTCATTTTTCAGTTAACGTTTTAGAACTTCCCTATATCTTTGGTCCTCAAAGAGGCAGAAAGCCTGTTTGGTCTATTTTCATCGAACGCTTTGCTAAACCAAAAATCATCTTCTTCCCAAAGGGAGGAACGAGTGTGATGACCACATCGCAAGTCGGATATGCCATCTATCATGCGATACTATATGGAAAGCACCAAATGGCTTATCCACTGGGCTACCTCAATATGACTTGGAGAAAACTTATTTCAGTTGTCCTTTCAGCAATGAATCAAAGAAAACCGATTGTTACAATCCCTAATTTTTTGACACAGCTTGCATTCAAGCAGATGAAAAAGGGATATGATAAAAAGGGGATTGAGCCCGGGCTCAATCCACTCTATTTTGCAAAACTAATGACCTCAAAAACTATGATTGATCCGATGCTCTACCAAGATTTGAGAATACCTGATGATGACGTCTATAAAGCCATCAATCAATCCATTTCATATGCATATGAGATCTACATCAATCGTCTAAAAGTCACTGAAATGAAAGCTTTATGATTTAACAATCTTTGGCATTTCAGTCACTGTGAAATTTGCTGAATTGATGCGATAGGTATTGGTTCCATCACCTTCAATTTGTTCAGGGTTGGTAAAGTAGAGTTCACTGTTTCCTTTCACCTTAACACCTAATAAACTGATGATGTTTATATAGATCTTAATCTTAGAAAATGAGTTGATTTGTGAAGGATTATAGAATACACTATCTTTATTCATAATAAGATTAATGATGACATTATTACGTTTGGTCTGTTCGTTATAAAGAAGGAATGCTCTTGATTCAACTTCGCTTTCAGGTGTGATAAATTCATAGTTAACACCTTCACGCTCAAATCGCAGTTTGTCAAATGTAATCGATGATACAATTTTACCCTCAATGACACGAAATGGAATTTTAAGTGAAACGAACTGATAGTCATCAGAATGATCATAGATATGTGTTTCATTTAGACCCGATTCAATCATATGAAACCCCATATTTCTCTTTTCAATCAATCGTTCAACATAACGTGGTGATTCGATATAGATGAGCATCCGATCCATAAACTCAATGATGGAGTAGTTACTTGATGCGAATTGTTGTTCTCTAAACAGTTCTGCTCGCTTATTGGTATCATCGTTCATCTTGACAGCGGTTCTATTGTGTAGTAAAATCAATAAACTAAAAAGCATGGATGATAGAAATGCTGCGAAAGCAACAAAAACGGTAGCAACACGTATACCGATGACATTAAACATTCGATCGAGTTCATCACCATAAAAAAGCATCAATAATGCAAGAATAAAGACTAGTGATCCTGCAATACCAATCACTAAAACAATGGTGTTACGTTCTCTTTTCATATTCAATCAACGACCTTTCATCCATCTTGTTTCATTATTATAGCATGTTTTAAATAAAAAGAGATGGTTTCTAGAAATAGTTGATGATCAAACGATATAGCGACTTGTTTTGAACAAATTCTTAGATATAAGGGAGGACACAATGAGAGGACATATCAATCATATCGAGATCTACGTATCTGATCTCAAACAATCCCTTCTCTTTTGGAGATGGTTTCTTGAAGAATTAGGTTATACTTCATATCAATCATGGGACAAAGGTCACAGTTGGAAACTCGGACATTCCTACATTGTTTTTGTACAGACTAAAAAGGAATATATGGATATAGGATATCATCGCTGTCGTGTTGGACTCAATCACCTAGCATTTTATGCAGACTCACGAAGAGATGTCGATGATATGACACAAAAGCTCATCCAAAGAGGTGTCCCAATTCTCTACTTAGATCGTCATCCCTATGCGGGAGGAAAAGATTACTATGCTGTTTTTTTTGAAGATCCAGATCGTATTAAAGTAGAATTTGTTGCACCTTAGAAAACTACTGATTATTCCTAAGACTAACTTGACTAAGTATCTTATTCGGGGTATAATCAAACTATAATTTAACGAGATGAGAGATGAGAGCGAAGTCTTTAAATGCTATTAGCATTTTTGATTTTGCTCATTCTTTTAAATCCTGGAGGTGTGCTATGCTGAAAGACCAAAAAATCATACCAGCAATAAGCAATCATGCTGATTTTCGATTGTTTCTTTCCAGTCATATGACCTATGGTATATTAATGAATTTTCAGTTAGCACAAATACCAGATCTCGTAGATGAAATGAAAAAAAGAGGAAAGAAAGTGCTTATTCATTCAGAATTGATTAAAGGTTTAAATTCGGATGAGTTTGGTGCGATTTACCTCATACAAAACCTTCAAGTCGATGGCATTATCTCGAGTAAACCAAAGGTCATTGATATCTGCAAAAAGCGAAAGGTTTTGGGCATATTGAGATTTTTCTTAAAGGACTCAATGTCTTTTGAGCAGAGCATCGAAGTCGCAAAAAAAGTTCAACCTGATTACCTTGAAGTTCTACCCGCAATCAGTGTAGGTATACTACCAGAGATTAGACATCACATCAACTGTCCCATCATGATGGGTGGACTGATTACAACGAAGGATCAAATACTTGCATGTATCCATGCAGGAGCGGTGGCAGTTACCACAAGTAAGCCTTCGCTATGGATTTAACAAGTTAATATAAAAAAGAGATGAGAGAGAAAAAACGTATTTGTGTGTTGTTTTTCTCTTTTTATTTTTAGGAGGCATTATGTACGATTACATCATTATTGGATCTGGAATTATTGGTTCACTCATCGCTCGTGAGTTATCTCGTTATGAGATAACTGTTTTGGTTGTTGATAAAGAAAATGATATTGCGAGTCATCAAACAACAGCAAATAGTGCCATTATACACTCAGGACACGATCCTAAAGTAGGTTCTCTAAAGGCTAAACTGTGTGTTGAAGGCAACAAGCTCTATGATGAGCTTGAAGAGGAATTATCAATTCCACTTTTAAGAACAGGTGCGTTTGTTGTTGTACATGGTAAAGATGAGGAATATGCTCTAGATGAACTCTATCAAAGAGCCATACAAAATGGAGTGAGTGAACTAAAAATGTTATCTGGAGATGAGGTTAGATATGAAGAACCATTGCTTAATGATAGCATTACAAAGGCCTTATCTCTACCAACTACAAAAGTTACCTATCCTTGGGAAGTTGCGATTGCAGCGATGTCAAATGCGATAAAAAATGGAGTGGAATTCAGACGTAATAGTGA
>Ga0172382_10013318_pt1 | contig 10611 bp, 6 predicted proteins | sample Leawel138RmetaG_FD_122245 | JGI IMG/M metagenome (GOLD analysis project Ga0172382, IMG submission 122245) | Leachate microbial communities from a municipal landfill in Southern Ontario, Canada - Leachate well 138R metaG | ecosystem: Engineered > Solid waste > Landfill > Unclassified | place...
ACCCAAACAACTGGCTGTTTTTTCAGCAAGCGATTTGTTTAAAATAAAACAAGTTGAGGTGGAAAGCTACATCAGTTGGATTGATAAGTATCTGATTTTAAACAATACAGATTTAGAAGATGCACTCACTAAAATCGGGCGGTATTACAAACTGTCAGTTCGTTTCGATAATGATATAGATCTTCAGGATCGAACTTGTACAGGGAAAATATACCTCTCAGATAAAGTAGATAATGTTCTGAATACCATTGCCATTCTTTCATCAACAACATATAAAAAGATGCAACACGAAATTATTTTTTCAAACAAATAGTATTTACTTTTAAATTTTAAGAGCCTATGTATGCTGAATAAAAACACATCATCCGGATTTAAATAGATGCCCGGAACAATCGAAATTATTTTTTTACCATTAAAAACAACTAAAGTTATGTATAACAACCATGCAATTAAGAAAAAAGAATTGCGCTTTAAGGTTCATTTGAAATCATTAAGCCTGCTCTTTTTAATTTTGCTGCCTGCTCTATCATCTTTATCAACAAGCAGTGCTCAGCAATCCACTAAGTTTTCTCTGACATTGCAATCCACCACCATCAAAGGAGTCTGCAAAGAGATTGAGCATAACAGCGATTATGTCTTTGTGTTTTCCGACAATACAGGAGATGCAATCAATCAGAGAGTCAATGTAAATGTCAATACGAATGAAATAACAGACGTATTGAATAATGTATTTGCAGGAAGTAACTTGGGATATCAAATTATTGATAAACAAGTTGCCGTCTATCAGGTTCCTGCAAGAGCACAAGCTGCGCCACAAGCGCCGACACAAAACAGTCAGATTATCGCCAACGGACATGTTTCCGATGAATATGGCGAGCCACTTACCGGCGTAAGCATCATGTTGAAAGGCACGACAAGCGGAACCATCACAGATTACAATGGGGATTTTTCTTTCACCATTCCTTTGAATGGAACTGTTGTAGTGAATTATGTTGGTTTTGTGCAGCAGGAATTAGTAGTGCGCAGCAACCAAGCACTGCATATCGTGCTCCTTGAAGATGTAAAAAAGTTAGAAGAAGTAGTGGTGATAGGCTATGGTACCCGCCAGCGGAAAAGCATTACCGGATCGGTAGATCAGGTAGGGTCCGAAATGTTTCAAGACAGACCGGTTTCTACGGCTATGCAAGCTTTACAAGGGGCGTCACCTAACCTGATTATCCAACAGAAAAATGCGAATCCCAATGATATAAGTATGAATATCAACATCAGGGGAATCAGTACAATGGGTAATAATGATCCCTTGGTGGTAGTTGATGGATTGGTGTCTTCTGCCAACGCACTGCAACTGTTGAATCCCAATGATATTGAAAATGTTTCGGTGTTGAAGGATGCGGGAAGTGCAGCGATTTACGGTTCGCGCTCTGCCAATGGTGTCATCTTGGTAACTACCAAAAAAGGCTCTAAATCACTGAAACCGACTGTAAAGTTGAATGGTTTGACCGGCTATGAAAATCCTCACATTTTATATCAGCCGGTGGAAGGGTGGCAAAATGCCATGTATCGCAACCAAGCCAATATGAATGTGGGGAGTGCTTCTATTTTTACGCCGGAGCAAATTCGGGATCTGTACGACCATCGCCATGAGGAATATTGGTATCTTAATGAAATTATGCAAAAAGGATTGAAACAGAACTATAATTTAAGTGTGTCGGGAGGTGGTCAGAACAATACCTACATGGTTTCGTTGGGGTATTTGAACCACGAAAATAATTATATCGGTGATTTTGGGATGAAGCGTTATAACTTCAGAAGCAATATGACTACCGAATATGGCAGATTCAAACTGACTTCTTTATTAGCTTATACTCGGAAAGGCGAACGCACGCCTGCCGGAGGAACGGGCAATCTGATCATCAACTCCTCGCGTATTCCACCTTATTATTATTATCAATTTACCAAAGATGGTAAATACCTGATAAATGATGTGATAGGTGATGATAATACCATGGCGAAACTGTTGGATGGTGGGTATGAAGATAAAGATGAAGATAATGTGATAGGAAGTATCAATTTAGATGTTCAAATTATTGACGGGCTGACAGCCAAGGGATTGTTAGGATTGGATTTGACACAACATCATCGCTATCGTCGTGATATTCAGGTTCCTCTCTATGCTGCGGCTGACCTGGATAATCCTGTGTTGTATCTTAACTCCAAAAGAATGACAGAAGACTACAACAACAAGCGTCACACCTTGAGCACACAGTTTATGCTCGATTACGACAAGCAGTTTGACAGTCACCACATATCCGGACTGTTAGGGGTGTCTAATGAGTCTTATACCTTTAAAGCCAGCCGGATAGCTTGGGAATATACAGATGAAGATTTAGGATTACCTACGACAGACGATGCCTTGCAAAATAAAGATAATAAGAACAGCAATGCTGATACAGATCAAACAAGCATCACTTCCGTATTCGGACGGATTAGCTACAATTACTTGGATAAGTATTACGGAGATGTATCGTTCAGGTATGATGGGTCTTCCAAATTTGACAAAGATTACCGCTGGGGCTTTTTCCCCTCAGTTTCTGCTGCCTGGCGATTGACTGAAGAAGATTTCTTGGATGCTTATAAAACTAATGTAGGTGATCTTAAATTAAGGACATCTTATGGTGTGTTAGGCAATCAAAATGTGGATAACTACTCCTATCAGACTGTTTATGAAATGTACACGAATATTTATGTGTTCAACAATCTGGCAGTTCCGGGTACAGGATATACTTATGGGAATCCGTTTTTAACTTGGGAGAAATCTGCTAATTTCAACATCGGGGTGGATGCCTCGTTCTTCAACAACAGTTTGTTTGTGGCATTTGATTATTTCAACAAAAGAACTTGGGATATTTTGTTAGCTCCCGAAGTGTCTTCTGTTTTTGGCTCTTCAGCAGCACGAGAAAATGCAGGTGTGATGCAGAATCAAGGATGGGAGTTAACGGTTAATTACAGGCTGCGTGCCGGTGATTTCAGGCATAATTTCAATCTGAATTTATCGGATACCAAAAATAAAGTTGTAGATTTCGGAGGAAAAGAACGCATCGACCAAAGTGACCAAATGTATAAGTTGATTCGAGAAGGAGAAGCTTTGGGTTCTTATTACGGGTATAAAACTGATGGTGTTTTCCAAAGCTATCAGGAAATCGCAGAAAGTGCATTGCCGGTTGGCGCTACCGTGCAACCCGGTGATGTGAAATATGTGGATGCGGTAAAAGACGGTGTCATTGATGATAAAGACCGCGTAGTATTAGGCAATGCCTTCCCAAGACTGACCTTTGGTTTTACGTATGAGGTGGCTTACAGGGGTTTTGATTTCAGTGCGCTGCTGCAGGGAGTAGGGAAACGACATATGTATGTTCGTGGTGAATTGATTGAGCCTTTCCATTCCAATTATTCTTATGCCATCTATCAACATCAGTTGGATTTTTGGACACCTACAAATCCGGATGCCCAATGGCCCCGATTGGTAGCACCCGGATCACCATCAAGCATGAATAACTGGGGAAAAGCGGGTACGGATATTTATTTACTCAACGGTGCTTATTTGCGGGTGAAAGATTTGCAATTAGGGTATACCTTGCCCAAAGCTATAACGTTGAAAGCGGGTATTCAGAAATGCCGCATCAGTTTGAACACACAAAATCTTTTGACTCTTTCCAAAAATTCATTCGTCGATCCTGAAACTTCAGAATTTGGCAACAATATGGGAGGAACGGGTGGAACGAATGCAAACAGTGCGCGAAATTATCCCACCTTAGAGTATTACGGAGTAGGATTGGATATTGAATTTTAATTAGGTTACAATCATGAAAAAGAAATCAATAATATATTATGTAGGAATAAGTTATCTGTTCCTCGTGTGGGTGTTTTCGGCTTGCAACGAGCTGGATCTGGCGCCCACAAACAAATTTACCGATTTGAACTATTGGACATCGCCCGAAAAGGCGGAGGCAGTAGTGAGTATGGCTTATAATCAGATGTTTGATGCCAATTACTTTTTTGCCAATGAAAGGTTGACTGATAATCTTTATGAGGGAAGAGGTGTTTCAGACGAAAAAATCATTACTTCAGGACAAGCCAATCCGGATTTGGGTAGATTTGCCAATGAATGGAGGCAATGTTATGAAGGGATTAAAACCTGCCATACATTTCTTGAAAATGTGGATAGGGTACCCGATATGGATGAAGATCTGAAAGCAAGAATGAAAGCGGAGGTTCGGTTTATCAGGGCTTCATTGTTCTTTCGATTAAGCAGCCATTATGGTGATGTACCGTTTTTTGAACGTAATTTATCTTTAACAGAAGCGAATTCTATCAGCAGGACAGAAAAAGAAGTCGTAGTTAGCTTTGTAAGGGATGAACTTAAGGCAATTGTAAACCTATTGCCCAAAAGAGAGGAATTGTCCGATCGGGATAAAGGACGTATCACACAGGGAGCTGCTATGATGTTGTTAGCCAGGACTTATCTGTATGAAAATGATTGGGAAAATGTAGCTGATATCACAGAAGATATCATGGATGGGGTTTATGGTACTTATGATTTATTCCCCAGTTATGAAGGGCTGTTCTTGCCTGAAAATGAATATAATAATGAGGTGATTTTGGATTTGGGTTATACCTTAAGTCTCAAAACTTGGATGGAGTTTTATGATGCCATACCTTTGAGTGTGGGAGGACGTATCAATTGGTTTGCTCCTACCCAAGAATTGGTGGATGACTATGTCATGAAAAATGGTAAAACCATTGGCGAGACAGGTTCCGGGTATGATGAAAACAATCCTTATGTAAACAGAGATCCCCGTTTTGCCTTCACCATCGTATATCACGGATATCAATGGAAGAAAGGTGATGGAAGTGTCTCAACCATTTACATAAAGCCGGGTTCTTCGGCTGATGCCGGCGTTGCTAATTTAGATGAATATGCCGGTCCCGGACAGAATTCTACATCTACAGGCTATTATCTCAGAAAATATTTTGATCCGACGGCACCTGCCGGGATGGATGCCGGATTGAATTTAATTCTGATGCGTTATGCAGATGTATTGTTAATGTATGCCGAAGCTAAAAATGAATTGGGATTAATGACTGAAACCATTTGGGATCAAACCATCAAGCCCATTCGTGTAAGAGCGGGCTTTACCGATGTTTCAGCCTTGGATTATCCCGGATCCGGAGCAGATTTGCAGGATATCATTCGACGAGAACGCCGTTGCGAATTAGCGATCGAGGGATTGAGATTATTCGATATCCGCAGATGGGGTACCATTGAAACAGTGATGAATGGCAGGCCGCATGGGGCAAAGTTTGCATCAGGCAACACGCAATATATCGAGTTGGATAATCGGGTGTTTAAACCGGAACGTGATTATCTGTTTGCTGTCCCGCAATCACAAATGGATATCAATAAGAACTTATTGCCACAGAACAGTGGATATGGGACGGATTGATAGAATCGATTTTTTAATATTCAATTAAAAATAAAATTTAAACGTATGAAAATCAACTATATATATTTAGCTGTAATCGGTCTGCTTGCCTACGCCTGTACGAGTGACGGCGTGGTAAGAGACTTGGGCGTTTCTGCCGTTGGAAAGCTATATGAACCGGCAAACGATAAAACAGTGAAGTTGGAATCCTCGGCATCTGCTGCGCTGTATTTTGAATGGCAACCGGCTGTGGCGGAAGATGGAGGAAATGCATTGTATGAAATCGCATTCGACAAAGAGGATGGAGATTTCTCCAATCCGCTGTTGTTTGTTGCTTCGGATAATAACGGCGGCGCAACTCACGCATCCGTTACGCACAAACAAATGAACAGAATTGCCGCTTTAGCCGGCATTGCATCTGCCGAGCAAGGTACACTCAAATGGACGGTGTTTTCTTCCAAAGGATACAAACAGGTCAAAGCATCGGAAACCCGCTTGCTGACGATAATCCGCCTTGCCGGATTTGCAGATATTCCCGATCAGCTGTATCTCACAGGAGAAGCAACGGAAGTAGGAAATAATATAGCCGATGCGGTGAAATTGAGAAAGGTTACGGACGGCGAGTTTGAAATCTATACCCGATTGACAGCCGGAAAAACATTCAAATTTACCAATGCCAATACAGGAGATCCTGCGGCATATTCGTTCAGTGGGGAAAAAATCATTGAAGGAGGTACGGCATCCGTTGACAAAACAGGCATTTATAAGTATTACTTAGACTTCAACATCGGATCATTCACAACCAAAGAAGTTACCAAAGTGAGCTTGTATCTCAACTGGTCGCAGCAGAAAATCGAATTGCCGTATAAAGCCTTGGGCGTATGGGAACTGACAAACCTTGACATTACCGGATTGACCGGCAATGATAATAATGATGATCGTTATAAATTCAGGATGGAAAGTTCAGAAGGAGAAACGGAATGGAGGGCTGAGAACAATGATAGCAAACCTACCGGAAATGATGCCTATTATTATATGGTAGAGAGAACCAATGTGGAACAGTGGACAAATAACCAAGTCTGGAAAAACCCATCCGACACGGGATGGAGTGACAAAACCTACGATTTGACGTTCTCTTTAAATCCGGGAGGTCCTTACACACATAATTTAGTAATCAAATAATCGGGAATAATCATGAAACAACTAAGTAATAAATTATTCAGTCTCCTTGCGGTAGTCAGTTTGATGTTCTTTGTCGCCTGTAATGATAATATGGGTAAGCCCGACACAAGATTGTCGAAAGTAGAAGATCTGATTGAACCTGCTGACGGCAAGACTGTAGTCTTGGAGGCTTCAGCTACCGCATCGGTATATTTTGAGTGGGAGTATGTGAACCCCAAAGAAAGTGGTATGTTGGCTTATCAAATCGCTTTCGATAAGTCGGACGGTGACTTCTCCAATCCGCTCTATACATTGCCTGCCGAGAATAACGGGTATAAAAATTTTGTCAATATATCACATAAATTATTGAATAAAATATCCGGTATGGCAGGTATAGGAGCTTCGGAAACAGGTACGTTGAAATGGACCGTGTTTTCTGCGAAGGGCATTCAACTGGCAAAGGCTTCCATAGACCATAGCATCACAGTAACCCGTCTTGCCGGCTTTGCCGATGTACCCGTTGATGTGTATGTGACCGGAGAAGCTTCGGAAGGTGGAACTGATTTGGAACAGAGTCATAAAATGAAAGCCCTTGCTCCGGGCGAGTTTGAAACCTATACAGCTTTAAAAGCCGGTGATCCGTTTTACTTCACCGATGGAATCAGCGGAACGCCCAGAGAATTTTATACAGACCAGGGCATCGTGAAAGAAAACGGGACTGCATCTGTTGATCAGGATGGGGTGTACAGAATCAACTTAGATTTCAACACCGGTGCTGCTTCTTATTCCTTGGTAGTCAGTATAGGATTCTATTTTAGTCCCGCTAACGACATTCTGTTTGATCTACCTTATGTTGGAAATGGAGTGTTTCAAGCAATAGGTCAGACGGTAACCTTTCATGAAGAAAGTTGGGGAAGAGATGAGCGGTATAAATTCAGGATGTTTGTGAAAGAAGATGGAGGAGCAGCAGATGAAAAAGAATTGGAATGGGCTACCCTGAATCAAACCGATTCGCGACCGACTGCAAGCAGTCCGGAGACCTATTATTATATGGAACTCATAGAAAACCTGACTCAGTGGGATAATAAGTGGAAATTGATGGGAGATTTTGATGATGTACCTGCCGATTACACCATTTATTTACAGGCTGATAAGCCATATACGCACACAATTACGAAATAATTATTATTTCTGACGCAGAATTGGAATTGAGAAGATCAATTCCGGTTCTGCTTGTTTAATTTAAAATTTAAAAAATATGAAAAAAAACTACTTTTTTTTGATTATTGCACTTGTAGGTTTTATGCATGTTTATGCAGAACCTGTAACCGGTCTCCAATTTACAGGAGCTTCCTCAAGTAATATTGATTGTGGATATGATGAAGCTATCCCCCAAGATCAATTCACAATTGAGATGTGGGTTAATTATGAACATCTCAATAACTCCGGATATCTTTTAAGTACTGAAGGTCACAATGCTGAACTTGGTGAACATGGCTTTTCTATCCGTAAGGGTGGAGACTCAAAGTATCAATTTACGTTTGGAGGCAGTGGATGGAATGATGTGAACAGTTCCTCTGATATTTTGATACAGCTCTGGGCGCATCTGGCTATCACTTATTCCGACACTGAAGTAGTCATGTACATCAACGGAGTGGAAGATACAAAAAGACAGCTTGATAAACACATGACCCCTTCTCCTAAAGATCTCTATATTGCCGACAGTCCCACCTGGGGTGGCAGAGGATTCACCGGAAAAATGGCTGATTTGAGAATCTGGAATGTGGTCAGAACACAAGCAGAAATTGAAGCATCTATGAATGCTTATTTGACAAGAGACGAACCAGGTTTAGTTATCAATTGGAAAATGAACGAAGGCGAAGGTGATGTAATAGCTGATTTAACGGGGAATTATAACCTTGAAAAACCAGCTGATGTATCTTGGTTTGGATCACCCTCCAACGTACAACTTCCATCTGATGATTCGCATTGGTTTAACTATACTACAAATGATGGAAAAATCAACTTGACAAGTAAAGTTAATGTTCCATTAGATGTGACAATCTATAATGTAATTGGACAAGCAGTTCACCACAAAACACTGTCATCTTTCGGTAAGCTTGAAATGGAAAGTGCTGCTGTCGGTGAGATATTTGTAATCAAGGTGAAAAACTCAAGTGGGGATCTTGTCACCAGAAAAATTGTAACTCAATAAAGTTCTGTTGCAGCTTGCCTGCTGAAAACATGCTGAACCATCTTCTTCAACTCAATCCTTTGTGATTGAATTGAAGAAGATGATTGTTTCAGCACCCGGCAAACTAAACTCCGGTTTTAGAGGTGAGTTCTGTATATATATGAAGTGTTAATTATTCCGATATGAAATCAAAATCTTTTTTTCTTGTAGCCCTTGTGTGTTCCCTGTTCTTGTATTCCTGCGAGAAAGAGGATCCGGTTCAGGAAAATCCGAGTAAAAACGAAAACAACAATAATATTGATTGGAATACAGCTGCCAATAGCAGTTCCGAAGCATTGATTCGTTCGTTTTGGAATAGCAATGGAAAGTATTTTAATACAGATAATACCAACAACAAAACATTTCAATATTGGCCTCAGGCACATGCATTGGATGTTTTAGTAGATGCTTATATCAGAACCAATGACAATTTCTTCAAAAGCTATTTTGACCTTTGGTACGATGGAGTCAAACATAAAAATGGCAATAGCTTTTATAATGATTATTACGATGACATGGAATGGAATGCCTTGTCATTATTGCGTGTCTATCAAGCTACCGCAGATAATAAATTTAAGGAGGCTGCTTTGCAAATCTGGGAGTATATCAAAGAGGGCTGGAACGACAATGCGGGCGGCGGTATCACTTGGAAAAAAGGAATGGAATACAGTAAAAATGCCTGCTCGAATGGTCCTGCCTGTATCTTGGCTGCCAGGCTATATCAGGAATTTGGTAAAGAAGAGGATAAAGCATGGGCGTTGAAAATTTATAATTGGGAGAAAAATACCTTGTTTGACAATGGAAGGGTGTATGATAATATCGACAGCAGAACGGGCATTGTTAAAAAGGACTGGATATTTACCTATAACCAGGGAACTTTTATAGGATCAGCAGTTGAACTGTTTAAGATCTTTAATGAAAAGGCTTACCTGAACGATGCTGTGCAGGTGGCCGATTATACCATCAGCAGCTTGGTGGATAACTCGATTCTGAAAAGCGAAGGAACAGGAGACGGAGGCTTGTTTAAAGGGATATTCATCCGCTATTTTATGGATTTGATACAGCAAGACCGGTTGGATGCTTTAGACAGAAAAAAATATTTGACTTTCCTGAAACATAATGCCATTACCTTGTGGACAGAGGGTACGACCAAACCCGAAATCCTGTTTGGTCCGAATTGGAGATCAAAACCCGGAACCGCAACAGGACTTACAGAAAATGTAAGCGGATGCATGCTGATTGAAAGCATGGCTTTATTAGTAAACGAGGGTTACTATGATTAACAATTGACAATAAATAATTAACAACTATCATATTATCAACATGAAGAAAGCAGGTCTTTATTTTACACTTTTCGTAATTCTTTTATCAGCTTGCAGCACTGACAAAAAATTAACCCGATATGTCAATCCTTTCTTAGGTACGGCAACTTTATGGGAACCTGAAGATCTCGGGTATGTCCGTACCTGGTCACAAAGAACCTGGGGAGCTGAAGTATTTCCGGGGTCGTCTCTGCCCAACGCAATGGTACAGGTCAGCCCCGTTACACAATTCAGAAGTGGTGCGGGATATCAATATGAGGATTCGGTCATTTATGGATTTTCACATACCAACAAAGGACATTGGAATCTGTTGCATCTACCCATGCTGCCTGCTGTTGGTGAGTTTGCCGCAAGCGACTATGCCTCCAAATTCAGTCATGACAATGAAGCTGCCCGCCCCGGTTATTATCAG
>Ga0172382_10013319_pt1 | contig 10611 bp, 9 predicted proteins | sample Leawel138RmetaG_FD_122245 | JGI IMG/M metagenome (GOLD analysis project Ga0172382, IMG submission 122245) | Leachate microbial communities from a municipal landfill in Southern Ontario, Canada - Leachate well 138R metaG | ecosystem: Engineered > Solid waste > Landfill > Unclassified | place...
CCAATAAAGTGATGTTCGACGTATCATGCTCCAAGGCTACTTATATACGTACATTGTGCAAGGATATCGGGGCCGAACTGGGTTGCGGCGGGACAATGTCATTCTTACTCAGGATAAAATCCGGTGAATTTGATTTGGAAACTACGATAACTATAGAGGATTTATTAAAAACAAAAAATGTTAAAGACTTATTATTGCCTTTAGATTTTCCTTTAAAGCATATACCCGGAATTGTCGTAGGGCCTGTTTCCGTCAAACAAGCATTGAACGGGAATAATATCTATTCCTATCGTTCGACAGATGATGAAAAAATTTTGCCGGAAACAAAGGTACGTATTTATATTGAAAAACAATTTATTGGTTTCGGGATTGTCAAATGTGACAATATCGATAGAAATTATATTAAAGTTTTAAGGCTTTTGCTTGAAAAGGAGTAAATATGGAGATAATTAAACAATATAACCAATTGAATAAAAACCTACAGAGGGGAATTGCATTGGGGAATTTTGATGGGGTCCATATCGGCCATCAAAAGTTAATTAAAATTTTAGTGGAAAAATGCAGATTAAATAATCTGCAGTCCTGTATCTATACTTTTGCTAATCACACGTTGGAAGTTATTACAGGTAAGAAGATACCTCTTCAAATTACAAATATGTGCATGAAACAAAAAATATTTAAATCCTTAGGTATAGAGCTCTTATATTTAGAAAGGTTTAACAGGGATCTTATGGCATTGAGCCCTGAAGATTTTGTCAGGGATATCCTGGTAGATAAATTGAATTGCAAAATTGTGGCGGTAGGGTTTGATTACAGTTTCGGTTATAAAGGCCGGGGAAACTCGGATACTTTAAAGGAGATGGGAAAAAAGTATAATTTTGAGGTATGTGTAATTCAACCCGTAATCGTAGATTCCGAAAAGGTAGGGAGCTCCGTCATCAGAAAATATATTAAGAATGGAAATATAGAAAAAGCCAACACCCTTTTGGGAAGGCCATATTCAATCTGCAGTAAAATAGTTCATGGTAAGGGAATAGGGGGAAATAGATTGGGGTATCCTACGGCTAATATTTTAATAAAATCTTCCTATTTAATACCTAATGAAGGTGTATATGCTACATTTGTAAAAATTGATAATTCGGTATATAAAGGGGCTACTTGTATAGGCACCAGCCCAACCTTTGGTGAATATGGTATAGGTATGGAGACTTTTATTATCGGTTTTAATGAAAATATATATGACAAGTTTGTGGAGATACGGTTTATAAAAAAAATGAGGGGCCAAATCAGATTTAACGATATAAACAGTCTGATAGAACAGATCAGACGGGATGTAAATAACGTCAATACATATTTACATTTATAACTATATATGTTAAAATAATTAAGAAATTAATGAACCTATTCTCGGTAAAATGATTCACCGACATTTACTTAGAATTAGGGGATAAAAATGGGAGGTGAAATAATGGCACAAAAAAGTAAAAAGACAATTATAGATGCTTTTAAAACCCATGAAAATGATACAGGTTCTCCGGAAGTGCAAATTGCCTTGCTGACGGAAAGGATCAATCATTTAAATGAACATTTAAAGATTCATAAGAAAGATTTTCATTCTCGAAGGGGACTTTTGAAGATGGTTGGTAGGAGAAGAAATTTGCTAAACTATCTTATGAACAGGGACATCGAAAGATATAGGGAAGTGATTGCAAGATTAAAACTAAGAAAATAACAAAGGGCGGGGAATACCCGCTCTATTATTTGATTATTAATCTTAATAAGCCACAAAGGCTTTTTATTTTATTCCTAACCGGAATTTTGAAAATTTTCGGGTAGAGGATAAATAACATGAAAATACTTTACGGATGAAAGGAGGATAATAAATAATGATTAAGATTTTCCAAAAAGAGATAGGTGGCAGAGTTTTGGAAGTTGAAATTGGAAAATTGGCTCAACTTTCCGATGGTGCTTGCTTCCTGAGGTATGGGGAAACTGTGGTCCTTGTCAGTGCATGTGCTTCAAAATTACCCAGAGAAGGTATAGATTTTTTTCCTCTGAGTGTGGATTATGAAGAAAAAATGTATGCTGCAGGAAAGATTCCCGGAGGTTTTATCAAAAGAGAAGGTAGGCCCAGCGAGAATGCCATATTGACCTGCAGGTTGATAGATCGTCCAATCAGGCCCCTGTTTCCGGAAGGATATAGAAATGAGGTGCAGGTGATTGCGACGGTACTTTCGGTAGATTTGGATTGTAGCCCCGATATTGTTGCAATGATAGGTTCATCAATATCGCTATCTATTTCCAGTATTCCGTTTCAGGGGCCGACGGCTTCTGTAAACATAGGTATGATTGACGGCAAATATATAATCAACCCTACAAGCGAAGAAAGAGAAAAAAGTGAATTAGATCTCATTGTTTCCGGAACAAAAGATGCTGTTATGATGATAGAAGCGGGAGCCAATGAGGTTACGGAGGCTCAGGTTTTGGAAGCAATTTTATTTGCACATGACGAAATCAAAGATATCGTCTCATTTATAGAAGAAATTGTCGCGGAGGTTGGAAAAGAGAAACAAGAGATTATCCTGCCCGATGTGGATGAAGGCTTAGATACTGAAGTGAGAGAGTATGCAACCTCAAAGATAGCCGATGCAATCAGAACGGTGGAAAAGTTAGAAAGATCGGAGAGAATAGAATCGGCCGAAGCGAAGGCATTAGAATATTTTACGGATAAATATGGGGAGGATGTGGACATAAAACGGGTCGCTTCCGTGTTAGATACAATTTTAAAGGAGGAAACCAGGCGTTTAATTTTGTATGATAAAATAAGACCCGATGATCGGAAATATGATGAGATCAGACCCATATCCAGTGAGGTAGGTTTGTTACCCAAAACCCATGGTTCCGGTTTGTTTACAAGGGGCCAAACCCAGGTGTTATCCGTAGTAACCTTAGGTGCAATAGGTGATGTTCAAATTATAGACGGCCTGAGCGAGGAAGAGTCAAGAAGGTATATGCATCACTATAATTTCCCGCCATTCAGCACGGGAGAGGTCAGGTTTTTAAGAGGGCCTGGCAGACGCGAAATCGGACATGGGGCTTTGGCCGGAAGGGCATTAGAACCCATGATACCTTCACAGGACGATTTTCCATATACTATTCGTGTAGTATCCGAGGTTTTATCTTCCAACGGGTCCACTTCTCAAGCAAGTGTGTGCGGCAGTACACTATCATTGTTGGATGCCGGTGTACCTATTAAAGATATGGTGGCGGGAATTGCTATGGGATTAGTTAAGGAAGATGATAATATAGCTATTTTATCGGATATACAAGGCATGGAAGATTTTTTAGGAGATATGGATTTTAAAGTTGCCGGGACATCTAAAGGTATAACTGCTATGCAGATGGATATCAAAATAAAGGGTATAGAAAAAACTATATTAGAGAAGGCATTAGAACAGGCGAGGGTCGGCAGATTATATATTTTAGATAAAATGAAAGAGACCATCAGTTCACCGAGGCCGGAACTCTCACCTTATGCTCCCAGGATGTTGATAACCAAGATACATCCGGATAAAATCAGAGAAGTTATCGGGGCAGGCGGAAAGACTATAAATAAAATCATTGAAGATACGGGAGTTAAAATCGATATTGAAAATGACGGTACTATATTTATAGCCGCATTGACACAGGAAGCGGCGGAAAATGCGCTTAAAGCCATAGACGAGATAATCCGGGATCCCGAGGTAGGAGATGTCTATAAAGGAAAGGTTATAAAAATAATGAACTTTGGAGCTTTTGTAGAAATTCTCCCGGGCAAAGAAGGGTTGGTCCATATATCCAATATAGCACATGAGAGAATAAATAAAGTAGAGGATGTGTTGGCAGCGGGGGATGAAGTTGAAGTAAAAGTAATAGAAATAGACCAGCAGGGAAAAATAGGCTTGTCAAGAAAGGCGCTTCTGCCTAAAAAAAATAATAAAAAATAAAACAAATAGGAAAAGCATAAACCGTTAAGGTTTATGTTTTTTAGTTTTATGGATATTGATTGCATAAGTAATTTTAATTTGAATAGTATATTACAAATATTACAATTAAACGGGGGGTATATTTATGATAGTTATTATAAACAAGAAAATTGCAATATTTGTAATAATCACAATTATTTTAGCTCTGATTGCAGGTTTTATTTTCTTGAGAGGGACCAAGGCGAAGGTAGTGAGCAACTATAATATTGTTCCGTTAAAACCGATTGATAGAGGAAACGAAAACGGCAAGTATATTGCGTTTGCATGTAATGTCGATTGGGGTAACGAGGTATTGCCGGATATGTTGGAGACATTGAATAAAGAAAACATAAATATCACCTTTTTTGTGACCGGAAGGTGGGCAGAAAGATTCCCTGATCTGATGAAGCAAATTGTAGATAACGGGCATGAAATCGGAAGTCATGGATATCAACATTTAGATTATGAAAAGTTGACTTTGGAACAAAATGAGGAGCAGATAAAAAAAGCGGATGAGATACTATCAAAATATACCGAAAATAAAATTGTCTTATTTGCCCCGCCATCCGGTTCCTATAACAATAATACACTTGTTGCATCCGATAAATTGGGATACAAAACAATATTGTGGACTATAGATACCATAGATTGGAGAGCCGGGAGCACCAAAGATGTTATTATAGACAGGATATTGAAAAAAGATGATTTTAACGGTGCGATAGTTCTAATGCACCCGATGCCCGAAACTGCGAAGGCCTTGCCGGTATTGATTGAGATGATGCGTGAGAGGGGTTTGGAGGTAGGCACTGTCGGCGATGTTTTAAAATAAAAATGTTTAAAACACTAAAAACAGTAAAATTCCATGTTAAAATATAATTAAATAGGCTGAATGGATGTATTTGCCGCAATTCTACATAAATGGGTAAAAATTTTTCGGTATAGGTTTTGATACACCGGTTGTTTGAAGCTTGTGATAATGTATTTTTTTAATTATATATATCATATCGAATGTTATCATAAATGATAAACAATATATGTATAAAACACAGCATATCCAATATAATTATATATAAGTAAAGGAAACGAACTTACATTATGAAAATACACAAAACAATATGACAATAGGGGGGATAAATTATGCGTTTAAGTGCAATTGGCGGTAAAGAAATTGTTAATTTACATGATGGAAGCAGCTTGGGTTTAATATCGGAATCGGATTTGTTGATCAACAAAAGAACGGGGAGAATACACTCTCTTTTAATTCCGGAAAATAAAGGCCTTTTCAGTCTCTTTTCTAATAATTCTCTGATGGAAATTCCTTGGGAATCTATAAAAAAGATAGGGCACGATATGATCATAATCGATTTGGAAGAGAGTTATAGATGAAAATATTAGGTATCGGGGAATAGATGGCCCGGATTAGGTAAAAAATAATACAGAACAAAACTTTATAATAAATTTTATAATACTAAAAGTGTGTAAACATAGGAGTGGAAAAATGGAAAACTATTTTACAAGAGAACAATATCCCCAGTTCACGGTGCCTTCTCCCAATATTCCTAACGAAAGTGAAACAGATAATAAACAGCAATTGGAAACCATACAGGAATTGGGGATAAATGCATTGCCTGAATCCGGCGGAAATATTCATACATTAACTATTATAGGTCATATAGAAGGGCATATGATTGCACCTCCACAGAATAAATCAAGCAAATACGAACATATAATCCCTCAATTGGTGGCTGTAGAAGAGAGCCAAAATATTGAAGGGTTATTGATAATTTTAAATACTGTCGGCGGGGATGTAGAAGCCGGGTTAGCCATTTCCGAATTGATATGCAGCCTGTCCAAACCCAAGGTTACCTTAGTCATAGGGGGCGGCCACAGTATAGGTGTTCCCTTAGCCACCGCAGGAGATTATTCGTTTATTGCTCCTACCGCAACTATGACTATACACCCTATAAGGATGAATGGGCTGATAATAGGAATTCCGCAAACTTTCGAATATTTTTTAAAAATGCAGGAGCGAATAGTAAATTTTGTTTTACGCACTTCGAAAATAAACAGAAATGTTTTTGTACAATTGATGAGGGCTACGGATAAACTTGCAAACGATGTAGGTACAATTTTAATAGGAAAAGAGGCGGTGGAATATGGACTGATTGATGAAGTCGGGGGTTTAGATAAGGCAATGAGCAAGTTAAAAGAATTGATAGAAATGAACAAGCAGGTCCCTTAAACATACCGGATCTAAATTTAAAAATTCAATTAAATAAATTATAAAAGCCGTTAAGTGGTTATTTTTAATATAAAACTTGATGGCTCTTATTCGTTTTTGCTTAAATTATACCGTCTTATAAACTTTTTATACTTTTTATATAATATTTGTAGGTTTTAAGGTTTTGATGTAGAATATATTATCAGGCCAAACACTTATAAAATATGTATAGCGGGCTCTCATGTTTTGTAAACTAAATTTACTAAAATTTTGTGGAGTTGATAATAATGGATAAAAACCGCAATAGAAAACAGAACAGAAATTTAAAATCGTTAAGGGAAGGGTTTACTAACGAGGCATATGGTATTTTTATTATTGCACTTGGGTTAGTCCTACTTGTGAGCATACAGGGGAACAGCGCAGGGAGAGTTGGGAACTTAATAAAACTTATTTTTAACGGATTATTTTCCAATGCGGCATTTATATTGCCCTATTTAACAATTTTATGCGGTGTGTTTATCTTTATTAACAGATCGGTAGCAAGAGAAACTAAAACCGTATTGTTTTATATATTGATATTTATTTCTATCACAATATTTAAATCACTTGCTTCTGTCAAAATTATAGACAGTATTACATTTTCCGGTACCGGTGATTGGTTAAAACAGATTTTTCAATTGGGCACGGAGGGCATTGGCGGTGGTGTTGTCGGTGTCGCCATAACTAAACTATTGGTTAATCTGTTTGGGGTTGCCGCTACTTATATAATAGTTTCCGCTCTTATGCTTATAGTATTGATTTTATACACAAAAATATCATTGCTTGAAACATTAGTGATGTTGAGGGAAAGAGCCGCAACAATTTCAGATTCAATAAAAAAAATTGCCTTAATTCCGGTTAAAGACGATATCAAAAAAAATAAAAAATCTAAAAGGAAAAATAAGAATATATCCTTGGGTATGGAAAACAATGATAATTTAGAAGGGGATATGGAAGAAAAAATTAAAATATTGGATTTTACTACAATCGATCCGAATGATTCCCTAAATAATAAAAAAATCTATGGTGACAATGATATAAGACAGGAGCCTTTGGATAAGATAGGTAATGAGCCCGTTGATACCCATAACATAGTTGATTATAACCGGGATAATCTGATTTTAAATTATCAATTGCCCGGTATTGAACTTCTTAACGAGGTAGTCTCACAACCCGGCAGGGAAGATAAAAGGAAGATCATATCAAAAGCCAAAATATTAGAAGATACATTATATAATTTCGGTGTAGAGGCCAAGGTTATACAGGTACACAGGGGGCCTACAATTACAAGATATGAACTACAGCCCAGCGCGGGAGTTAAAGTGAGCAAAATAGTTAATTTAAGCGATGATATTGCTTTAAATTTGGCTGCACATGCTATCAGAATTGAAGCACCCATACCGGGGAAAGCTGCCTTAGGCATAGAAATACCCAATGAAAATATTTCCACTGTTGTCCTTAAAGAAGTATTAGACAGCTCCAATTATAAAAATTCTCTTTTAAATCTGCCATTTGCCTTAGGTAAGGATGTTTCCGGTACATCCATAGTTACAGATATATCTAAAATGCCGCATCTATTGATTGCCGGAGCCACGGGGTCCGGAAAGAGTGTCTGTATAAATGCCCTTATATTGAGTATCTTATACAGTTCGGGGCCGGATAAAGTGAGATTGCTTTTAATAGATCCCAAGGTTGTGGAACTCAGCCAATACAACGGAATTCCTCACTTGCTCATACCGGTTGTAACTGATCCCAGGAAGGCGACAAATGCGCTCAATTGGGCCGTAGATGAGATGTCCAAGAGATATAAAATGTTTGCAAAAAATAGCGTTCGTGATATTGACGGATATAATAAAAAGTTTGAAGATAATAAAATACCGTATGTGGTTATTATTATTGATGAGTTATCTGATTTAATGATGGTGGCTCCGAATGATGTGGAAGATGCAATATGCCGGTTGGCTCAAGTGGCACGGGCCGCGGGGCTGCATTTAATAATAGCAACCCAAAGGCCTTCGGTAGACGTAATTACGGGAGTTATTAAGGCGAATATACCTTCAAGGATTGCTTTTTCCGTGGCATCGCAGACAGATTCAAGAACAATTTTAGATATGGGAGGAGCCGAAAAACTTCTGGGTAGGGGGGATATGTTATTTTACCCGGTCGGTACTAATAAACCGATCAGAATACAGGGAGCCTTTGTATCCGAAAAAGAAGTAGAGAGGGTAGTGACTTTTATAAAAGAACAATCGGGAACACCTGATTATGAGGATACGATAATCGAGCAACTCAGCCGGAGCAGCAGCATACCCGTAGATGAAGACGAATTATTTGAGGATGCTTTAAAATTGGTGGTAGAGGCCCAACAGGCATCTATCTCTATGCTTCAAAGAAGGCTAAGAATAGGATATAGTAGAGCGGCAAGATTGATTGATATTATGGAATCACAAGGCTTTGTAGGCCCTTATGAGGGCAGTAAACCGAGGCAAGTATTGATAGATAATCAATTTTTAGAACAAAATATAAAAAAATCTATGTAAGTTTTTTGTATCAATGGGTTTATAATTAGAAGGTGAAAAATTTGTTTACAAAAATAACCGTTGAAGAAGCGATTAATATGGAAGATAAGATTTTTATCGATGTTCGTTCTCCATCGGAATTTGCAAAGGGTTCCATACCGGAAGCGGTAAATATTCCTATTTTAGATGATAATGAGAGGGTTGATGTAGGCTCTATATATATGAATAAAGATCCGGAAGAAGCTAAGATCAAAGGAATTGAATATGCTTCAATCAAACTTTCTTTTATTTATAATCAAATTTCCTTGTTGGCAAAAGAGCATAAAAATATTATATTATTTTGTTGGCGCGGTGGGTTGAGAAGTGACATCATATCGGGTTTTTTAGGTGCATTGGGTGTAAATATTTATCAATTGGAAGGAGGATATAAAAAATATCGCAGATATGTTATCGAATATTTTAACGAGGATAGATTTAAACAGAAATTTATTGTACTTCATGGTTATACAGGGGTCGGTAAGACCGAGATCCTTACACGATTGGAAACATTAAATATTCCCATACTCGATTTAGAATATTTGGCTAAAAATAGCGGTTCTGTTTTTGGAAAAATATCTTATCAAAATGAAAAACCCATAACTCAAAAAACATTTGAAGCATTGCTCTTCAGGACCCTAAGACTGAACAATAACAGATATACTGTTGTAGAAAGTGAAGGGCACCGTGTGGGAGGTCTGTCATTACCCAGGGGCTTATGGAATGCAATAGTTGAAGGAAAACATGTTTTAATTGATACGGATTTGAAAACCAGAATTAAAAGATTAGTAAATGATTATGTGGTTAAAATCTCTAATTGTAACATTTTATTAGAAGATGCCGTTACCCATTTAAAAAAGAAGATAGGTGAAAAAAGGGTAAATCAGCTTATTTCATGGATTGAAAAACAGGAATATTCGAAGGTTGCGGAAGAATTAATCGTAAATTACTACGATCCTTTATATAAACATTCTATTGATAATTATAATTATATAATGGAAATCAATTATGTAGATATAGAGGAAGCCGTGGATAAAATAGCAGAACTTTATTATAGCTTGGAACACGGATCAAATTGAAGATATAAGCCGATTCAATATATGGCTTCGGCGGCGGATATATCTTACAGTAGAGTATAATGGGGGAAAGTACAAATGAATCTAGCTAATAAATTGACTATATTGAGAATTTTTTTAATTCCTATTTTTATGATCTTTCTCTTAAATAAAATACCCTGCGGCGAACCGATTGCTGCCGGAATATTTATAATTGCAGCTATCACCGACATATTGGACGGGCATATTGCGAGAAAAAGAAATGAGATCACAAATTTAGGTAAATTTATGGATCCTTTAGCCGATAAGCTATTGGTTTCAGCTGCTTTGATTTCTTTTGTCCAAATGGGGAAATTGCCTGCCTGGATAGTGATTATAATAATTGGAAGAGAGCTCACCATAAGCATATTGAGGGCTGTTGCTGCGGCCGAGGGAAAAGTTATAGCCGCCAGCCTGTGGGGAAAAGCTAAGACAATATTCCAGATCATCGCTATCATATCACTTTTGATAAATAATTTTCCCTTCAGTTATATTAACTTTCCTTTCGATAGAATAATGGTGTGGGTGGCCTTAATATTTACCATAGTGTCGGGCGTGGATTATGTCGTTATAAATATAGATGTACTAAAATAATATTTGCAGGATAATATAAAATAATTGTACGAAAAATAGCGTAAAAATTTTTGCAGATATAGTTTGACCTTTTCCATTTTATAATATATAATACTATTAGAACA
>Ga0172382_10013320_pt1 | contig 10610 bp, 6 predicted proteins | sample Leawel138RmetaG_FD_122245 | JGI IMG/M metagenome (GOLD analysis project Ga0172382, IMG submission 122245) | Leachate microbial communities from a municipal landfill in Southern Ontario, Canada - Leachate well 138R metaG | ecosystem: Engineered > Solid waste > Landfill > Unclassified | place...
GAAGAGGACAGCCATGAAAGATGGACATCAGCGCCTAAGCGCAAAACAATAAAACTAAAAAAAGAGGAGGAAGGAAAATGAGGAAATTCAAGCTGCTAGCTCTGGTCATTGCCTTACTGATGGTCTTGACCGCCTTTGCCGGTTGCGGCGGTTCAAAAACCGGTTCCAAGGACACCGATGATGAGAAGGTCAACCCCAATGAGGAACCTGTGACCATCAAGATGCTTTTTCCGGGAGGAGCGTCCAAGGAAGAGCCAATGGTATTTGAGGAGCTGAACAAAAGATCCATGGCAGATATAAACACAGCCTATTCAATCGAATGGGTGCCCTGGGGAGACTATGACATGGTCAGCAAAACCAAGCTGCAGGCAGGCGAGGCATTTGACGGCATGCTGGTATTTGACCCGTTCCTGGCTCAAATGTGGGATTCCGATGCCTTCACCGGCTTAAATGAGTGGATCAGCGAGGAGAAGACTCCTGGCCTTTTGTCGGTGCTTCCCCTGCAGGTTTTTGAGGACATGTCCATAGACGGCCAGTACACATGCTTCCCGTCGGTCGTCAGTTATCAGAACTGGTACATTGCCGCCCATATCCGAAAGGATCTTCGGGAGAAATACGGCATGGATGAGATTAAAACCTTCGAGGAATTTGAAGAGTATCTCACCAAAGTGGCGGAGAATGAGCCGGATATGGTGCCGGCCGGCGGCATTGGCACATTGCAGCACATCTACGGTAGAATCGTAGGCTATGCATTTTTTGCCGGTCCCAATTACCTGGACGGCGGTGTAGCAATGGTAGATCCAAAGACCCATAAGATATCCAATTACTTAGAGAGTGAGCATTTCAAGTTTACCATAGAGACCAGCCGCCGCTGGTATGAAAAAGGCATATTTACTCCGGAATCCAATTCACCCAATGCTCCCGATTTGGGATCCGGCCGCACCGCCTTTGCTACCCATGACATTACGATGTCGGATAACTGGAACAAATCGAATACCCTTGAAGGGGTAGAATATGAACGGGTAATCATAAATCCCGATGCAAAGGGTTTCCGTGACATGTGGGGCAACAACCTGGTATGTGTACCCCATTCCTCCGACCATCCCGATAGGGTTGTTCGCTGGGCCGATTGGCTCTTTGGAGACCAGGAGAACTATATGCTGCTGATGTATGGAATAGAGGGTGTACATTGGGAGTATGCCGATGATAAGAAGGAAAGGGTGCAGCTGCCTGAGGGGAAGGATCCCGCCGACTACCCGATGTGGGGTATGTGGCAATGGGCCCAGGGCAAGCTCGATCCCTTCACGCCCAATCATACCGACGAAACCATTGCGCTTCTAAAGAAATTCCGGGACTTTAACACTCCCGTTGAGGTTTCGCCTACCCTTGGTTTCTATGCGGACCTTACCCCGGTTCAGGCCGAATGGGATCTCATGAAGGAAGTGTGGGTCAAGTACGGAGCACCGCTGCTTCATGGCACTGTGCCGATAGAAGGGAACTATGAAAAGCTCCTGGAGGAGATGGAAAAAGCCGGGGCAGACAAGTTTATAGCAGAAATGCAAAGCCAGTATGATAAGTGGAGAGCTTCAAGAAAGTAAACAAAACCTCAGATCTTATGAAGAAAGCCGATGTTATCGGCTTTCTTCATAAGATGCAATAATAATACAATAGGTACATCATAGATACACCATAGATGCATTTTGCCATACCAGCCGCCTGACGGCTTTGAACCAGCGAATAAATAATTGCGGGGTTGGAAGTTAAGATGGTACAGAATAATAACTGCTCAAATAAAGGATTATATTCGCCGATACGCAGAAAGGTGTATAATAGTGATGCGGGGGAGGCCGCTTTTCTCCTTGGCGGGATTGGCACAGGCAATGTTTCCGTCGGGGCCAGGGGTGATCTGAGGGACTGGGAGATTTTCAACCGGCCCGGGAAGCATAATAAGCTGCCATATACATTCTTTGCCATATGGGCAAAAAAGGATGATGGCAAGCCCATTGTAAAGAAGCTGGAATCAAGGCTCAGACCTCCTTATGCGCGAGCCCATGGTATTATGCCTGAGGATGCTGCGGGTCTGCCTCACCTGGAGGAATCCTCCATGATAGGAGAGTACCCTTTTGTCTGGGTGGAGTTTAGGGACAGTGAGCTTCCTGTGCATGTCACCATGGAGGCATTTACCCCTTTTATACCCCTCAATGCTGATGATTCGGGCATCCCGGGAGCTATTTTCAGGTACAGGGTAAAAAATAAGGTCAATTGCAGGGTGGATGTTTCAATTGCAGGCTCCATGGGTAATGTTATAGGCGACGGTGTCGGTAATCCATGGAATACCACTATTGATGCCGGCTGTAAAATCAATGAGTACCGGGATACGGGAGATATCAGAGGCTTGTATTACACCGCCTCCTGCCTGGATAAAGAGGCCATAAACTATGGGAACATGGCCCTTGTCACCCCGGACAGCCATGTAAGCCGGAAGCAGAACTGGCTTAACAAGGGCTGGTGGGACGGCATCCACGACTTCTGGGCCGATTTCTGCGAGGATGGCAGGCTTGAAGCTGAATCCACATATGAAGCCCTTAACACAGGCGAAAAAGAAAGGTACAAGGTTGGCTCCCTATGCATTCACCGCACCCTTATGCCCGGGGAAGAGGCGGTTTTTGAGTTTTATCTCACATGGTATTTCCCCAACAGGATCAGAAGCTGGTATGAGGATGATTACAGGTTTGGAAATACAAAGACCATAAGGAATTACTACAGCACATTGTTCAAGGATGCCTGGGATGCGGCGGGCTATCTCCATTCAAATCTTGAGAGGCTTGAAATGTACAGCCGTGAGTTTCATCGGGCTTTATTCACGAGCACCCTGCCGGATTATGTGATAGATGCCCTGTCTTCCAATATTACTGTTTTACGCAGCAACACATGCTTTCGGGTGGCAGGGGGTCATTTCCTGAGCTACGAGGGATGCAGCGATGCAAACGGATGCTGCGAAGGCAACTGCACCCATGTATGGAACTATGCCCAGACACTGGCGTTTCTGTTTCCGGAGCTGGAGCGGTCCATGAGAAGCATGGAATTCAACATGGAAACCGATGAGGACGGAAGGATGTCCTTTCGCTCATACACGCTTCTGGAAAACTATAAAAGAAGGGATCTCCACCCTGCCGCTGACGGGCAGATGGGCACAGTCATCAGGCTGTTCAGGGACTGGAAGCTGAGCGGAGACGACGGATTTCTGGCTTCCGTATGGCAAAATGCCGTCAATGCCCTTGATTTCGCCTTAAAGTATTGGGACAAAGACGGCGACAGTGTTTTGGACAGTCAGCAGCATAATACCTATGATATAGAGTTTTACGGTCCCAATTCCCTTGTAAACTCCATATATCTGGCGGCTCTGAAGGCAGCGGCTCACATGGCAGAGCATCTGGGTGATGCGAAGCATGCAGCCGACTACCGCGATGCCTATGAAAAAGGAAGCAAAAGGGTTGACGAGCTGTTGTGGAACGGTGAATACTATATTCAAAGGATTGACGATGTCAACCGTTACCTGTATCAATACGGCAAGGGCTGTCTGTCCGATCAGGTGTTTGGGCAGCTGCTGGCCCATATTGCGGGTATTGGGTATATATTGCCCAGGGAGCACGTCAGAGAATCCATATATTCCGTGTACAAGTACAATTTCAAGAGAGGACTGTACGGTCATAACAATGTCCAGAGGGTATACGCCCTAAATGATGAGAGCGGCGTGCTCCTGTGCACATGGCCCCATGGGGGAAGACCCAGGCTTCCCTTTGTATATTCGGATGAGGTTTGGACGGGCATTGAATATCAGGTTGCCGCCCATCTGATATATGAAGGCTTTGTCGCAGAAGGCCTTGAAATTGTGAAGGCCGTGCGGGACAGGTTTGACGGCTATAGAAGGAACCCGTGGAATGAGTATGAATGTGGGCACCACTATGTAAGGTCCATGGCAAGCTGGGGCCTGTTGATTGCCCTGTCGGGCTTTAAGTATGATATGGCTGAGGGAGCCATTGAGTTCAATCCGGTTATAAACCGCAGCTGCTTCTCTTCATTTTGGAGCACCGGCAAGGCCTGGGGGATTTACCGTCAGACAGAGGATGAAAACGGCAAACCAAGCCGGGACATTGAGGTAATATACGGCAGCATGGAAGGCATATCGATTAATAAATCAAAGGTGGCAGGAGAATGGTATGACAATAAACACGAAGCATCTGGCTAAAATATGCGGAGTATCCAGGGGCACGGTGGATCGCGCCCTGCATGACAGGCCCGGCATAAATCCCGAAACAAAGGAACGAGTACTGAATGCGGCCAGGGAGCTGGGGTATATTCCCAACGTTGTTGCCCGAAGCCTTGTGACAGGTCAGACCATGAGCATAGGCGTTGTGGTATTTGATCTGTACAACCGTTTCTTTGCCCAATTCTTAAATTCCGTGGAGCAAAGGGCCAGGGAGCACGGCTTCATTACCTACGTAACCCTGACGGAAAAGGCGCCGGAGATAGAAAGGCAGTGCCTGATAAACCTAAGGGAACGGAACGTTGACGGAATAATACTTTTTTCCGTCTGTAAGGGGGAGGAATACGAGGAATTCCTGTTGAGCCTCAATAAACCCATTATTACCTTTGGGAATGTAATTTCAAAAAACTGGCCCTTCGTGGGCATAAATGACCGCAAAGGCATTTGCGATGCCGTAAAAGGCATCAGTGAAAAAGGCTACAAAAGGATAATTTACATCAGTTATCCCTTGGACCACAGCGGTTCTGTCAATATGTATGCCCTGGAGGAGAGGTTAGCGGGATTCAATGAAGCCTGCAGGGATATGGGCATTGAAGGCAGCTCCTTCTACTTTAAAAATATGGATACGGACAGATTTATAAAAGATATAAAAAGGAAAGGTCCAAAACCTGCAATTCTGTGCTCCAGTGATATCTATGCGCTGGATATATTGAAGCGCCTTTCCGAAAACGGCATAAGGGTGCCAGATGATGCAGGATTAATGGGCTTCGATGATATAGATACCCTGCAGTATGTTGTACCGGCAATTTCTACTGTATCCTATCATGTGGAGGGCATCGGAAAATGCGCCGTTGATTACCTGATCCGCAGCATAAAGCAGGAGGACGTGCCAAAGCGTACATATCTTGAGCATACCGTTATAATCAGAGACTCCTTGTAATAATGTCCTCCTTGGAGGAACGCTGAGTCGAAAATGAGGGGGTGTACAAAGTGCTAAACAGGCCCGATGAATATTATGAGAGATTAATCTCCAAAAGTGACCTGCATTTTAAGGGGATAACCCAGCGCAGCGAAGAGGGCTTGCCCATTGGCAACGGCCGAATGGGCAGCATGGTATGGGTAACGCCGACAGCGTTAAAGCTTCAGATAAACCGCAGCGACGTCTTTGCATCCTCGTGCACCAGCAACAGCTTTCCCGAGATGGATTCGGATTACTGCGGAGGCTGCGGGTTTGTGGACATCCATTGCTCGGATTGCAGTGATGATGCTTTTGCCGGCGAGGATACGGTGCAGCACCTGTCAGCATATCAGGGAACGGTTGATATAAAGAGCATGGATATCAGCGTAACGGCCCTGGTGTGGCAGGCAGAAGATGTCATGGCGATAGAGATCGATGACAGGCGGCAAAAACCCCAACCCATCCGGGTAGGTTTCAGGGTGCTGCGGTTTGTATCCCAATATACTCCGGGCATACGGCCGCAAAAATATCCGGGCGGCGTGCCGGATGACAGCGAATCCGTTGTCAGGACAAATGATCACTATGCATACTCCACCTTAAAAATAAGAGGGGAGAATATCCTTCTATCCCAGAGGTTCGTTGAAGGGGATTTCTTTTTGTGTACTGCCATGGCCGGCGCAGTGCTCGGGCGCAAAGCAAAGGCCGTCAGAAACAGTGAAATGGAATATTCCCTGAACATCGAGCCGGGCAATGGCCCGGTTATTATACTTATCTCCACCTTTTCAAGCATGAACCCGGAGGAGGATGCGGACGCAAAGGCACTGCAGCTGCTAAAGCTTGCAAAGGCCCGGGGATTCGACGGCATACTTCATGACAATTTGGCGTGGTGGAGGGAATTCTGGAGGGTCAGCCACGTTGATCTTACCAGTGATAACGGCGAAGCGGATTTTGTGTCGCTTCACTGCAATTATTTCATGTATCTTATGGCTTCTTCCTCCAGGGGACGTTATGCGCCCCGGTTTGGAGGGATGCTCTGGAATACCGGCGGTGATTACCGCATGTGGGGCTCCCAGTACTGGTGGTTCAACCAAAGCTGCCTCTATTGCGGGATTCCGGCCACCGGTCATTTCGAGCTCATGGATCCTATGTTTGATCAGTATCACAGGCTGTACTCCGTCTTATCCAATGCTGCCCGGCAGCAATGGAGGAGCAGGGGAATATGGATTCCCGAAACCGCGTGGTTTGACGGCCTGGAGGATTTACCCGAAGATATAGCTGATGAGATGAGCGCTCTTTACCTATTGGAAAAACCGTGGGATGAGATGTCGGAACGCTTCAGCAAATATGCATCGGGCAAAAACTCCTTTGAGGCCAGGTGGAACTGGATCGATCACGATATAAGGCCGGAAAGGCAAAGCCCCAAGAAGGACAGGGGGTTTGGGCCTTTTGGTTATGCGGTGCATATATTTAATGCTGCAGCCAAGATTGCATTCCTTTACTGGCTGAGGTATGATTATACTATGGACAGGAAATGGCTGGCTGAAAAGGCTTACCCTATGCTTAAGGGTGTCGCCGAGTTTTACACCAGCTTTCCGAATATCAGGGAAGGCGCAGACGGCAGGCTCCATATGTATCATGTGAATAATCATGAGGGCAATTGGGACTGTACGGATCCTGTATCGGAACTGGCGGCGATGCATGGAGTAATTACAATTGCCATAAGGGCAGCTGAGATTCTGGGAGTGGACATTGAGCTGCGCGAAGGGTGGAAGGAATTTATATCAAAGCTTACGCCTTTGCCGACCAATGAGCACCCTGATGCGATATCCCGGCGCAAAGCGGGAGAAGATGAAGTGTTTGCCGGGGCGCTGAAGCCTGTCCGGGCAGGAAGCAATGGTTATGTATGCACAACTGACCCCATTGTCCTATATGATTTGATTACCCTCGAGACAAAGGATGCCGGACTTCTCAATATTGCAAAGAACACTTACAAGCGTGAATACAACGAACACAAAGCAGATGGAAAGGTACATTGCTATGAGCTGGAGACTCTGGCTTCAGCGGCAGCCCGAATGGGCCATGCGGAAGGCTTCAGAGAGCTTGTCCTGGCACAGCTCAATGAGACCGATCTCTTTGATCCCCAAGGCACCGGTGGAACCATGATTCTTAAAAACAGGATGACATTGCGTGAAGGCCCCCAAGCCATAGGTTGCCAGAGGATGGGCAGGGTGTACGAAGCTGTGCAATATGCCCTGTGTTTGAACATTCCGGCTGAACCGGGCGGTACACCGATATTGCGCTTGTATGGAGCATGGCCTCCTGAATGGGATGCGGACTTTACCCTGGCAGCCCGCAGAGGCTTTGTTGTTTCTTCATCCATCAGGAAAGGCAGCATTGAGAACCTGGATATTTTATCCAAATGCGGTGAGAAATGCTTTATGAGAAATCCCTGGCCGGACAGACAGGTTCAGCTTGTAAGAGATGGAAGGGCAGGTGAAGTCTTAGACGGTGATCTGCTGCAGTTTAGCACCGTCGTTGGAGAGAAACTGAAGCTTGTTGTGCTATAAGAGAACAACAAAAAAAGGTTATCAAAAATGTTGAAGCAAAAGATTGGCCTGTACTATGAAGAAAGAAAGGGGCAAAGGGAATGAGCAATAAAAGTGAGGCATACCGCGACATACTCGATTATGTAAACAGCCTGGAGATAATCGATACCCATGAACACCTTCCCGGGCGGGAGGAGTACATCGACAAAAACACTGATATCCTTAAAGAGTACCTGATCCACTACTTTTCTGTTGACCTCAAATCATCCGGCTTGTCCCAGGACGACTTTGCAGCAGTGACCGATGCTTCTAAACCCCTGACGGAGCGCTGGAAGCTGGTAGAGAAGTATTGGGAGTATGCCAGAAACACCGGCTATGGGAGGGCGATTGACCACACGGTGCAAGGCCTTTACGGCATTGACAGGCTTGATGGCAATACGCTTGAAAAGGTCAATGAGCTTTTTCTTAAGGCCCGCGGTGAAAACCCGTACCGGCGTGTGCTGAAGGAGAAATGCAAAATTCGCACATCATTGGTGGACAATGGAGATCTGGAATCCGATCGAACCTATTTCACTCCTGTATACCAGATCAGCAGCTTGATTGTGATACATAGTATCAGGCAGGTTCAGGAATTATCCAGGCAATCAGGAATAGCGATAACCTGCTTCGATGATTGGCTTGATATGGCGGAGGCCTTAGTTATGAAGGCCATCGGCAAAGGAGTCACAGTATTCAAAATCGGCCTTGCATATGAGCGGCCCATTAAGTTCAACAAGGTTGATTATGCCCAGGCGGAGGCGGCCTTCAACAAAATATTCAACCACTTCCACCAGCCAGAATGGGTAGTTGAGGAGCTGACCGTCAGCCGTCTGTTCCAGGATTATATGCTGCACTATCTCCTGCGAATCATTGACAAACATGGATTGACGGTGCAGTTCCACACCGGCATTCTGGAGGGCAACGGCAATGTCCTGGAAAACAGCAATCCGACCCTTTTGAACAACCTCTTTTTGACCTACAGCAAGATGAAATTTGACCTGTTCCACATAAGCTATCCATACCAGCGTGAGGCAATTGCCCTGTGCAAGATGTTCCCCAATGTATACCTTGACATGTGCTGGGCCCATATAATCTCACCCAACAGCTCCATGGAATTCCTGAGAGAATACCTTGATGCCGCAGCAGTCAACAAGCTGAGCGCATTCGGCGGCGACTACTGCATGGTGGACACTGTCTACGGGCATCAGCTAATGGCTAGGCAGAATGTCAGCCGGGTGTTGGCCGAAAAGGTTGAGGATAATATCTTCAGCGTCGATCGGGCCTGCGAAATTGCAAAGCGGATATTCTATGACAACCCGGTTGAGATATTCAGCCTGAACAGCAGCATATGAATGTGGAAGGCTACTGGATTATGGGATAGTATGCATTAATGAAAAGATTGGTTAGTTTAGAGTTTGCTTCAGCCAAAGATCGGATGAAGAAAGAGTCTGGATTAGTTTAGACCGGATGAAGAGTTTGGATTAGTTTAGACTGGATGATTCACAGTTAAAATTGTTCTATGGCGAATGGATGAGGAGCAAAGATTAGTTAAGGATGGTTACGAGTAATTATGGAAGAGAAGGTTTTGTATGAAGAGCTGACCCCGGATGAGTTTATAGCCAGAATCAGTAAGGCTCCGATTGCTTATTTGCCGTTGGGCACTCTGGAGTGGCATGGACGGCATTTACCATTGGGCTCCGACGGCCTGCAGTCCAAAGGCTTTTTTATAAGGCTGGCCCGGGAGGTTGGCGGAATCGTACTGCCCATGCTGTTCCTGGGGCCTGATATAAAGCAGACTGTAGGGGATCGGGAGTACTATGGGATGGATATCATCGGCTTTGAAAAGGGTTCCCCGGCCAAGTTGGCAGGCAGTGCCTACCGGATAGAAGATGATTTGTATCTGCAGATCATAGAGGCCATTTTGAAGCAGTTAAAGAGGGCGGGGTTTGAGATTGTGGTCGCCCATGGCCACGGGCCTTCAACCGGCCAGTTCCAGGCCAACATCGAAAAATGGAGCCGGGAATTTGGCCTGAAGCTTTTTGTATGCTGGAGAGAGGATGAGTCAGATGGGCTGGGTATCCAGACTGATCATGCAGCTGCCAATGAAACATCATTGATGATGGCTATGTATCCTGGATTGGTCAGGATGGAGAATCTCGACGCCAATCCTGATACCTGGCCATTGGCAGTAGCCGGAAGGGATCCCCGCATATATGCCAGCCCTGAAACCGGTATGAAGGCAGTTGATATGCAGTTGGAGCGAATGAAAGGTATATTGAGTGCAGAGCTTGCAGAACTGAAAAAAGAAAACAGCTAGCAAGCTAAGATGAGTATATCTCAAGACTTAGTGCAGCAGTAAAACAACAGCTAAATATTGCCAAGATCGTCACTTAACAATCCCGTCTCAATCTCACTGTGAAGCCAGGAAGCATAGAGGCGGGATTCATCTTGTATAAAGCAGGGGATGAGCGACTGCTTCTGTATTTATTATTTGCTTTAAATCGCGTCATCGCATGAGTTAGTTGTGTAATTGACTGGGAATTGCCATCTACATTCATTATTTGCTATAATTTGATACATTGCATGAGTAAGTTGTGTTATTGACTGGGAATTACCATTTAAATTAATTATTTGCTTAAATCGGTTCTTCACATGGGTCAGTTTTGTTTATTGGCTGCGAAGTGTGCAAAATTTAAAGTTGTGTGCAATTTTGTTAACAAATAGTGGTTGACGTGGTAGACAGTGGGTCAATTTTCGCACAAATTATACCATATATGGTGATATACGTACATATTTTTGA
>Ga0172382_10013322_pt1 | contig 10609 bp, 10 predicted proteins | sample Leawel138RmetaG_FD_122245 | JGI IMG/M metagenome (GOLD analysis project Ga0172382, IMG submission 122245) | Leachate microbial communities from a municipal landfill in Southern Ontario, Canada - Leachate well 138R metaG | ecosystem: Engineered > Solid waste > Landfill > Unclassified | place...
CTGTTGACTGCAAACATCAACAAGCTGCAGGGTCACTTCAAGGACAACAAGAAGGACCACCACTCCCGTCGCGGCCTGATCCGCATGGTTAACCAGCGTCGCAAGCTGCTGGACTACCTGAAGAGCAAGGATCTGGCCCGCTACAGCAGCTTGATCGGCAGCCTGGGTCTGCGTCGCTAAGACCAGCCCCGTTTGGACATGGTCGGGTCCGAAACCCGACCGTGCCCAGAGTTTCCCGAAGGGCAAATACAGCAAATAGAGAGAGAAGACACCGTGAAACCGGTTATCAAACAATTCAAGTTAGGCAATAACACCGTTACCCTGGAGACCGGTCGCATTGCGCGTCAGGCGTCGGGCGCGGTTCTGGTCAGCATTGATAATGCAGTCAGCGTTCTGGTAACCGTGGTGGGCGCAAAGAGCGCCGATGCCGGTCGTGACTTCTTCCCCTTGTCTGTCCATTACATCGAGAAAACCTATGCGGCAGGCCGCATCCCCGGTGGTTTCTTCAAGCGTGAAGGCCGTCCCACCGAGAAGGAAACCCTGACCTCCCGCCTGATCGACCGTCCGATCCGCCCGCTGTTTCCCGAAGGCTTCATGAATGAAGTCCAGGTGGTCTGTACTGTCATCTCCACCGACAAGACCACTGATCCGGATGTCGCCGCCATGCTCGGCACCTCGGCGGCCCTGGCAATTTCCGGGATCCCCTTCGAAGGTCCGATCGCCGGTGCCCGTGTTGGCTTCGATGATGTGCAGGGTTATGTACTGAACCCGACCTACGAGCAACTGAAGACCTCGCGCCTGGACATGGTCGTGGCCGGTACCGAAGAAGCCGTGCTGATGGTCGAATCCGAAGCGCAGGAACTGACCGAAGACCAGATGCTGGGTGCCGTACTGTTCGCCCATATGGAATTCCAGCCGGCCATCGAAGCCATCAAGGAGCTGGCTGCCGAAGCTGGCAAGCCCACCTGGGACTGGCAGCCCGCACCGGAAAACACTGCACTGCTGGAGGCCATCAAGGGCCAGTTCGGCGGCGGTATCAGCGAAGCCTATGGCATCACTCACAAGCAGTCCCGCTACACCCGTCTGGGCGAGCTGCGTGATCAAGCCATTGCCGCTCTGGCCGGTGAGGAAGAGGGTAAGCCCTCCGCCGCCGCGGTCAAGGACGCCTTCGGCGAGATCGAATATCGCACCGTGCGTGAAAGCATCGTCAACGGCAACCCGCGTATCGATGGCCGTGACACCAAGACCGTGCGTGGCCTGAACATCGAAGTCGGTGTGCTCGATCGTACCCATGGCTCGTCGCTGTTCACCCGTGGCGAGACCCAGGCGCTGGTCGTGACCACGCTGGGTACCGCCCGCGATGCGCAGCTGCTGGACACCCTGGAAGGCGAGAAGAAAGACCCCTTCATGTTCCACTACAACTTCCCCCCCTATTCGGTGGGCGAGTGTGGTCGCATGGGTGGCACCGGTCGTCGTGAGATCGGTCACGGTCGCCTGGCCCGCCGCGGTATCCAGGCGGTCATGCCCGACATGGACCAGTTCCCCTACAGCATCCGCGTGGTCTCGGAAATCACCGAATCCAACGGTTCCAGCTCCATGGCGTCGGTGTGCGGTGCTTCCCTGGCGCTGATGGACGCCGGTGTGCCGTTGAAGGCGCCGGTGGCCGGTATCGCCATGGGTCTGGTCAAGGAAGGCGAGAAGTTCGCCGTCCTCACCGACATCCTGGGTGACGAGGATCACCTGGGCGACATGGACTTCAAGGTAGCCGGTACCGAGAAGGGTGTCACTGCACTGCAGATGGACATCAAGATCAACGGTATTACCGAAGAGATCATGGAAATCGCCCTGCACCAGGCGCACGATGCGCGTCTGCACATCCTCAAGCAGATGAACGAAGTGCTGCCGGAGTCGCGCAAGGAGCTGTCCGCCAACGCGCCGACCATGATCAGCATGAAGATCGACTCCGACAAGATCCGTGACGTGATCGGCAAGGGTGGCGCGACCATTCGCGGTATCTGCGAGGAAACCGGCGCTTCCATCGACATCACCGATGACGGTACCGTGAAGATCTTCGCCGCCAGCAAGGACGCCGCCAACGCCGCCAAGGCGCGGGTTGACGGCATCACTGCCGAAGCGGAGATCGGCAAGGTCTACACCGGCAAGGTCGAGCGTATCGTTGATTTCGGTGCCTTCGTCAGCATCCTGCCGGGCAAGGACGGCTTAGTGCACATCTCGCAGATCGCCAACCAGCGTATCGAGAAAGTCACCGACGTACTGCAGGAAGGTCAGGAAGTGAAGGTACTGGTACTGGACGTGGACAACCGCGGCCGTATCAAGCTGTCGATGAAAGACGTGGAAGCGGCTGAGAACAGCGGCGTCTGAATCGCGTCTTGCGCCGCTGCCTGCAGCGGTGCCTGAACAACCCCGGCCAGTCAGCTGCTGCGCCGGGGTTTTTCATGCCTGGGTGGCGGCGCTCAGTCGGGCTGGTCGCGATCGGGTTCGCTGTCGGGCGGGGCGGTCAGTTGCTCGTCGTCGACCGCGGTTTCCGGTAACAGCGGCTCGTTCGGATCACCATCCCAGGGCTTGCCATCCAGCGGTTTGACCCGTCCCAGCTCCGCTTCGTCCAGTCCGCCGCCGCCACCGGCGCGGCTTCTGCCTACTTCGCTCAGCTCCGCATCGGCGGCTCCGGCATTGGTGGCGGCCTCCTGGGGTGAGCGCGAGCCATCATCCGGCAGCAGGGTTTCGGGCGTGGCGTCGTCGGCTGTCGGGCCCTGTCCCGGCATGGAGGCCTCGGTCAGCCCGGCCTCACCGGCGCGCTCGGCCGACTCCGATCTGCTGGGAATATTGCCGATCGGCCCCATCGGGCGGTCATCGGGCGCCTCACGATTATCGGCTTCGGCCTGGCGCCGGGCGGCTTCGGTGAGGGCCTGTTCATCGGGCTCATGGGGATGCTTGTTCATCATTCACCTCCGCGTCTATGTCTCCGGTTGACGCTGTCCTCAGGTAAAAGATTCCATCTTTCGTCCGCGCCGCCCGGCGGATGAGGCTTGTCTATACTGCTGGTGAGTTCGCACACACGAAGAGGACACCCCATGTTTGAGATAACCCGCAATGGTGATAATCGGCTGGATATGGTCTTTTCCGGCAAGCTGGACAAGGAGGGCATGCGCGCCTGCCTGGATGAGCTGTTCACCCAGGCGCGTGGTATCGAGCACGGGCGCATGCTGGTGCATGTCGGCGACTTTCAGATGCCCACCGCAGGGGCGCTGGGGGTGGAGTTGTCGCATCTGCCGCAACTGTTCCGACTGATCCGCCAGTTCGACCGCTGCGCGGTGATCTGCGCCAAGGAATGGATCAGAAAGCTCAGTGAAATCGAAGGCGCGGTGATCCCCGGCCTGCAGGTGAAGTCCTTCACGCCGCAGCAGGAAGTGGAAGCACAGGCCTGGCTGGCGTCCTGATCAGATCCGTCTGACCACCGCATGCGGATCGAAATCATGCCATTGGCCATTGCGCAGGTCACCCTCGGTCTGTTCGACATCCGCGGCACTGCTGTTTCTCAGCGCATCGATGGCTGCTTGGCGTGATTGCTCATCGACCCGCACCGCGACCAGCACGCCGGGAGCGCGTTCGGTCACCTTGGGCTGCTCGGCGGAGGGGCGGCCAGTCTGCTCGTCCACATCCGACTCCTTGTCGGTACTGCTGACAGCACCGATCAGTGACCCGGTGTAGGCACCGACGCCGGCGCCGATGGCGATGCCGACAGGGCCGATGACCGGAGTCGTCACCGCGCCGGCGGCGGCACCGACCGCAGCGCCTATACCACCACCCTTGGCCGCGCCGATACCGGAGTGGCGGGCGCCGGCCGAGCTTTCATCGTCACCGCCGATGGGGTAGATGTCATGCTGGCCGTTGGGGTTGATATAGAATGCAGCCAGGGCTTCGTGATGGAAGCCGGCTCGTCGTAGGGCCGCCAGAGCGGCATCTGCCTGATCCTGCAGCTCGAATCGTCCCGCAATGATGGTATGCATGAGCGTCGCCTTAGGAGTGCTGTTGTTTCTTCAGCATAGCAATTGGCTTTCAGGCAAACCAAGCGGCGTACGGCAGGGCCGGGTTTTTCTCGGCCAACGACATCGCAGCGGCTGAATCCTGCGATAAACGGGCAGAGCGTTACCGCCGCACCGAATCGACCTCCTGCGCACTCAATGGCCGATATTCCCCGGGCGCCAGGCTGGTATCCAGGGTGATGTCTCCCATGCTTTCACGGTGCAGGGCCACTACCCGGTTGCCGACCGCATGGAACATGCGCTTGACCTGATGATGACGGCCTTCATGAATGGTCAGACGGGCTTGGCAGGGGGAGAGCAGTTGCAGCTGTGCCGGGGAGGTGTCAACGCCTTCACGAGCCAGGTGAATGCCTCGTTCGAAGCACGCGGCGGCGTGCTCGGCGATCGGTTCGGCGGTGCTCACCAGGTACACCTTGGGGATGCGTCTGCCGGGTTCGGTCAGGCGTCGCGACCAGAGACCGTCATTGGTCAGAATCAGCAGGCCGGTGGTGCTACGGTCCAGACGCCCGGCAATATGCAAGTGCTGGCGCAGTGGCTCCGCAAACAGCTCCATCACGGTGGTGTGAACCGGGTCGCGGGTGGCGCTGAGATAGCCGCCGGGCTTGTACAGCATGAAGTACAGGGCTGTCTGTTGTTGCAGCAGCCTATCGTCCAGCTGCACGGTGGCGAAGCGGTCGATGTTCTGTTGTCCGTCACGGGCGGTTTGCTGGTTGACCTGTACCCGGCCTGCGGCGATCAGCAGCCGGGCGCTTTGCTGGCTGTATTCGGTATGTTTGGCAATGAACTGGTCGAGGCGCATGGGGCGCTATTATAGACCTGTCAGACATTTCCAATGGGGTTGCCATGCTGCGATTATTTGTCGGTATCGAATTGCCGGATACGGTCAAACAGGCCCTGGCCAAGCTGTGTGAGGCGCATCCCGCGGCCCGCTGGCATGGGCCGGAACAATTGCACCTGACGTTGAACTTCATTGGCCAGGTAAGCGAGGAGCAGGCTCGCCGGATGGCCGAGGTATTGGTGGATGTGCCCGGCCCGCAGTTCGAGTTGCAGGTACAGGGCGTGGGTTATTTCGGTACTCCCGAGCGACCGCAGGTGCTCTGGGCCGGGATTGCCGAGACGCCATTACTGCATCAGTTGCAGCAACGGCTGGAGGCGCGCCTGCTGCCGCTCGGGCTGGTGCCGGACGCGCGTTCCTACACACCCCACATCACCCTGGCGCGACTTCGCCACGGCATGCCGCTGCAGGCGTTTCTGCAGCGGCATGCGCAGCTGTCACTGCCCGCCTTCCCGGTCGACCACACCTGCCTGTTCCTCAGCCGTAGCGGCGACCAGGGCGTGCGCTACGAGGTGCTCCAGCGCTTCAGGTTGCTCTGAGCGGGTGATTCAGTCCCGCGCCAGCGCCAGGGCTACGCCCTGACCGCCACCGATGCACAGCGTCGCCAGGCCCTTGCGGGCATCACGGCGCTGCATTTCATGCAGCAGGGTCACCAGGATGCGACAGCCTGAGCCGCCGATGGGATGACCCAGGGCGATGGCGCCGCCATTCACGTTGACCTTGTCCAGGTCCCAGCGCAGCTCGCTGGCTACCGCCAGGGCCTGGGCGGCGAAGGCTTCGTTGGCTTCGACCAGGTCCAGCTCCTCGATCTTCCAGCCGGCCTTGTTCAGGCAGCGCTGGGTGGCGCTGACCGGACCGATCCCCATCACTGCCGGGTCCACTCCGGAACTGGCATAGCCGGAGATCCTGGCCAGTATCGGCAGGCCCAGTTCGGCGGCTTTTTCGGCACTCATCAGCATGACGGCGGCGGCGCCGTCATTGAGGCTCGAGGCGTTGCCAGCGGTGACGGTACCGTCGTTCTTGAACGCCGGGCGCAGCTTGCCCAGTGATTCCAGGGTGGTGCTGGCGCGCGGTTGTTCGTCCTGATCGATACGCAGCGGTTCGCCCTTGCGCTGAGCTACCTCGACCGGCGTAATTTCAGCGGCGAAGCGGCCGGCATCCTGGGCGGCGACGGCTTTCTGCTGCGAGGCCAGTGCGAAGGCATCCTGTTGCTGGCGGCTTATCTCGTAGCGCTCGGCCAGATTCTCCGCGGTGATGCCCATGTGATAGTGGTTGAAGGCGTCCCACAGGCCATCATGAACCATGCTGTCGACCAGTTGGCCGTTACCCATACGCTGGCCGGTACGGGAGGTCGGCAGCAGGTGTGGAGACAGGCTCATGGACTCCTGACCGCCGGCGATCATGATCTGGGCATCGCCGCAGCGGATGGCCTGGGCAGCCAGGTGTACCGCCTTCAGGCCGGAACCACAGACCTTGTTGATGTTCAGCGCCGGAACGCTGTGGGGCAGGCCTCCGTGGATGGCGGCCTGACGCGCGGGATTCTGACCGCAGCCTGCGGTCAGTACCTGACCAAGGATGACCTCATCTACACTGGCTGGATCGATACCAGTCTGCTCCAGCAGGGCCCGAATGACGGTTGCACCCAGTTGGTGAGCTGGGACACCGGCGAACTGGCCACCGAAACTGCCAATGGCAGTTCGGGTGGCGGCAACAATCACGACCTCTTGCATGGAGCATTACCTCTAGCTATCTGACGAACCGGCAAGAATAGAGGTCCTGCTCCGGTAGAACAACTACCTTTGCTCAGGAGCCCCGATTCAGCCGATTTTCGATCAGGCTATCCACCACCGAGGGGTCGGCCAGGGTGGAGGTATCACCGAGGGTATCCAGCTCATCACAGGCAATCTTGCGCAATATGCGGCGCATGATCTTGCCCGAGCGGGTCTTGGGCAAACCGGTGGTCGGCTGGATGAAGTCGGGGCGGGCAAAGGCCCCTACCTGCTGGCTGACAGCGGCCTTGAGCTCGGCCATGATCTCCTCGGTCAGGGTAACTCCCTGCATCGGCATGACGTAGGCATAGATGGCTTGGCCCTTGATGTCGTGGGGACAGCCGACCACGGCGGCTTCGGCGACATAGTCGTTCAGCACCAGGGCGCTTTCCACCTCGGCGGTACCGATGCGGTGCCCGGAGATATTCAGTACATCGTCGACCCGGCCGGTGATCCAGTAGTCGCCATCCGCGTCGCGGCGGGCACCATCACCGGTGAAGTACACGCCCTTGTAGGTGCTGAAGTAGGTATCGATCAGCCGCTGGTGATCACCGTACACGGTACGGATCTGGCTTGGCCAGGATTGCTTGATCACCAGGTTGCCGTCGGCCACGCCCTGCAGTTCGTTGCCGTCATTGTCCACCAGTCCCGGTACCACGCCAAACAGCGGACGCATGGCGGCACCCGGTTTGAGATCGCAGGCGCCGGGCAGTGGAGCGATCAGGATCGAGCCGGTCTCGGTCTGCCACCAGGTATCGACGATTGGGCAGCGGCAGTCGCCGACCACATGGTAGTACCACTCCCAGGCTTCCGGGTTGATCGGCTCGCCGACACTGCCGAGCAGGCGCAGGCTGGCGCGCGAGCTGGACTTCACCGGTTCCTCGCCGAGGGCCATCAGCGCGCGGATTGCGGTGGGCGCGGTATAGAACACGTTGACCTTGTGCTTGTCGACGATCTGCCAGCAGCGCGAGGCGTCCGGGTAGGTCGGTACCCCTTCGAACATCAGTGTGGTGGCGCCATTGCACAGCGGACCATAGACGATGTAGGAGTGACCGGTGACCCAGCCAACATCGGCGGTGCACCAGTAGACCTCGCCATCGTGATAGTCGAACACGTAGTGATGGGTCAGGGCGGTGCTGAGCAGATAGCCGCCGGTGGTATGCAGCACGCCCTTGGGCTTGCCGGTCGAGCCGGAGGTATACAGGATGAACAGTGGGTCTTCGCTGTCCATGGCCTCGGGCTCACAATGGTCGCTGACCGCGGCACAGGCTTCGTGATACCAGATGTCGCGGTGTTCGTGCCAGGCGATATCGGCACCGGTCCGCTTGACGGTAACCACGGTATGCACATCCGGGCAGCTCGCCAGGGCCTTCTCCACATTCGCCTTCAGCGGGATATTTCTGCCGCCACGTACGCCTTCGTCGGCAGTGATCACCGTCTGGCAGTTGGCGTTCTGGATGCGATCACGCAGCGCATCGGGGGAGAAACCACCGAAGACCACCGTGTGTACCGCGCCGATGCGGGCACAGGCGAGCATGGCGAAGGCCGCTTCGGGGATCATCGGCATGTACAGGCAGACGCTATCACCCTTCTTCACGCCGCGGGCTCGGAGTACGTTGGCCAGGCGGCAGACGTGCTCGTGCAGTTGGCGGTAGGTGATGTGGCGATCTTCGCTCGGGTCATCGCCTTCCCAGATGATGGCAGTCTGGTCGCCACGCTTTTCCAGGTGGCGGTCGATGCAGTTGACACTGACGTTCAGCTTGCCATCGATGAACCAGGCGGCATGACCCTGCTGCATATCGCTTTCATGGACCTTGGACCAGGGCTCCATCCAGTCGACGAAGCGGTTGGCCTGCTCGGCCCAGAACACATCCGGCTGCTCGATGGACTGGCGGTACATGCGCTCATATCCGTCGGCGTCCAAATGAGTCTGGCGGCGGGTGTTCTCGGATACCTTGTGGTTCTCGATCTTGTACATGGATCTTCCTCTGTTGTTATTGTCGGGCTCGTGGGGCCTGAGGTTATACAGCTGCCTGGCCGGCTACATCACAAGGTTTGACTAGAAGGCAGGGTAATTCAACCCTGCTTTGGTCGGATATGAAAGGGTACCTTGGCCGATAGCGGGTATCGGCCAGGGGGGAGTTTAGGCGAGGCTGAAGCGGAGGTTGTCGATCAGGCGGGTGGCGCCAAGGAAGGCCGCGGCGAGGACGACCATGTCCTGCGTTTCGCTGTTTGCCGGTTGCAGGGTGAGGGCGTCGCGCAGGTCCAGGTAGTCGGGTCTGAAGCCGGCCTCGGTAAGGATGACACGGGCCTCCTCGATCACTGACGCGAAGTCGCGGCGCCCGCCACTGAGCTGTTGCTGGATATGCTGCAGCGTCTGGTACAGGCGCGGTGCGCTGCGGCGCTGGGCCTCGTCCAGATAGCCATTGCGCGAGGACAGGGCCAGGCCGTCGGCGGCGCGCACTATGGGGGCGCCCATGATCTGCGCCGGTAGGCACAGGTCGTGGGCCATCTTGCGGATCACCGCCAACTGCTGGAAATCCTTCTCGCCGAATACCGCAACATCGGGCTGGACGATGTTCAGCAGCTTGCTGACGACAGTGGAAACGCCATCGAAGTGTCCTGGGCGGCTGGCGCCGCACAGGCCTTCGGAGACCACCGGCACACTGACCAGAGTGTGACCGTCCATACCTTCGGGGTACATTTCATTGACGCTGGGCGCGAACACCATGTGCGCGCCGGCATCCAGCAGCTTCTGCTGATCCTCGGCCAGGGTCCGCGGGTAGCTGTCCAGATCCTCGTTGGGACCGAACTGCAGCGGGTTGACGAAGATGCTCACCACCACGTAGTCGGTACGCTGCAACGCCTTTTCCACCAGGGCGATATGCCCATCGTGCAGGTTGCCCATGGTCGGCACCAGCCCGATGCGCTTGTTTTCCTGACGGGCGCGTGCCAGCGCAGCACGCAGCTGCGCAATCGAATGCAATGTATTCATGCTGTCAGAACTCGTGCTCGGCGGCGGGGAATTCCACGGACTTGACCGCGCTGACGTAAGCCGCGATGGCGGAGGCGATATCCGCCTGGCCGGCCATGAAGTTCTTCACGAAACGCGGCAGACGGCCGCTGATCGACAAGCCGAGCATGTCATGCACCACCAGTACCTGACCGTCAGTGCCGCTGCCGGCGCCGATGCCGATGACCGGAATGCTCACGGCGCTGGTAATCGCATTGGCCAGCTCGCTGGGAACGCACTCCAGCAGCAGCATGGCCGCGCCGGCGGCCTCCAGGGCGATGGCATCTTCGAGCATGGCCTGGGCCTGATCCTGCTGGCGCCCCTGGACCTTGTAGCCACCGAGTACGTTGACGGTCTGCGGGGTCAGGCCCATGTGCACGCACACCGGAATGCCATTGCGGGTGAGGGTGGTGGTGATATCGGCCAGCCAGCCGCCGCCTTCCAGTTTGAGTACATGGGCACCGGCCTGCATCAGTCGTGCGCTGTTGACCATGGCCTGGTCCAGGGTGGCGTAGGACATGAACGGCAGGTCAGCCATGATCAGGGCTCCACGATTGCCGCGCTTGACCGATGCGGTGTGGTAAGCCATCTCCTCGACAGTCACCGGCAGGGTGCTGTCGTGTCCCTGAAGAACCATTCCCAGGGAGTCGCCAATCAGCAGCACTTCCACCCCTGCGGTACTTTCCAGGTGGGCGAAGGTGGCGTCATACGCTGTCAGACAGGCGAATTTCTCGCCGTTCTGCTTGAGCTTGTTCAGCGTGGTCAGGGTAATGTCAGGCATGGCAGATTCCAGTAGTTCGGCCTCCGAGAGGCAACATGGCTGTGATCGGCAGGCAGGCGGACTGTCTGTCGCTCCGATTGCTCAGGTTGATAACAGCCTCAGCAGTATAGTCTTCCTGACTTGAACGATGATGCTCCAGAAAATACA
>Ga0172382_10013324_pt1 | contig 10605 bp, 12 predicted proteins | sample Leawel138RmetaG_FD_122245 | JGI IMG/M metagenome (GOLD analysis project Ga0172382, IMG submission 122245) | Leachate microbial communities from a municipal landfill in Southern Ontario, Canada - Leachate well 138R metaG | ecosystem: Engineered > Solid waste > Landfill > Unclassified | place...
AATACCTTCCTAGCATTACCAGAGTTCACCACAACCTCAGAAGCGAAAACAGAAATCTGTAATGGGGTAGAAGTGACTACCCTCTTTGGCAAAAAAAATAGGACTCAGCTATGAGAAACTTCACACGCAATCTGTCCAGCTTTTTTACGCCAAGCCCTACTTTAATTGGATCCGGTAGTGTTGTGATTTAGAATCACATGTATAGCAGGGGTAGGACTCGAACCTACGACCTCCGGGTTATGAGCCCGACGAGCTGCCAACTGCTCTACCCTGCGACGACTGTCACAAACTATATAGAGGATGGGTTAAATAGTCAATATGAGGGCTATTAAATATAAGGAGGTGGAATTTCTGAAATTGGTCCCATTCTTAACATCCTTGAAAGGTAGAAGCGCTTAGAATTCCCTATACTGTGTCATTAGTATACATATTGCAGGAATTTTAATTCAATTTGTTTCACTTTGTTGCTTCCGTGAACATTAAAGTTCCTTAAACAATGAAAATGTATAGATATGACACAGTGATAGGAGTGTTTGAATTTTCTTGTTTACTCTATCTGCTTATATAGTAAGAGATTATTTACAGTAATAAGAGTTGGCACGCTAGTTGCTTATATATAGATGAACATAGAAAATAAAAGTTACGGAGGTGTAATTATGAAGTATATTGTTACAAGAAACCCAGGAGCAGTCAGGGCAACAAGAGATTTTGATAGTCTATTTAATAGTCTGTGGAACAACTGGGGTTTGCCCACCACTAAAACTCCTTCGGTAGACATTTGGGAAGATAATACCAATTACGTCTTAGAAGCAGAGCTACCAGGATTCAGCGAGAAAGATGTTGATGTCCATGTTGACAAACATGTTTTGAAGATCTCCAGCCTCTGTGAGGTTGAAAAAGAGGTGAAAGAGGACAAAGTTAGCCCCAATTACCTGATTAGGGAGCGCTCTTGCAGCAGCTTTGAGAGGAGTTTTGCTCTTCCAGAGGGAGTTGATGAAGAGAAGATTGAGGGAACCTTCAAGAACGGTATCTTAACAGTGACGATCCCAAAACTTCCTGCAACACAACCTAAGAAAATTGATGTAAAAATCAAATAGTTAGAAGGTACATCCGACCTTAGTAGCCGCCTGAATGGGCGGCTACTTTAGTCTGTAGCAGTTTTAACTAGTTTCATCCTCCATCCTTTGTTATAATAGCCTTGTTATTTATAGGAGGGCCTATGCCATATTCAGAACCATATGATGTCTTAGATGAGAAGACACGGGACGTAACACGCGCCATAAAAAGCCTTTGTGAAGAACTTGAAGCTATTAGTTACTACCACCAAAGGGTGGCCACGAGTGATGATGCAGAACTGAAAGGAATCATGGCTCACAACCGCGATGAAGAGATTGAACATGCCTGTATGACTATTGAGTGGTTGAGGAGGAACATGGATGGTTGGGATGAAGAGCTAAAAACTTACCTCTTTACAGAGGGGTCCATCACAGAGTTGGAAGATGGCGCCACAGACGCTCAAGAGTCGGGCCTCTCAATTGGCTCGATGAAGAAGTAGGAGGGTAAACATGGATGTGTTAAAGAAAGAACTAGCTCCACTGAGTAGTAAAGTGTGGCAAGAGATTGAAGAGCGAGCGGGTAATTTAATCCGTTCCCGTCTCAGCGCCCGTAAAGTGGTCCATGTCTCTGGTCCCAAAGGCCCCCTCTACACAGCTGTTCCCGAGGGAAGGCTCGATTTAGTGGATGACAGTGGTGATGTAAAAAGTGGAGTTTTCCAAGTTGCCCCCCTTTGTGAGGCGCGCATCCGCTTTGTCTTAAACCGTTGGGAGATGGACAACCTAAGCCGGGGTGCTAAAGACATTGACCTAGATTCTCTGGATGTGGCTGTCGAGAAACTGGTCGAATTTGAAGACAAGGCCATCTACTACGGCTATGAAGCGGCCGGTATTGTCGGATTGAAAGAGGCGGCTGCCCACAAACCACTGCCTTTCGGTAAAGATGGTCCCTCAATTATGGAGAACGTCGCTAAAGCCCTTGTCACACTAAAAGCCCACCATACCGGTGGCCCCTACTCTCTTATAGTAGGCACTGCGGCATGGCTGGAGCTCAACAAAGTAATCCAAGGCATTCCGTTGTCAGAGCGGATTGAGCGTCTCATTGGTGGTAAAGTAGTCCACTCTCTGGCACTCCAAGAGGCCCTACTATTACCCCATGACGATGAGGATTTAGAATTAACTATTGGTCAGGATTACGCTATCGGGTATGAATTCCACGACTCAAAAGAGGTTACCCTCTATCTGACCGAGTCATTTACTTTCAGGGTTCTAGACCCCAATTTAATCGTTCCTTTCACTGTCTAATTAGGTGCCCCCCTCAGGGGGGGCTCTTGAGCATTATCCTGCTATTGGTGTAGATTAGCAAACATGCAAAATCCTACCCCAAATAAAATGGCGAGTCGTCCTGTAGGCTCTCTGTTAATCACAATGGGCTCTCCTATCATGTTGTCAATGATGATCCAAGCCCTTTATAACGTTGTTGACTCAATCTTTATTGCTAGAATTGGTGAAGAGGCTTTAACTGCTGTCTCTTTAGCATTCCCCATACAGATGTTGATGATCTCTGTGGCAGTCGGGACTGCCATTGGTGTTAACTCACTCCTCTCGAGACGTTTAGGTGCCCAAGAGCAAAAAGCCGCCTCCAATGTCGCCATACACGGCCTCTTCTTAGCGGTTGTAATCTGGCTCTTCTTTGCCCTCTTTGGGGCCATACTGACCCCCTTCTTCTTCCAACTCTTTAGCGACTCTCAGGCGATTATTTCAATGGGTCAAGATTACCTGTTGATTTGTACCACCCTCTCCTTGGGGATTTTTGGGCAATTCGTCGCTGAGAGAATCATGCAGGGGACGGGAGACACCATCCACCCCATGATAACTCAAGGTATAGGGGCGATTATTAATATCATATTAGACCCAATTTTTATTTTTGGTTATTTTGGGTTTCCCAGGATGGGGGTGGCCGGAGCGGCGATTGCCACGGTTATCGGTCAGTGGGTGGCGATGGCATTAGCCTTCTTCTTCATGCTCAGAAAGACTCCTGAATTGAGTTTTAAATTCAAAGGCTTTCGCCCGCGTCTCAGAATTATTGGCGAGATCTACCAAGTAGGTCTACCCTCTATTATTATGCAATCGATTGGTTCGGTGATGACAATCGGCATGAACACCATCCTAATAACCTTCAGCGCCACGGCCGTTGCCGTCTTTGGCGTCTACTTTAAATTGCAAAGTTTTATTTTCCTCCCCGTGTTTGGTCTCACCGCTGCTATGATTTCGATTGTAGGGTTCAACTACGGAGCGCGGAACAAAGAGAGGGTCAGCCGTACTATCAGGCATGCGGTGTTGATTGCCTTTGGTGTGATGCTCACCGGTACTCTGGTGTTTCAAGTCTTCCCTAAATTTCTCCTCGAGTTGTTTGACGCCTCACCCGAGATGATGAGAATTGGCAGCAGGGCCTTACGGATTATTAGCATCCACTTCCCCTTGGCAGGAATTGCCATTATCTTGAGCAGCTCTTTCCAAGCCATCGGCAAGGGCTTTTACAGTCTAATCATCTCGATAGTGCGACAACTGGTTATCCTGCTGCCGGCAGCTTTTCTCTTTGCCCGTCTATGGGGACTGGACTATGTCTGGCTGGCCTTCTTAACCTCAGAAGTAGTCTCTCTGACGCTCTCCATAATCTTCTTTATCGGTATTTATAGAAGGGAGATTGCAACTCTAAAGCAGCCCTTAATCCCTAATCTAGGATAATCAAGGCGAGAAAAACCAAAGGTTCCATCTTCGCATTACGGATGGCATGACTCTCGCCATTGCCGGTTATGACAAGGTCGCCGGCCTTAACTATTTTCTCGCAGTCGCTCTCACTCACGATACCCTCGCCACTAATTATCCAGTAGTATTCAGTTTCACCCTCATGGGTATGTTCCCCGATGGAAGTACCCTGTTTAAGGGTTATTGTGCCAAAGAGTCGGCAGTGTTGCATCTCTTCTTTTGAGAGGAAATCGACAGTTTGACAAAGCCCATCACCTCCCCGCATTTGGCGCTCCCTGTAAAGCATCTCGCTAGCTCTTTTAATCATTCGTGTCCCTCTTAATTATATTTGCCGACACTCCCCACTCTCTGTAGCGCTCTTTTATAGTCTCAACAGAGGGGAGAGGGTAGAAGATTATACCCTCTTTGGCACGACCAAAATAGATCCCTTTATCGATGACGGAATAGTCAAACTGTTCACTGTATGAGCGGTCGATGGTTTTAGCTTTCTTAAAGGGAGAGCGCCTAATTTCTGCAAAACAGGAGCGTAGATGTTGGCAACTGTCCCAATCAAACAGCCCGAGGCATTCATCTTTTGTTTTTATGTCATCCAAATCAAAAAGTTTTACATCGGCAAACACAATTGCCGGCACTGAAATATGGCGGGTAGAATCGAGAAGGTAAGTCGCAAAAGAGCGGGGTTGTAAGGTACTGGCTACCAGTGGTGTTACCGGACAAAGCTCTTTATAAAGGGCATAACCTCGCCATTTCTTAACCTCTTCGTAGAGGCCTTTCTTTAAACGGAGGCATTTGCCATCTTTGGTAACCAAGAAAAGATCCCCTAAAAATTCCAAGGGGACCCTCTCAAGGGCTCTGTAAACACTCAAATAGACCGAGTTTTTGGGCCTGCCATCACTGTGAGCTACACAAGTTTTACGGGCGAATTCCCAATCGTAATCGCTGCCAAATTCACCGGTAATCTCGGCAAAAATTAACTGTTCTTTAGCGGTATTGTGTTCTCCTCTGGACATATAAAGGGCAAAAGCATCGGCATCTAACATCGAGGCAATCAGCGCCTCTGTTGGAGAAACTAGCAAATAATAGTACATAGCACACCTCCGGCTTTAGTTTAACACAAATGGGATAAGTGGCAATATTAAAGTGTCTAATTGCCCAAACCCCATTATTTTGGTAGTCTGAGATTATTAAGGGGAGGCAAACGGAAGCTCTTTTTACTTTCTAGGGAGGTTGGTGATGTTTACTGTTTTAGCCAAGGAAAAAATAGGGAAGGAGGTCTTTAAAATGGAAGTCCTCGCTCCCAAAATTGCTCAGCGTCGTAAGGCTGGTCAGTTTATCATCCTTCAACAGGGGGGCGAGTACGATGAACGTATCCCGCTTACCATTGCCGATGCCGACGAACAGAAAGGTTCAATCACCTTAGTATTCCACGCAGTAGGCGCCGGAACGCACCGCTTAGCGACGCTAGGTGTGGGCGATAGCATTAAAAACGTCCTTGGGCCACTGGGACACCCCACCGAGATTAAAAAGTATGGCAAAGTGCTCTGTGTAGGGGGCGGTATTGGAGTGGCTCCTCTCCACCCGATTGCCCAAGCAATGCAAAAGGCCGGTAACGAGGTCAAAGTTATTATAGGGGCTCGCGAGAAAGAGCTCATCCTCCTAGAGAAAGAGATGCGGGCGCTTGCCGATGAGGTGATTATCTGCACCGATGACGGCTCGTATGGGAGGCAGGCCTTAGTTACAGAACCGCTCAAAGAGGAGTGTGAAAACTGGCAACCCGATCTAGTCGTTGCTATCGGTCCTCCTGTTATGATGAAGTTCTGTACTGCTACCACCCGCGCTTTCAATATCCCCACCATTGTCTCCCTTAACGCCATCATGATTGACGGCACCGGCATGTGTGGGGGCTGCAGGGTTAGTATCAACGGAGAGACTAAATTTGCCTGTGTCGATGGTCCCGAGTTTGATGCTTTTGCTGTCGACTGGGACAACCTATTACTAAGGTTGGGAACCTATAAAAATGAAGAGGATGAGGCACACCACCGTTGCCATATCGGACTTAACATAAAAGAGGGAGAGGCCTAATGGGGAGTTTTAATCTAGCAGAGTTGGACAAACAAGCCCGGCAATTGTTGCAAAATTACGGCTCAAAAGAGCTAACTAATAGGGATAGAATGGGGATTGCCGACCAGGCAATGGCAACGCAAGAGCCAGAAGAACGGGTTAAGAATATGGATGAGGTTGCTCTGGGGTACAGTGCGGCACAAGTCAAAATAGAGGCTTTACGCTGTCTCCAGTGCAAAAATGCCCCTTGCATAGCCGGTTGTCCTGTCCAAATCAATATCCCCAAATTTATAGCCAAAGCCGCCGAAGGGAAATTTGAAGAGGCCATTGGAGTAATTAAAGAGAGTTCGTTGCTACCGGCCATCTGTGGAAGAGTTTGTCCACAAGAGATACAGTGCCAACTCCCCTGCACGGTGGGTAAAGCCCTGAAAAGTGTCGAAAAAGCGGTCAATATTGGACGTATTGAGCGCTTTGTAGCTGATTGGGAACTTCAAAACAACAAAAAAGCAATTCCTGAAATAGGTGTCGCTACCGGTAAAAGGGTGGCCGTTGTGGGAAGCGGACCCGCCTCCATGACAGCTGCCGCCGATTTAAGAAGAGCCGGCCACGAAGTTGTCATGTTTGAAGCCCTCCATAAAACCGGAGGGGTATTGATTTACGGTATTCCCGAATTCCGCCTTCCCAAAGAGATTGTAAAACAGGAGTTTGATTCGTTGTTAGCTATGGGGGTTAAAATCGAGAAAAACTTCTTAGTGGGACGCACCTCCAAACTCAAAGAGTTGATGGAGAAGGAGAAGTTCGATGCAATCTTCTTGGGCACCGGTGCCGGTCTTCCCCGTTTCCTCAACATTGAAGGAGAGAATTTAGTGGGGGTCTTTAGCGCTAATGAATACCTGACGCGCAGTAACTTGATGAAAGCCTACGAAAGAGGTAAAGCGGGAACCCCCATTTACCACTCTAAGAAAGTGGTCGTCTTTGGTGGCGGTAACGTAGCGATGGACGCCGCCCGTACGGCCATCAGATTGGGAGCTGAAACGGTGACTGTTGTCTACCGACGCACTGAAACTGAGATGCCCGCCCGCCGTGAAGAAGTTGAGCATGCTAAAGAGGAGGGGATAGAGTTCCTCTTCCTCCACTCCCCCCTCAGGATTCTAGGTAATGAGAGGGGCAGGGTAAATAATGTAGAGCTTATCCGGTGTGAACTAGGTGCTCAAGATGCCTCAGGGCGCCGTTCCCCCGTCGATATCCCTAACAGTGAAACCCTCTTTGCGTGCGACACGGTAATTATCGCAATCGGTAACGACTCTAATCCCCTCATAAAACAGACAACCGAGGGGTTAATGGTGAATAAGTGGGGCAATATTGTAGTGGATGAGGCAACCTGTAAAACTTCCATTGAAGGGGTTTATGCCGGTGGAGATATAGTCTTGGGTTCGGCAACGGTAATTTTGGCAATGGGGCAGGGACGCCTCGCCGCCAAGGCGATGAACGCCTATCTAGAGGGCCTCGGTAACGACTAAGTCTACCAGTGAATCGTGCCACTCGGTTGGCAAACTCTCTAATAACTGAAGGGAAAAACAGACCCCTACTGCCGGGCATTGCCCTTGGCGTTGAGCTAAGAAGCGGTCAAAGAAGCCCATAGAGCGCCCTAGGCGCTCCCCTTTAGAGGTGAAAGCTAAACCGGGGACCAGAATGAGGGCACAGTCGGGAGCCTTGGGATGGGCCTTCGTTTTGCTGTGGACCTCCCAGTTACCCCAAGGAGATTTGATGCGGCGCTCTCGCCACTGTTCGTTAACAAGGTGGTACTCCATAGTGCCATCAGCCGCGCAAACCGGAAAGGCTACCTGCTTCCCCTCCTTTAAGGCCAAATCGTAGAGTTCACAGAGGTCGGGTTCACTACTTAACGGGATGAAACCGTAGATCATGGAACATTTTTTGTAAAAATCTAAGTTATGAAGTTTGGCGATTATTGTTTGGGAGGCTCGATATTTCTCTTTGCGTGTTAAGGCCCTTAGTTTTTCTTGCATTTCGTTTCGTAGTAAATGTTTACTTTCACGGGCAGTCATGCGAATTATTATAGCACAAAAGAAAAAAAGATTCTCTATTTACGTTTTGCATTCTTTAGTCCCTTTTGTTATAATGGCTGCTATGCACAATGAAGCTGATGAGATCTTGCAGATAAACATCAAAGAGCTACTCCAATTAAAAGCCCCTAAAATAGCCAAATTTATCCCCTCTTTTGTCATAAATTACCTCACGAAACTCCTTCATCTCACTGAAATTAATCAGTTCATGGTGGAAAACTACAACCTAGGGCCTGTTGACTTTGTTAGGCAGTGTAATGCACACCTCGGTTTCACTACTGTAATTGAAGGGGGAGAGCGCATTGAAAAATACCTCAGCCAACGCCCTATTATTGTGGGTAATCATCCTTTGGGAGGCCCTGAATCGTTGGCCCTAATGGAGATTTTGAACCAAGGTGAAGAAAATACCAAGATGGTGAGTAACTTCATACTCACCTATCTCAAACCTTTAGCCCCACTGCTTGTGCCCGTCTTGAATGGTAAAGATTTAACAACGATCAGGAACTTTAATAAAGAGTTTAAAGGGGACAACCCCATAATTATGTTCCCTGCCGGAGTGTGTAGTCGCATGCTCTCCAATGGAGTCTTCTTTGACTACAGCTGGCACTTTACTTTCATCAAAATGGCCCGTAAATACCGCCGTCCTATACTCCCCGTCTATATCGACGGAGCCAACTCTAAACGGTTTTACCGGTTGAGTAAAATCCGTAATAGTCTCAAAATTAAGACCTCTTTTGAGTCAATCTTCCTCCCCGATGAGATGTTTAAACAGAAGGGGAAGGTCATTAAAATTGCCGTGGGCAATTTGATTGCCCCCTCTCAGTTTACTTCATCTGATGACAATGCCCTCTGGGCCAACAAAGTGCGGGAACACGTATTTCTCATGCGGCAAGATTACCAAAGGCAATTTGACCCCGCTCGAGAGATTACCCTCCCAGCTAGGTAAAGAGCATAAACAAACCGGTTGCGATTAAACTAAAAAGGACCAAAATAAGATCACGGTAGCTGAATTTTAAGAAAGGAGGACGTTGCCGTTGGTCGTAGAAACGGGCTATTAAAGCCTCTTCAAGATTTGCGCTTTTCTCCAACAAGAGATCCAGCAGTGCTGTAGTATAGGAAGCGATTCTTTTAAAAGGGTTGCTCCACACCCCCTCTCCACGGGCTTTACGTGCCAGGGTGAGTTGATTGGCTGTATCTAATACTAAAGGGATGGTTGCCAACGTCAAGCTTAGCGAAGAGCCCCACCACGGGAAAGCTCCAGAGAGTTCATCAGGAGCTGTTGAATCGCTGAACAGGAGCCCCATTAAGACGATAGAGGCGAAATTAAGGGCTGAGATGAAAAAATCAGAACCTTGTGAGCTTCCCAAATAGCGTGCCAGACCAATGATAAGGGCCATAACTATGAAGAAACGCAACTCTCTAAAATAGTGGTGTAAGGGGAAAGAGGTGGCAATCGCGACCAAGATAAGAAAGAGGAAGAAGAGGAGGGTGCGTAGTACTGTGGCTTTGATGAGCAACGTAGAGAAGAGCAAGAGGGTTAAGATTTTCGCGAGGGGGTGTGTCTTATTGAGGAAGGAGTGGCGGTCGTGGTAGTGAAAGAGGTTCAGTTCGACCATGCAGTGACCTCTGAGGAAAGGGGCGCTCTGACTCCATAAGACTCAACCACTTGCAAGACAGAACTGACTGAACCCTCCCGTACTACGGTACCTTGGTCCAAGAGGATCATCGAATCGGCTAATGCTATCACCTTCTCGATTTCATGGGTGGCTACCACAATAGTAGCGCCTTTGGATTTAAGATTATTGAGAGAGGTTAGTACCTGTTTTATGCCGTCCCAATCTAAGTTGGCAAAAGGCTCATCAAGCAGAATAATAGCCGGAGACATTACCAAGACGCCCCCAATGGCTAAGCGACGCTGCTCCCCCCCCGATAATCTCCTGGGCCTTTCGTTTAGGTAGGACTTTAGGTTGAGCAGGTCACTCACCTCTTTAATAATGGCTTCTTGTTGGAGGGGGTCAATTTTCAAATTTTCGAGGCCAAAACTGAGGTCCTTCTTGACCGTTTGTCCCACCATTTGAGTCTCTGCATCTTGGAAAACAAGCCCTATTAACCGGTTCCGTTCTTTTGCCTTGTGGGTGAGGTCGACCCCGTTAATAACAATTGCCCCGGTCTTCACTGTTAGCAGACCCTTTAGACATTTCAGCAGGAGACTCTTTCCGCTACCGTTACGTCCGCAAAGCAGGGTAAATTCGCCCCTTTTTATTGAGAAACTAATTGCTTTCAAAACCTCTTTCTTTTGAGGAAAAGAGTAGCTTAAATCTCTAACCGTCAGTAGTTGTGTCACTTTCGTCTCCTGTGACAAATTGGCGAATTTGCAGGGCAAAGATGTTCCCCAATAGGACGGTAGCTACCAATTTAACGAGGTCGCCTGGGATGAAGGGAAAGAGTCCCACAGCCAGAGCCTGAGGCCAACTCAATTTTAGGACAACCTTGAGGTAGGGGACTCCGATGGCGAACATGAGTAGAGTCCCCACTGTAGCCGCCAAAATAATGTAAAGGAGTTGCTTTTTACCCGTTGCTTTTGCCCCTTTAAAGGCGTGGTCAACAATGGCGCCAACTGTCGGGCCAACCACTAAGAG
>Ga0172382_10013326_pt1 | contig 10604 bp, 6 predicted proteins | sample Leawel138RmetaG_FD_122245 | JGI IMG/M metagenome (GOLD analysis project Ga0172382, IMG submission 122245) | Leachate microbial communities from a municipal landfill in Southern Ontario, Canada - Leachate well 138R metaG | ecosystem: Engineered > Solid waste > Landfill > Unclassified | place...
CCTCTAAATATTTATTGCTTGATTTTGCAGAGTTTCTTCTTAATTCTGACAGTTGAGCTCTAGCGCGATTAACGCGACTATTGAGGACGGGGTCACCTGCCTTTTCAAGCATAGAAACAATAGAAGAGTAGGCTTCAGTGCCTATGGTTACAGATGCTCCACAGATACAATGCTTTTGATCTAAAATGTCTTGAATTAACTGTTTATTATAGGGAGCAGGTACTGTTCCCTTTAATTCATTCTCATCAATAAAGTCAAGTGCGTTAAGTGTTAAGTTATGAGCAAAAACTGCATTGCCATAATCTCTTATAAATTCTAACTTATAATTAGTACTGATATTTAATCGTGATTCTGCTTGACTTAAGCGCTTCTCATAATCACTTCTTTGTTTTTGCTTTTCACGAATGACTGCATGATTTGATTTGCTTAAAGTATCATTGATTTTTTCGATTTTATTTTTATATAAATTTACTTCTTCTTGTTTGTAATTGATTCTTTCTTCTAGTTCATCTATTCTTTTTATGCAAGTCTCATAGGCTCTTTTCTTATCTTGTAATTTATTAGAGGTATCTATTTTAGCAATTTCTCTAACCTGATCTCTAACTATGTCATTTAAATCTTTAATTGCCTGTTGGGCTAAAGAAAATCCTAGAATTTCATGTATAGCTTGTTTTACACCTTTGTTAGAGCCTAAATTCGCTAAACGACCAAATCCCTCTCCTTGGAAAAAGAAGTAGTTCGCCATTTCCTTAGGAATGATAGAGTTGATGAAAAGGTTTTTATCTTGAGATATGGCTTCAAATTGACCATTAACCCCAGCCTTATATACTAGTAAATACTTGTTTCCGTTGCTATCTACTCCCCTTGTAGTGGCATAAACCTCACCTTCTTCCTCAAACTCAAGCCTTACAGAGAAATCATTATGACCTTTTTCTTTCCATTTGTTATTTATTAATTTATCAGAGTCAGGAAAGTTTGACGTAAAACTTTCGTGTAGGCACCATCTAATAGAGTTTAATAATGCTGTTTTACCTGCTCCATTTTCAGCATGAATTAAAGTAACGTTTTTATTTTCATCTATTGAGAATTCAATAAAATGCTGACCATAAAATTGCCTAAAATTTTTTATTTCTAATGACCTTAGTTTCATATCAATTTTTCCTTAATGCTCTATCAAGAACTTCTTTAATTTCTTTTTTGCGTTGAACACTTTCGGAGCTATAGTGAAATCTTTTTTCAATGGAGATTATTTCTATTGCTAGTTTTTCTTCTGCTGTTAAACTTTCTCGGATTTCTTTTTCTACTTCTTTTTCCAGATCAAAAATCATTGATTTTAAATTAGTTTCATTCATAGTTGGTCAGTCCATGTTTGTCAATAAAGTTTTGTATTTCAGTCCTATTATCGGCTGACATTAAAAAATCTTTAACTCTTTCATATTCTGATTGTAATAACCTTTTTGAGGCTTTTTCAGATGCGTCAGTATGGGGTAGAATAATGAAATCGTAGATTGTTGCATATTGCTTGCCTTCTGATTTTCTTAAGATGCGTCCTCTTCTTTGTACATATTGTCGTTTATTTTTTGTGCTTGCAATAATAAAAGCCTTTGAACAGGCTGGTACATCAATACCCTCATCAAGGATTTTCATTGCAACAAGGCCATCAATAATACCTTCTTTAAATTCTTTCATTATTGTAATTCTATTTTTCGTGTTGACAGCAGCAGTAAACTGGGAGACTCTCCAACGTATATTATTAATTGATTTTGTATAAATATCAATTAATTTTTCTCCGGATTTATCTTTGCCTTCTCCACAATAGAATAAGGAATGTTTGCGCTCTTCAATAGAAAAATCTTTAATTAAATCTAATAATATGGGTAACTTATTTTCTGCACTCCCCAAAATTCTAGATCTTTGTAAGCACAAGCTCATTAAAAAATCCTCGTTTTTATTATTAATAGCATTAATAATTTTGCTTGTTAATTCGTCATAAGCTTCTTGTTCATCACTTGTAAGCGAAATTGCAAGAGGAATGTACTTATATCTACACAAAATACCATTATGAATCGCATCATCTAAACTATATTGATACACTATTTGCCCATAATATTGTGTTAGATTGTCTTTAGCAAAGTTAGGGAACGGTGATTCTTCTACTTCATCTTCGTTATTGTATGGGGTGGCAGATAATCCAATTCTATAATAGGCCTCAGGTAAAAAATCTTGTATATGATTTGAGCCGTGGCGATGGCATTCATCACCAATGAACATAAAGTCGTTCATTGGCACTTTTTCTATAATTGAGGAAAAATTTTCAGTTCCGAGTGTTTTGTTAACCACAACTACAGCAGTAAATCGACCTTTTTGTAAGGAAAATTGTTTGATCTCAGAGTCTAGAGTACTAGCCCATGATTCTTTTTGCCCATAAACTTTAATTGCTTTAATGTTAAAGTTTTTTAAAATATCTACCCATTGCTCAGCTAGGTTCACGTAAGGAACGGCAATAACTAAAAAAAGACCATAATTTTTGCTTTTTTTTCTGGCTTGATATGTTTTTATTGCACCATAAATAGAGGTGATGGTTTTACCGGTTCCGGTTGCTAGTTCCAGTATTCCCTTGTAGTTGTTGCTTTTCCAAGACTTTAGAGCATCTTTTTGATGCTCATAAATTTCAAATGGCTTACCATTAATTAGCTTTGGAATTCTTGGTTCATTGTATGCAAGTGACTGAAAATTTTGTTGTGCACTTAAATCCTCCTCAAAATCACACTCTCGTTTTAAGCTTGAATATTCAATGTTTGCACCAATCTTTGCAATTTTCTCATAGACAGAAGAAGGAACATCAAGGGTTATTATGTTTTCGTTCTTGTCGTTCCAAATTGCTTCAAAGGAATGCACTATTGAGTTGCCATATGCTGCATACATAGGCTCTTCCCAGCTTTTATAAACTGTGATTCTTTCAATATTTAAATGTTGATGATATGCCGAGGGGGTTTCATTTGCTGAGCCGGAAAATGCTAGTAAATTTTTTTCTTCATCATAAATCACCCCAATTTTATCGTGATACATGCCAGCTCGTCGATATGCAAATTTTATCTCTAACCGTTCAGCCGCAATTAACCAGCTTAAAATCTCTAGCCTGTTCCGTACATAGCCAGAACTATCATTAATCATAGAAATTAACTGTTCATTAGCGTCATGCAGAAACTCTTTAGCCTTAATGCCTTGCTTTATAGCATCAAATTCTTCTGCGTCTAGAGGTTCGCCAATAATTAGTCTAATTTTTCCTTTTGATGTTACTAACTTTGATATGCCTTTGAGCGCTTGGGCGATTATTTCTGCGGAAAAATAGCCTACTGCTCTGTCGTACTGAACAGCATGAGCTAGCGCCTTATAGTAAAAATCTGTAAATAAATTATCTTGGCCTGTTTCGTACGTATATTGCCATTTTTCATCTTTTAGCATTGCACTCAAGGTAAAATATTAAGTTAGTTATTCGTGATGCAGTAAAGTAATATAACCAAACAAGAGTAACATAAATATACAAACCATTCTTCGATTTGTTGTCAATTAACAAACTCTCAGTGTGTTATTTAACTTAACGAAATTTAATAATGACATGAATAGTGAGTGCTTCTTTGTGCTTTCAAATTAATTTACAATAGGCTCCGTGTAAAATTTTGATGGCTTGATCTATTTGTTTTTTAGTAGTGAAGCGACCGCACGAAATTCGAAATGATGAAAATGCTTGTTCATCTGTCAAACCAATTGCTTTCAATGCATTTGATATACGGATATGGCCACTTGAACAGGCAGAACCTAAGGAAAAAGCCAAATTTGGTTGGACGTTATTCAAAAGCGTGAGTGCATCTACTCCTTTAATTTGAACATGCAAATTTCCAGGATGTCTTTTAGACGTGCTGCCATTCAGAATAACAGGGAATTGGTTTTGCAAAGAAGTAAACAAATAATTTCTTAAGGACGTCAGATACTCAATTTCCCTACTTATATTTTCATATAGCAGCTCGAAAGCACGACCGTAGCCGACTACTAAAGGACTAGGAATAGTTCCCGGACGAAGTCCATTCTGTTGCCCACCACCGTAGAACAATGGTTCAACTCCTGATTCTTCAAAGTTACGTACATATAAAAGCCCAATGCCGGTGGGGCCATAAATCTTATGGGCAGACATAGACATAAAATCTACGTTATAGTCCAAAGGCTTCATTTGTTCATAAGTACCTTGTGTTGCATCCACATGAAAAATAACATCAAACTCTAGGCAAAGCTTGCCAAGCAACTCAATGTCTTGAACTGTACCAATTTCACCGCTGACGTTGCATGAAGAAAACCACAGAACATTTCCAGATGAAAATAGTTGTCTTAATTCCTCTACATTGATAAAACCCTCCTTATTTAAGGAAACAAAATGCAGCCTTAGATTAAACTCGTTACAAATTATTTTTAACGGCTCAATAACAGAGGGATGCTCAAGCCATGTTGTAACGACAATAAACTTGCTAGGAGAATTTCTTGCTGCAGTCCTCAGTCCCGATAAAATTGCGATGTTATTTGATTCAGTTGCCCCTGATGTAAAAAACAAGTCTTCAGTGAACACGTTTAATAAATTTGCAATTGAGGAGCGAGCTTCTTCTATTACATTATTTTTATTCCAACCGAACGCGTGTACAGAAGAGTGTGGATTCCCAGGAATTTTCCAATATTGATTCATTGAATCAATCACTTTTTGATCACAAGGAGTTGAAGAGTTGAAGTCAAGAAAGACAGAAGTCATATTTAATACATCTCGAAAAATTTTAAAATCTGTTTTTTTTTAGAAAACGGTATTAACAATCAGTATAATCTGAGAATTGGTTAGACTCTCCAGATTCAAAATTTAAGGCAAAAAAAATGATAGGCAAACCCATATTTTCCGGTCATGAAACATTTCCATTAAGATATGGGTGGCTAAAAAAGGTTTATGATCAAGTAGTTATCTGTGCTGAGGACTCAAAGTCCATATTTTCAAGAGAATCAGCGATTGCTGATTTCGGCGTTGGTAAAAATATGGTTAACTCTATGCGTCATTGGGCATTACATGTAGGTTTGCTAGAAATAGATGCTGAAGGACAAATCAAAAACTCAAGAATAGCCGACATGTTTTTGAGTGATGGGAATGGTCTCGATCCGTGGTTTGAGTTTGATACATCAATTTGGTTAGTTCACTGGGCTCTGGCAAATCAAAAAAATCTCGTAACGTATTATTGGCTTTTTAATAAAAACAACAAACCTGAGCTGGAGCGGGATACCTTCGCGCGTTCAATCAGACTATACCTTGATGAAATGGGTTTAAAGCACCCGTCTGACTCGACCTTAAAGCGTGATATCGAATGCTTTATTCGTAATTATACGCACCGTAAATCTGGGAAAGCGGACACTATTACAGAAGAATCTGTTGAAGGGCCTCTCGCAGAGTTAGGGCTTATTAATAGAATTGAAAATGACGCAATTGAGCTGATTCGTGGTGCAAAGCCGAACCTTTCTATCGAGGCATTTTTATATTTTTTAGTACAGTTTTGGCATTCAGCATATTCCTCCTCAAGTACTTTATCACTTGAAGCCGTAACATACGACGAGGGATCGCCTGGGCGTATTTTTTTGCTAGATGAAAACGCAATCATAGAATATGCGGAAAGAATTAAAGACTATGACTCAGGATTGGAGTGGTCAGAAACGGCTGGTGTCCGGCAATTTTCAATCAAAAAAACCTTAAGTGAGCTAACAAGCGAAGCTGAAAAAATACTAAAAAATTCCTATTTGGAACGGGCAGATACATAATGAAATACTTATCCGATGTTGTTCAGTTGCAGGATATATTCAAGCGATCAATCAATATTAGTTTAGATATGAATGATGTTGATGCGATAAGGAAATTTTATTGTCCGATGTCATTTGAAATTTTGCTCGAAACAATGGTCAGACACATCAAGGAAACAGGTCAATCTGCGTTTACTTGGACCGGAGCTTATGGCACTGGGAAGTCTAGTCTTGCGCTTTTCTTAACGGCATTAGCTGGAAAAAAATTAGAGCTTAAAGATATAGCAACTGCAAAATTAAGGACAGAGAGAAGCGGGAAAATTAAAGGTTTTTTTCAGGGCGATGAGAAAGCCTGGGATATTTTAACAGTAACAGGAAATACTGAGTCTCCTGAAACTTTATTCAAACGGGAGATGGGTTTAGTTGATCAAGCGACTACTGATGACATCTTAGCGGAGATTCAACAGAGATCTCAAGAAGAGGCAGGCATTCTCATTTTTGTAGATGAAATGGGGAAGATATTTGACGGTATTGCCAAAAATAGTGAGCTTGATGATATTTACTTTTTCCAACGTATTGCTGAAGTTGCTAACCGTAGTAAAGGCAGAATTATTTTAATCGGGATTTTGCATCAGTCATTCATGGAATATGCACGAAATTTAGGCAAAAAGACTAGGGATGAATGGAATAAAATTCAAGGAAGATTTGTTGATTTAGCAGTTAGCATTTCAACGGATGAGCAAATTTATCTTATTTCACAAACTATGGTGAAAAATCCCAGTTTTAACTTTGATGGTTTGCAAACAACCTCTCAGGCACGCGATGTTGTTATGAACATTAGTCGCTCAAGAAAAATAGACGTTAACGTATTGGCCTCTTTACTAGCCAATACGTGGCCGCTTCACCCAGTCACAACAATCCTTCTGTGCGAACAATCAAAAAAACGTTATGGGCAAAATCAAAGGACTATATTTTCATTTTTAATGTCTGCCGAGCCTAATGGATTCAGAGATTATTTACGAAGCACAAAAATTGAGGATTTCAAGACGTTTAGCCCTACCTTGCTATGGGATTATCTGGAAACAAACCTAGACTCTTTGCTTTCTATTTCGTCTGAATCTAAACAATGGTTAATCGCTAAAGAGGCTATTGCTCGTTATTCGACTCATGAAAACAGTTTATTTGTTGATGTCTTAAAAACCATCGCTATTTGTAATCTTCTTAAAGGCTCATCCGGCATATCTATCGATAAGACCTTACTAACCACTCTTTTTGCTAAAGAAGACATAGACAAAGTATTAGACAGTCTTACAAAATCATCGGTTATTGCTTATAGAAAGTATTTAAATGGTTATGCACTCACTGATGGTAGTGATTTTGATATTGAGACAGCCCTGGACGAAGCCTATAAAAAAGTTCAAGGTAAAGGGTTTGAGAAGTTGCGAGAAGTAGCGGACCTTAAGCCTATACTCGCTAAACGTCACTATCACCTCACTGGCGCACTGCGCTGGATGTCAATTGAGCTGCTTCAAGTAAACGAGCTAACTGAATCCTTAATCAAAAATATTACTACAAACCAATCTTTAATTGGGGCTTTTATCATACTAGTTCCTGCTGACAAAAATCAATATGACTTAGCACAGAAAATAATTGCAAGCGGACCATACCCTTCAAATATTTTGTTGAATATTGCCTCTAACTACTTAATTCTTAGTGAGTACGTTTCAGAGTTATTAGCATTGGAGTGGATCGATGCAAACGATGTAAGAGTTGTGAACGACTATGTGGCACGTAAAGAGGTTCAGAACAGAATTTCATTTACTAAAAGTCTGATTGAGAAGGAGCTTCATAGAACTATAAATTCCTCAGAATGGTTATTTGACAATACTTTCATTCAACTTTCTAAAGAAGAATTTTCAAGTATTACGTCCAAAATCGCTGATAGTAAATTCAATAAATCTCTCTGCATCAAAAATGAGATGCTGAATAGAGATAAGCCATCAAGTAATGCAAATGCAGCTTTGAATGCATTGCTGAAGAAGATGGTCTTAAGTCGACACGAAAAAGATTTGGGTATTACTGGCTTTCCACCAGAAATGGGACTTTACCGCTCAATTCTTTATAAAAATAATCTTCATGTGGAAACTAAAGCGGGTTTTGTTTTTGCTCGTCCTCAAGAAAAGCATGATATGTCTGACCAAGGGTTAGTAAATCTCTGGCATGAAACAGATAATTTCTTACTTAATGCTGGTGAAATAGTTACTGCAGAGCAAGTTTATAAAAAGTGGCAAGAAGAGCCCTACGGTATTAAAAAAGGTCTTCTACCCGTCTTGCTAATTAGCTATATGCTATCAAACCAGAATAGCATAGCTTGTTATTTAGATGACCAATACCAAACAGATATTGACGATTTGCTGATTGACTACTTGATCAAAGCCCCCAAAATGATAGGGTTGTTGTCAGTTGTAGAGTCACAAATAGATCAGAAATGGATAGGATTACTTGCTACAAAATTAAATCAAACCCCTGAGCTAGATAAGGGGGGCTTTGTTACTGACCAACCTTTATCAGTAGCTAGAGCATTGGTTTATATTGTAGATAGAATTCAAAAATGGACTCATAGAACAAAGAGATTCAATCGATTCACTTTACAGTTGCGTGACTTCATTAGAATGGCTGATGATCCAAATAAGCTGTTGTTTGAGTCCATTCCATCTTTGTTCAAAAAAGAATTAACTGATGAGCAAAAAGTTGATCTGATTATCTCTTCTATCCATGAGTTAACCTCTGCGTTTCCAGCTCTTATGGAAAATCTTCAGAACGAAATGTTTAAAGATTTAAACATTGATTGTGATGAAGATAAAAAGTACGACATTATTAAAGCACGAGCAAATTCGATCTTAGGTAAATCTGGCGATTTTAAAACTGATGCGTTCATTTCTAGGTTGTCCACATTTAGTGGCAATCCTCAGGACATGGCTGCGATTGTTAGTCTTCTGATTGATAAACCCACTACTGATTGGATTGATCAGGATATTGAAAGGGCAAATCATAAATTGTCGATCATGTGCGATAACTTTAATCGTGCAGAAGTTTACGCAAAAATTCAAGGAGCTAATTCGGGAAGGTATCGCATAGGTCTTGTCACTAAGGGTGTAAGCAAAACCTCAAGTAAATTTTTAAATGCAGATGTATTTGAGCATGAAGAAAGTCTTGTGGAAAATAAATTTACTAAACTTAGCAAAGAAATTGCGGACCTTAACAACGAACGCTTAAGAATTGCTGTATTGGCAAAATTGATAGAAAATTTAGGTGAACAAATTGAGCAAAATTAAACATGTACTAGGTGTATCGGGCGGAAAGGATAGTGCAGCGCTGGCAGTTTATATGCGAGACAATCACCCTGAACTGGATATTGACTATTTTTTTACAGATACAGGCAAAGAGTTACCCGAAGTATATGAATACTTATCTTACCTTGAGGGTTATCTTGGGAAGCCTGTGTTGAGAATTAACCCTAACAGGGATTTTGATTTCTGGCTTTTGCAGCATAATAATTTCTTACCTTCTCCACAAGCACGCTGGTGCACCATTAAAATGAAGCTTAAGCCGTTTGAAGATTGGGTAAAAGGTTTTCTGGATCAAGGTTACACGGTGTACTCTTATGTTGCCATACGTTCTGATGAGGAATATAGAACGGGCTTTGAATCCAAAAATGAAAATTTAATTATTAAATTGCCATTTAAAGATGCTCATGTAGACAAAGCTGGAGTTACGGATATTCTGAAAAACTCTGGCCTTGGGCTTCCTGCTTATTACAACTGGCGCTCAAGAAGTGGTTGCACCTTTTGTTTTTATCAAAGAAAGATTGAATGGGTTGGTTTGCTAGAGCGTCACCCTGAGGCATTTGAAGAGGCTAAACAGTATGAAAAAGAAGCCCTTGAGAATCAAACACCATTTACTTGGTCAGAGCGTGAATCACTAACAGAGCTTTCTAGACCTGAGCGAGTGGCTGAAATCAAAGCTGATCATGAAAAAAGATTAGAAATGCACAAAAAACGCATAAAAATCAACCCTCTAAGGCCAGAGCCTAACGAGGTTGATCTTGATGATTTGTATGGGAAAAGTAAAGTGTGCATTGCTTGTCATAAATAGCTTAGTTCAAGACTGAGTCAACTTCCAAGCTCCGATACTTTAATTTCCTTGTTTTTAATGTGACAATCTGTATCTATGTGGTATCAGTCCAGGAGCAGGTTGAGGCCCCCGGACAGAAGTTTATTACTATTCACCCATCAATCAAATAGCCGCAAAAGCCTTTTCCGCCGCATCCAGCGTTTGGGCAATAATGGCATCATCGTGTTTGGCCGATACAAAGCCCGCCTCAAACGCGGACGGTGCCAAATGAACGCCCTGATCCAGCATGGCATGGAAAAACACCTTGAAGGCATCAATATTGGCATCGGACACTTCGGCAAAGCTGGTGGGAATGCTTTCGCGGAAATACAGCCCGAACATGCCGCCTACCGAATCGGCGCAGAACGTGACGCCGGCAGCCTTGGCGCGCTCGCTTAGGCCATTGACCAGTTTTTTGGTTTGCGCTGCCAGGTTTTCATAAAAGCCGGGGCGACCCAGGATGTCCAGGGTGGCCAGGCCGGCGGCAACGGATACCGGGTTGCCGGAAAGCGTGCCTGCCTGATAAACCGCGCCCAATGGGGCAATGTGTTTCATGACATCGGCACGGCCACCAAAGGCGCCTACCGGCATGCCACCGCCAATGACTTTGGCCA
>Ga0172382_10013327_pt1 | contig 10603 bp, 6 predicted proteins | sample Leawel138RmetaG_FD_122245 | JGI IMG/M metagenome (GOLD analysis project Ga0172382, IMG submission 122245) | Leachate microbial communities from a municipal landfill in Southern Ontario, Canada - Leachate well 138R metaG | ecosystem: Engineered > Solid waste > Landfill > Unclassified | place...
GCTCGCCTGCGGCACCTGCGAGATGTGCGAAAGCGGACGGTACAATATCTGCAGGAAGCTGGGTTTTATGGGTGTCGGCGATGACGGATGCTTTGCGGAGTACGTCGTTGCGAAGGCTGACCAGGTATTCCGCATCCCGCAGGGAGTGTCGCAGAGGCAGGCAGCCGTCGCAGAGCCGCTCGCCTGCGGAATCCATGCGACGAACCTCATCGGCGATATAAATGGCAAGCTTGCTGTCGTCATCGGCACCGGCATCATCGGAATCGGCGCATTTTACGGTGCCCGGCTCGCCGGGGCAAATGAAGTGCTCCTCGTAGGCCGAAACGAAAACAAGCGCGCCCTCATCGAAGCAAACGGCGGGCGTTATATCAACACAACTCAGAAGAATCTGAACGATTTCGTGGAGGAATGGAGCGGCGGCCGGCTGGCTGACGTCGTATACGAATGCGTTGGCTCCCAGGAAACGCTGGATGCGTGCATACCGATCTGCAAACCCGGCGGCATCATCATGGTGATGGGGGTGTTCGAAACACCGCCTGTGCTCGATATGAACACGCTGCAGGAGGCGGAGCGGAGGATTTTCACCTCGCAGGCCCACGTGCACGAAATCAGTACAGCGCTTGAACATATCGCGTGCGGGAACATCGATGCCGATGCGCTCATCACGAAGGAAGTGGAACTCGATGACCTCGTCGAAGAGGGTTTCGAAGAGCTGATTAAAAACGCAAGCCGCCACATCAAAGTGGTCATAAAAATACCTGACGGTACGGAAAGCGAGGAGAGTCATGCCTGATCGCGAACACAAATACTTTCTGGTGCTGGATGCAGGAACGACGAAAATCAAAGCGGCGATCATCTCTGCGGAAGGGTCGATCGTCGAGACGTGCGAAGGGCCGGCCGAAGTCCTGATGCCGTTTGCCGGGGCCTGCGAGATGGACATGGATGCTTTGTGGGTGTCGATCAAGTCCGTGCTGACAAAGCTGCGGGAGGCGCGACCGGACGAGTGGAAACAGGTATCTGGTGCAGGCATCAGCGCACAGGGCGACGGATTGTGGATGATGGACGCAGAAGGGAAGCCGGTCCGGAACGCGATTCTGTGGAACGATACGCGGACGGTCATGGATTTTGACCGCATCAATCCCATCTGTCTCGGCCTGAATACATGCGCATTGTTTCCCGGTGCAAACGGTGCAATACTGACGTGGATCAAACAAAAAGAGCCGGAGAACTATGCGCGCATCGCACACATCTTTCACTGTAAAGACTGGTTAAACTACAAGCTCACCGGACACATCGGCACCGATGCCACGGACGGTTCGACGGCGCTGATGAACATCTATACAAAGACCTATGCCTACGACCTGCTGGATAAACTCGGGATACCTGAGGTCAAAGGAGCCCTCGCTCCGATTTTTCTGTCGGAAGATGTCATCGGCCACGTACAGAAAATACCGGCGGAAGAGCTGGGTCTGCGCGAAGGCATCCCGGTCATCGCCGGCTGCCTGGACGTGATGGCGATTGCAACCGGCTGCGGGCTGACGTCGGCCGGACAGAGGGGCACGATTGTGGGTACGACGCTTGCGAATTACGTCGTGATGGACGAAAAGACAGCCAGAGGTTGTGTCGCAACGAGCGGGAGCATCCTGTGCCACACAAAAAAGGATACCTACATCCGACTCATGGCGGCGCTTTCCGGCTCATCGTCCCTGGACTGGATGCGCAAGGAGCTGCTCGGCAGCGAAGGGTACGATGTAACGGATTGCGAAATTCTAAAAATCCCGATCGGATCCGGCGGCGTTATGAGCACGCCGTACCTCTATGGCGAGCGGGCGCCGTTTAAACTGAATTCAGCCTCGGGCGGGTACTACGGCATCCGCACGCATCACACGAAATACCATCTGGCCAGAGCATCGTTCGAAGGGATGGTGCTGTCGATGTACGATTGCTACGAGCACCTGCCTTCAGGCGATGCCGAGCTGTACGTCGCCGGCGGGGCGGCAAAGAGTCGCTGCATCTGCCAGATGATCTGCGACTGCATGGGCACCGAAACCTACCGGTTCGAACAAAAAGAGCTCGGACTCATCGGAATAGGCCGGCTGCTGCAGAGCGCGTTTGGCATCCGGTCGGATCTTGCGGCCGTCACGGACCGCTTCGACCCCGATCCGGCGGCGCACGAACAGTACGTGGCGCTGTACGAGGATTATAAACTGTTGAAAGAAAGCCTGATGCCTTTTTGGCAGGCGCGACTCGGACGAGAGCCGCAGCAGGCGGAAGAGTAGCCCCATAGCGGGCCGGGAGGCAACGATGATTTTATGGATTAAAAACGCCAGAATTGCGACGATGGACGAAGACAGTCCCGAGGCATCGTCTGCGGTGGTGAACGGGAAATACTTTGCATATGTAGGAGACGAGGCAGGGGCAAAGCAGTATGTGGAGAGCCAGCCGGACCGCGATGTGCGGGAACTGGATGCGGAGCAGAGACGCATCATCCCGGGCTTTAACGACTCCCACATGCACTATCTTCACTACGTAAAGACTAAAATACACGTCGATCTGATCGGGACAATGTCGATGCGCGAGCTGATCGACCGCATGCGCGACGGCCTCCGGCACTACGACCCGAACAGCGGGCTCTGGTTTGTGGGCGAAGGATGGAACCACGATTTCTTTGAAGATGAAAAACGCTTTCCTACGCGCCGCGATCTCGATCTCATTTCGACGGAACACCCCATCATGGTGCAGAGAGCCTGCAGCCATATCGGCTGCCTTAACAGCAAAGCGCTGGAGCTGTTCGACATGACGACGAAAGAAGCTGTTGAATACAGCAAATATGCCGATGTGGACGAAGCGGGCGAAATGACGGGCGTCATCAAGGAAAGCCTGTTCGATTACTTTAAGTCGAAGATGCCGGCCCCCTCCGTCGAAGCGCTCGTCGAGATGATGATCGACTACCAGAGCGATCTCTTCGAAAGCGGCATCACCAGCGTGCAGAGCGACGAGTACAACTATACGCCCGAAGGGACATTTTTCGAGCTTCAGGACCGACTGCGCAGGGAAGCGGAGCAGAAGAGGCTCAAGCTGCGCATTTCGGGGCAGGCGCTGTATTTTAAAGCCGAAGCGCTGGAGGAGGCGTTTGCAAACGGATACGATCACACCTACGGAAATCCGACGCTGCACATCTCGTCGACGAAGCTGCTCGTCGACGGATCGCTGGGTGCGCGCACGGCGCTGATGCGTCAGCCGTATGCCGACGACCCCGAAACATCGGGGCTTGCGATGTTTACGCAGGAGGAGCTCGACGAGCTCGTCATGATTTCGCACCGCAACAATACGCCGGCCGTCATCCACGCCATCGGCGACAAGGCCATCGAAATGTGCCTAAATGCGATTGAGCGCGCTCGAAAGACCATGCCTTATCTTACGCCGCGCCACGGCATCGTGCACTGCCAGGTGACCGACATGGATCTGATTCAGCGGTTTAAGGAATTGGACGTCGTCGCTTACATTCAGCCTGTGTTTATCGATTACGACATGAACATCATCTACGACCGCGTGGGTCGTGAACTGGCCGAAACGTCTTACGCATGGAAAGCGTACAAGGATCTGGGCATTCACCATCCGTTTGGAACGGACTGCCCGGTGGAGCCGTTCGATCCGTTTAAAGGGATTTACTGTGCCGTCACCCGAAAGGGATTTAAAAGCGATCAACCCTACGTGCCCGGGCAGGCACTGAGCGTGGAGGAGGCTGTCTATGCGTACACGGCGGAAGGCGCCTATGCATCCGGCCACGAGTGCATCAAGGGCAAAATCAAGGAAGGCTTTCTGGCTGACTTTGCCGTGCTGGATAAGGATCTGTTCAGCATATCGCCGGAGGAGATATTGGAAACAAGCGTCGATCTGACTTACGTAGATGGCGAATGTGTGTTCGACCGCGCAGCTGCGATCGATAGGTAGCGAGGAGGATAACATGGAAAAGACAGTATTGTACAATGGAAAAGTGTACGTAAACAAAGGCGACTTCCGCGAGGCGGTTCTCGTCGAAGACGGCATCATTGCGATGGTCGGGAGCAACGAAGAAATTCTGGAAGCTGCCGGCGATGCAAAGAAAATCGACTGCGAAGGCCGCACCGTCATCCCGGGAATCAACGATTCTCACATGCATATTTTGATGGTCGGTGAAATGCTCTCAGAGGCACAGATCGGCGATTCGAAGTCGATTGACGATATGATTGAGCGCTGCAAAAAATTTGCGGCAGAAAATCCCGAGCTCGTTAAGAAAGGCATGCACAGCCAGGGGTGGAATCAGGATTTGTTTACGGAAGGCGAAGTACGTCTGCCGAACCGCCACGACCTCGACAAGATTTCAACGGAGTATCCGATCGTCCTGGAGCGCGTGTGCGGACACACGTGCGCGCTCAACACGAAGGCGCTCGAAATGCTCGGCATCGGTAAAAACCATCCGCAGATTTACGAAGGCGGTACGATCGAATTCGAAGCGGACGGAAATCCAAGCGGCTACTTTACCGAAAACGCTGTATACGAAGTCCGGAAAGTGGTTCCGCAACCCACGATCGAAGAACAAAAGCAGTCGCTGCTCAAAGCGATGAAATATTGTGTGGAGCACGGCATCACGAGCGTGCAGTCCAACGATGTCGGAGAAATGGCTGAGGACCGGGACGCGCTGTTTGCCATGTACAAAGACGTCTATAAAGAAGGACTGGCTCCTCTTCGCCTGCGCCATCAGGTGTGCTGCATGAGCGAAAAGTCTTTGCAGAGCTATCTGGACGGCGAATACAAGAACAAGGATCAGTACGACGATATGCTGGCGATCGGTCCGCTCAAGTTGTTTAAGGATGGCTCGCTCGGTGCCAGAACCGCCACGATGCGCAACGAGTACGCAGACGATCCGGGCAACTACGGTGTTGAAGCGCTCAGCGATGAACTCATGGATAAGCTCATTAAAATGGCTGCGGATCAGGGCATACAGACCGTTACGCATGTCATCGGCGACGATGCGATCGAAAAAACCGTTGCTTCCTACGAGAAAGTGCTGAAGGACGGGAAAAACGAGCTCAGAAACTCGCTCATCCATTGCCAGATTACAGACAGGCCGCTTCTTGAGCGCATTCGGGATTCCGAGACGCTCGTCGCTTATCAGCCGATTTTCCTGCAGTACGATCTTCATATCGTAGAGAGCCGCTGCGGCAAGGAACTTGCGTCCACATCGTACGCGATGAAGACTGCAAAAGATCTCGGGATTCGCGCATCGTACGGCACCGACTCGCCGGTTGAAGACTGCAATCCGTTCCCGAATATTTATGTCGCCGTCAACCGCAAGGATCTGAACGGAAAGCCGGAAGAAGGGTTTAACACGCAGGAGTGTGTCGATGTGTACGAAGCGATCGACGCCTATACGGAAGAAAGCGCATACCACGAATTCCTGGAAGACAAAAAGGGACGCATCAAACCGGGTTATTTTGCCGACATGGTCATTCTTGATCGCGATATCTTTACAGTCGACCCGATGGACATCATCAACATCCTGCCGGTGCTGACCATGGTAAGCGGAAAGGTGGTGTACGAAAAGTGAAGCAGAGCAATCTGGAGAAAACAATTGCATTTAGACACGAACTGCACAAACATCCCAATCTGTCTAATGAAGAACGGCCTACGCTGGAACGCATCATTCGCTTTCTCGAAGAGAACACGAAAAATATTGAAATTGTCGATAAAGGACATTATGTCTACGCTATCTACAGGGCAAAAGATCCAAAGAGGCCGAACATCGGCTTCCGCTCGGACTGCGACGCGATCAAAGTCTACGACGACATCGACAAGCCCTACAAATCCGTGGTCGACGGCGTCGGTCACAAGTGCGGCCACGACGGGCACACCGCGGTGATGGCCGGCTTTGCGATGGAAATCGATCAGGAGGGGGCAGACCGTGACGTATATTTCCTGTTTCAGCCTGCCGAAGAGGACGGCTCAGGTGCTGCCCGCTGCGTGGACTTTATTACGGATAACGATATTTCCGATATCTATGCGTTCCACGTTCATCCGGGTGCGCCGAAGCATTCGGTCACCGTGCGCGACGGACTCATGAACTGTGCATCCAAGGGTATGCGCATCCACTTTAAAGGTTCTCCTGCCCACGCCAGCGAGCCGGAGAACGGGCGGAATCCGTCGTTTGCCGTTGCGAAGACCATATTGGAGACCGAGAAGATAACGGCGCCGGGCAACTATAAAGGCCTCGTTATGGCGACGATCGTGCAGATTGCCGTGGGAGAAGAAGAAGCGTTTGGCGTAGCGGCGAGCGAAGGCAAGCTGTTGATGACGATTCGCGGTGCCATCGAAGACGAGATGGACGACCTGCAGGCGAAAATTGAAGCAGCCGCCGCCAAGTTTGCAAAAGAATATGAACTGGAATACGCATTTTCCTATACCGATGCGTTTCCTGAGACCATCTCCCACCCGGAGAGCAATGTGAAAATTCGCAATGTCTCGAACAAACTCGACCTGCCGATCATCGAAATGCCCGAGGCGCTGCGGGGTTCGGAGGATTACGGTCACTTTACGAAGCTGACCAAGGGGGCATCGCTCTTTCTCGGAGCGGGCATGGACAGCCCAGATCTGCATACGACGAAGTTTGATTTCGATGATGAGCTGATACCGACAGCAGTGGCTATTTTTAAAGGACTGGTTTTGGAACCGTAGGAGGAGAGAATGAAGAAAGTACTGTACAACGGTAAAATCTACGTAGAACGCGATGTGTTCGAACAGGCGGTGCTGATTGAGGACGGAAAAATCGCAGCCGTCGGAACGGATGAGGACATTCTGGCAAAAGCGGGCGATGCCGAAAAAATCGACTGCGAAGGACGCACGGTCATCCCGGGATTCAACGATTCTCACATGCATTTGTACTATGTGGGCGAAGCGATGATGAACGTGGATCTCAGCACGTGCCGGTCGGTGGAGGAAATCGTCGAGAAGTGCATCGAATTCCGCAAACAGAATCCGGAATGGACGAAAGCCGGCCTGTTCTCTCAGACGTGGAATCAGGATAATTTTGACCCGGATAAACGCCGTTTGCCAAACCGCCACGACCTGGACAAGATTGCAACCGACGTTCCCGTGGTGCTGGCCCGCGTATGCGGCCACACCGCTGCCGCCAACACGAAGGCGCTGGAGCTGATGGGCCTTTCAAAGGAAAACAACAAAATTGAAGGCGGCGATGTCATCCTGGAAGAAGACGGAACGCCCAACGGTTATCTGGCCGAAACTGCGGCAACTGCGGCGCGCATGGTCGTACCGAGCCCCTCGTTTGAACAGAAGCAGGAAATTTTAGTGAAGGCGATGGAATATGCCGTTTCGCTCGGTCTGACGACGGTACAGTCCAACGACATGGGTACGATTATCAAGGATCGGATGGAAGCCTACGATCTCATCAAATCGATGTACGAAGAGGGAAAAGGACTCCTGCGTCATCACTGTCAGGTCGGATGTCCGACGATGGACGATTTGAAGTCCTACGTGGAAAGCCCTGAATTCCTGGAAGAGTCGTATGACGGCTGGTTTACAGTAGGACCGCTCAAGATGTTTAAAGACGGTTCCATCGGCGGCCGCACGGCGACGGTGCGGAACGAATACGCAGACGATCCCGGCAACTACGGCGTCGAGGTCATCGACGACGAAAAGCAGCAGGAGATGGTCAGTTTCGCAGCGGCGCACGGACTGCAGGTTGTGACGCACGTCATCGGCGACGATGCGATCGAAAAAACGATCGATGCGTACGAGAAATCCTTTAAGAACGGTACGAACGACCTTCGCCACAGCCTCATTCACTGTCAGGTGACGGATATGCCGCTGCTCGAACGCATTAAGAAAACCGGCGTGCTCATCGCCTATCAGCCGATTTTCCTCCAGACGGACCTGCACGTTGCAGAGAGCCGCTTCGGCAAAGATCTCGCCCGGACGTTCCTGGCGATGAAGACGGCCGCCGACATGGACATCCGCGCCTCCTACGGGTCGGACTCGCCGGTCGAAGACTGCAATCCGTTTACCGGCGTCTACTGCGCGGTCACCCGCATGGATCAAAACGGTATCCCTGCGGGCGGATTCTATCCGGAAGAATGCGTCGATGTTCCGACTGCGATCGACGCCTATACGAAGGAAAGCGCTTACATGGAATTTAAAGAAGATGTCAAGGGGAGAATTAAGCCCGGATATCTGGCGGACATGGTCGTTTTGGATCGGGATATCTTTACCGTGGATCCCATGGAGATCAAAGACATCCGGCCCGTTATGACCATTGTGGGTGGGAAAACAGTCTATCAGAAAGAAGCGTAGCACGCGAGACGTTGGGTTCGGTCGCATGGCCGGACCCAACAGTTTTCATTTATAACCGGCGATAAGAGGAACAGCCTTCGTGTGGAAGTTCATGCCGGATAGCGGAGAAGGGAGATGCAATGGACAAGGATATTTTAAAGAAAGCGATTGAGTTCAGACACCAGCTGCACAAGTACCCGAATCTGTCCAACGAGGAAAGACCGACGCTTGAGCGCATCATTCGATTCCTGAAAGAGAATACAAGTAAAATTGAAATTGTGGACAAGGGGCATTACGTGTATGCGATCTATCGGTCAGCGGACGCAAAAAAACCGCCGGTTGGCTTCCGCAGCGACAACGATGCAATCAAAGTGTACGACGACATCGACAAGCCGTATAAATCTACTGTAGACGGCGTAGGGCACAAGTGCGGTCACGACGGTCACACAGCCATCATGGCGGCGTTTGCCATGGAAATCGACAAAGAGGGAGCGGACCGCGATGTGTACTTCCTGTTCCAGCCGGCCGAAGAAAACGGCAGCGGAGCGGCGCAGTGTCTCGATTTTATCACCGATAACGACATCCCGGAGATCTATGCGTTTCACAATGAGCCGGGACAGCCGAAGTACACGGTGATGATCCGAGACGGCCTCCTGTGCTTTGCCTCAAAGGGGATGATTATCAAAATGACCGGCACGCCGTCGCATGCGAGCGAGCCGGAAAACGGAAAGAATCCGTCGTTTGCCATTGCGAAGATGGTGCTCGCTTCTCAGGAGCTGGCGGCTTCCGATCACTATGAGGGATTGGTGTTATCGACGATCGTGCAGATTGCGGTAGGTGAGGAAGAAGCGTTCGGCGTATCGGCGAGCGAAGGAAGGCTTTTGATGACGATTCGGGGCGAGCTCGAAAAGGAGATGGATGACTTTCAGGCGAAGCTGGAAGCCGAAGCCATGCGTCTGGCCGAAGAGTATGGGCTTGCGTGCGAGTTTGAGTACAGAGACGAGTTTCCGGAAACGATCTGCCATCCGGAAAGCAACGACAAAATCCGGCAGGTCGCGAAAGACCTCGGACTGTCCGTCTACGAAATACCCGATGCGCTGCGGGGATCCGAAGACTTCGGTCACTTTACGAAGCTCGCAAAAGGCGCGATGTTCTTCGTGAGCTACGGGCTGGATCAGCCGAGCATCCATACGACGAAATACGACTTTGACGACGATCTGATCGAACCTGTCGTGAACATCTATAAAAAACTATTAGATTATTGACGCACGGCTCGAAAGGATGAGGTATGAACAAAGACAATCTGGAAAAAGCGATTGAACTCCGGCACGAGATTCACATGTATCCCGACCTGTCCAACGAGGAACGCCCGACGCTGGAGCGGGTGATGCGGTTTTTGAAGGAGCATACGGAGCTGGATATCGTGGATAAAGGGCACTACGTCTACGCGGTGTACCGGAGCGCGATCCGGGGCAACCCCAACATCGCCTTCCGAGCCGACTGCGACGCGATTAAAGTGGAGGACGACATCGATAAACCCTATCGCTCTACAAGGCCCGGTATCGGGCACAAGTGCGGACACGACGGGCATACAGCCGCTCTGGCGGGGCTGGCGCTCGAGGTCGACCAACTCGGGGCAGACAGAGATGTGTATTTTTTATTCCAGCCGGCCGAAGAAAACGGAAGCGGAGCAGCGAGCTGTCTGGACTTCATCACCGATAACGAAATCGATGAAATATTCGGCGCTCACGGACACGGGAGGTATTATCCCGACCAGTCGGTCGTTTCGCGCTGCGGGGCGATTCAGTTTGCCTCGAAAGGGATGATCATCACCATGACGGGCAGCCCGGCACATGCGGCCAACCCGGAGAACGGCAAGAATCCGATTTACGCGTTGTCTTCGCTGGCGCTTGCCACAAGGGATCTCATGAACAGCCCGCATTACAAGGGCTTTGTGCTGGCTACGATCGTCCAAATGGACGTCGGGGAGCACGAGGCGTTCGGGGTCATGGCGAGCAAGGGCCGGCTTCTGCTGACGATGCGGGCCGAAGACGAGCACGAGCTCGAGGATCTGGATCGTGCGATTCGAGAGGAAGCTTTGCGGCTTGCCGGAGAAGACGGGCTGGACTGCGCGTTTGAGTACCGGGATGAATTTCCTGAGACGCGCAACCACGCTACATCGGTCGACAAGGTGAAGCGGGCGTGCCGGGACCTGGGTTATTCGTATTACGAAGCGCCCGAGGCGCGACGGGGTTCCGAAGACTTCGGACACTTTTTA
>Ga0172382_10013330_pt1 | contig 10602 bp, 7 predicted proteins | sample Leawel138RmetaG_FD_122245 | JGI IMG/M metagenome (GOLD analysis project Ga0172382, IMG submission 122245) | Leachate microbial communities from a municipal landfill in Southern Ontario, Canada - Leachate well 138R metaG | ecosystem: Engineered > Solid waste > Landfill > Unclassified | place...
CTCTGCTGCCTGACTACCCCAATGCGTGCTGCCAGCGCTCAGAACGCACGACGGCGCATTCTAGGCAGCCTTGCTCCTCAAAGTGCCTCACCGCCCAAAATTTTTCCGTCTGCATCAAAAATCCACACTGCTATGTCTGCAGCGTAGACGTAGTATGTCCCGTCAGCGCTCATTCGCATCGTGCGTATAATACGCTTCAGCGCAGAATTGGTCGCCTTTCGCGCCCGCAACCTGACGTTGCTGTCTTGATCTTCAAGGCTCTCTTCTAGCACGCGCAGCATTTCCACATCATCCTGCGAACTTGGTTTCACACTTTCGATGTCGTGTCGCTTCAATATTTTTTTACGTCTCTTTTCAAAAACGCTTGCTTCGTTTTCAAGCTCTACAACACGAGCCGCTAGCACCTTTGAAGGTGTCTCAGAAATTGAAATGACAATATTTTCAATCTGCCTTTTGATGACAGAAATTTTCCGCTCTAGCTCAGAAAGTTCTTCCTTCATTGCTGTTGCTTTAGGATTTTCGGCACCATCCGCTATCGTTGCCCAAAGGACCTGTGCAAGAACAGTTTGCTCCACGCGATCATAGCGAATAGCCGTTTTGTTCGTGCAATGATGGTGTCTTCGCGCATTGTCGCATTGCAAATATGCTGTCGCCACGCTGTTTGGCCTGCGCTTGTCCTTACCTTTCGCAAGGTAGGCCAACGTGCCACCGCATTCATCACATTTTGCAATCCCAGCAAAAAGATTGCTTGCTGCATTTGTGGTCGCGCCGCCAGTTCGCTGTCGCCCAGCGCGAACCAACTGTGCCCTGTGGAATTTTTCCGCTGTGATTGCCTGAGGATAATAGCTTGAATGAAGCACTTCGCCGCGCCTGCCAACGTCGTGCCGTGGATGTATGATATATTCGCCAAGCACCCTGCGATTGACCAAGCACTTGTGAATGTAGCTCTTATGCCAGCCAGCGCCACGCCCCCAATTTGCTTCTTTTCTGTCATTAAGCTTTTGGACAATATATTGCTCGCCTAGCCCGCTAATGTAGTCATCATATATCTCGTTTAGCACCGTAACGCGGTGTTCAATAAGCGCATAACTCCCGTCTCTAACGCAAATCCACTCTGGTGTTTTTCGAGAAATTGGTTTCGTTTCTCCCGCCATTACCGCGCGATGCTTCGCGTCCCACACAGCTTTAATCCGCTTGGACTTTTTTAGGCTTTCCTCGTAAGCTAATTGAGCTTTTACGATGATTGAAAACAAGTCCATCAAATCTGCGTCGTCGCCAGATTTGTAGACGTGGCCATCTTGGAACGTCGCAACGTCAACGCCGTTTTCGTTGAGCATCCATATCAAGCGTGCCGCAGCTTTGGCACCTTGTCGTGACAGCCTATCAATGTTCTCAACGACCAGCACAGCGCCTTGCTTAAATTCGCCTTCGCGCGCGCGCTTCTCAAAGCCAAAAAGAGAAGATCCATCTTCACGATTTGCGCCGTGAAAAGCAGATTTGCCTTCGTCGCTGAGCGTCTCCTCCAGTCGCCAACCGCATTGTTCTAGAAACGCTTTCGCCAGCGAAATTTGCCGTTCTAGCGAATGCCCTTTGGCCTGCTCCATCGTGGAAAAGCGCGCATAAATATATGCTGGCTTTACGTCTGAGGGAACCGTGATTGTAGTGTGAACAGTCATAAGATAGGCCTTTAATCGCAACAGGTTAACGTTGCGATACGACCTACTATAACGTTAGCCTGTTGTAAAGAGTTGTATAGCGCTTGAGAGCCGCAGTTTTCTGGGAATTTAATGCAACTGCCACAGCCAGTGACCAGCCGTCACGACAAGCTGAATGAAGCCTAGCAGCGACAGTCCTCCCACAACACAAACCTCAATCCAGAAAAGCGCACGCCTCATAGCTCAACAGCTAGACCATCGCTCCAGTGTGCCCAATGCTAAATACGATATGAGATTTTACGAATTCCACACGAACAAGCCGCGTAAGCCCAACCAGCCGCGCAAGCCGCTAACACCTGAGCAATCTCTCGTTGCAGCCAAAAAACGTCAAGTCGATGTTGCCAAGCAAGCCCTACAAAGCGTCAAAGACCACCAGAAGCAGCGCAAGGAACAAGAGCAATTGCGCAACGCCACCTAAACCGCCGCCCTTCAAATTCCACGCGCCAGCTAACCCAATCTGCTTGCTACAGCGCTCGTGCTGTCGCGATCTCACGCGCCACCACGCGCCTTGCTCGAAAATTATCTACATAGTAAATTTCGCTGCCAGCAGCGCCACGCCTCCCGCTCTCCGCTAATGTGAGCGAAGCTAATGCTCTAATGATTTCCAGGTGGCGAGCAAATTAACGAGCGAAGTTTTAAGCGAAGCTCGTTAATGCGAGTAATTTAACATCATCAAGAAGTGATGATAAATTTAATTCAGATATAAAATTAACTTATAAAATTCCGCAATTCACGCAAGCGCAGCTTGCTAATAAACAAGAAAACTGAAATAAAAGGAGCGCAATTGCGCGACTATTATTATCTATTCTATCTATATTATTCTATATTATAGGCGCCAAAAAACCACGTATTCTCAACGCTTTCTAGAGTAGTTCTACGTGTGACTGACTGGTTCGCAACTGGTAGAAAACGGGTTCCTTGCGGGTAAAAACCGGGTTTGTCGCTGGTTTTCTGCTTGTTTGTTAACCCGTTGTGGATGCCTCACGTGCAAGCTTCACGATCATCGCATCCAGAGGTCAAGCTGATACGCACGACAAAGAATTCAAATCGACGGCGACTAAATAAATCGTGACGGGGTTTTGTTCAACCCATCGTTGCTGACCACGGTTTCTATGTTGCCCCGTCACATTGATCCCCAGCAACGCAATTGAGCAAGCGCGCTGACAGCAACCAGCGAAAACGATAAAAAGAACAACAAACAGGACATATCATATGACAAAAGCAACACCGTGGCTTTCACTCGCAAACAAGGTTATTCATCAGCAGAACCAGCAGACCAAGCGCGGCAAGATGACCGCAAACGTTATGCAGCAATTCTTCGATATTCTCGTTTCAAAACGCTCATTGAGTCCCAAGCAGCAAATCCACTTTATCACCAACATCAATATGCATCTGCAAATGACCTTGCCCGTTAACCAGCCCCCAATCGTGTTAACACGCAACGCTTTGGAATATTGGCGCAGCAAGATAAAACCAAGTGCTGTAGATGCAAATTGGGCCGCGCTGGTTTCGCAGTATGGCACGCTTGAAGCCGTCGCCATTGAAGCTGCAAACCGTGCTGGTCTTGCAATCGCCACCAGTTCGCCTGCGCCAGCAGTTCAGTCAAGCCGCGTTCAATCGCCAGTCGTGCAGACCATCGTGCCACAAGCACTATCTCGTCAAGGCACTACCACGCTCAGCCTTTGGCAGAAAGGATCGGCGCTAAGTGGAAATTTGGATTATGGCGATAGCAGCGAAAAAGAGCGTGTCGTCTTTGAAAGCGACTGGTTCGCCGCGAAAGCAAAATTGGACAGAGCAACAGACCAAACCAACAATGCCGCTCTCCTTGCTAACGTAGAAAGCATCAGAAAGCAGCTCAAGCCGCAGGGTATGTCGCTACGCTATGGCCTGTTGCACCACGAAAGCGATCCCAAGGGATTAAAAGCGCCAACTCTTGGTGGCGTAATCGTGCTAACCGTGCATCAGAAGCCTGACGATAACCTGTATCTCGCTATGCTCGTCTCCGCTGATTTTGACCCTCGCCCATTTGACCATCAAGAGCAAACGCCAAAAGGCAATCAGCCCAACATCAAAGCTACCCTTGGTTCAGCGTTTAATGATCTGCTGTCCGTTCGCGGCGCTGCAAAGTTTCCTTCAAACGATAAACCGTCTGACGATGACAACCAAGCTGTCGCGCAATCTCGCTGATCGTCGTTCCGCTCGCCATCAATTCCTTCACACGCTCCGCGCTCACCGCCGCTTTGCGTCCCTTGTAAATTCCGTTCGCCTTCGCCTTAGCAATGCCCTCGCGCTGCCGTTCGCGCCGCAAGTCGTTTTCAAACTCTGCCACAGCGCCCAAGATCGCCAGCGTCAGCTTTCCCGTGCTACTGCTTGTGTCAATGTTCTGATGCACGCATTGAAACGCAACGCCCTTGGCCGCAAGCTGGTCTAGCAACTGGAATAGATCGCTCAGCGACCGTGCAAAACGATCAAGCCTGCTAACGATAATGGTATCGCCTTCGCGCACGAAGCCCATCATCTCTATCAGCCCAGCGCGTTCGCAATTCGTGCCTGTTGCCTTGTCCTCAAAGATGCGTTCGCATCCCTGTGCAGCAAGTTCGCCTAACTGCACATCCAAGCTTTGGCCTGTTGTGCTGACACGTGCATAACCAACGATCATATTCCCTCGTCACATTAGCCTCTAAAACCCAAACTGTCTGCTGCCGCAAAAGTTGGAAATCGACCTAAATGTGACATTCGTTGCACGGTTTTTTGCCGTCACGTTAGCGTATGCCGTTAAGCAGCAGTGCCCCTTGGTTTGCGCTTCGTCGTCATATACGGTTTGAGATCTGAAAACTTGATGCCGTGCGCTTTGCACGTTTCCACGATCTGCGAAATGACGCCTTCGCGTTCCACGTTGCGCGCCGCTTCAATCTTCTTTTCAAGCTCATCCTTCTGCTTAAGCAGTTCCGCAAGCGTAGCCATATTTTGCTCCTTTCCTTTTTGCGCCCGTAACTCTGTTAATCAATCTCAAGCTTTGGCAGCGAACGAACGATTTTCATCGTCTCCAAGCTTACCGTGATGACCCGTTGAAACAGCTTCAATGGATAAGCTGCGTCGTGCATCGTCTCGTTCGCATAGTCGTTCGCGTCATTCACAATGCCGCTTGCCTTGTCCGTTTTCACGCACTGCCGTTCCATCACCCATTCCAGCGCGCTCTTGCCGTTCACCACGTAGTCGTAAGCTTCTATGGGCACGTTGGTGATCGTGATGTTCGCGTTGTAGCAAACCGTGGTCTTGTCCAGATTGGGTCGCTTGCCAGCAAACTTCATTTGCTCAACGCGATAAAATGCCACTGGGTCAGCAATGTTTGCTAGCCGCAAATCGCCTTCCTTGTAGGTCACTGCATATGGTTCTACGTTTTCGTAGTTCACGTGCAGATCGCCCAGCTTGCGCCCCGCTTCCACAAATGCCCAGAAATCCGCTTCCTGCTTTACCGTGGGAATGCGTGGTAGCTGCTTGCTCAGATTGTCCGCAAAGCGCGCACGATATTCCTCACTGTGCAGCAAGCCATAGACGTAATAGAAGATGTCTTCCTTCGCGATTTTCGCGTTGGGATATGCAGCTTGGAAATGTTGCAGACCTGCGTCTGTGATGCCGTCGCTCATTGCGTCATCGTGCGCAGCAAACAGCCCATCTCGCAAATCGCGCTCACCCGCGTCGCTGTAAATATGCAGCGGAAAGCATTGCGCGCTACTTGGACCTTCACGTGATGGTATGCAGTCACTGATATAACACGCAAACGGAACGCTTGCGCCTACACCCGTCACCCATATCGTTCGATTTTGACGATTTTTTGGGAAGAATTTCGTAAGTTGACCCTGCCTATGATTTAGATTTTCGTCGAAATAGAGCCACTGTTTTGTGAACGGTTTCTCCAAGCATTGCGCCATTTTTGCGTCGTCAAACGCAAAGGATTTATTCCTGATAAGATCGGAAATTAGGCTGCTTGTCCAACTTATGCTGGTCGCATCTTCTGTGATGAACTGCCGTGCAGTTTTATCAGTGAATTTTCCTGCATCAAAAACTGCACGTAGTCTCTGCCGTTCATTATCGTAAAAGCGAATTGTCCCGTGGACATTTTTTGACAGGCGCTGCCTAGACGAATTTAGCACCCACGCATCGCGGCCCGTCTCAATCCCGCGCGAATATGTTTCAAAAATTGCGACGGCCTTTTTGTCCTCTTTGCAACCCATATGAATGTATCTATCAAAGGTTGCATCCCGCTTTGTCAGCCAATCGCTGTGCTCGTCTGGGACAATCGCTGCCCATTTGTTTGCGTTTGTCATCCCAGCTACAGACGCAAATGCCGTCACCTTTTCCAGCTTCTGCTCGCGCGTCAGATAGTCGCCAATGTCGTGATAAAATATCTGCCCTGTAGCGGCCGCATTGGGATTTTTAACAAGGAATGAGATCGCAACTGGTGCCCTGCTGCCCTGTCCAAAAATTTTACCGCCTTCGCGCTTGGAGAGTTCACCGCTCGTGCGCTGATTGCCACGCAGATTGAACACATAGATGCTGCTAAATTCGTCACGTAGACATTTGCGCAAGCCGTTCATCGCGTTGCCGTCCAGCCAACCGCCGTTCGTCACGAAACCTATAACACCGCTATCGCCAATCCTGTCGCTCGCCCAACGGATTGCCTGAACATAGCTGTCATACAGCGAGTTCTTGTTCGTCGCTGTCGTGTGCCTTGCGTATGTGTCCGCAATGCGCTTGTTCAAATGCGGATAGTCAGCGCCCGTGTCGCTCACATTATATGGTGGATTGCCAAGCACCACGCGAATGTCCAAGGCCTTCTGTCGCGTGCGTCGTGCGCTGTTGTCCTGCATCAGCGCCGCGACCATATCCTCGCTCTCATACATCTTGAACGTGTCTGTCAGGCAGATGCCTTCAAATGGCTCGTATGGTTTGCCTGAAAGCGTGTGATAGACCGCTTCAATGTTTATCGCCGCAATGTAATAGGCCAGCAGCACGATTTCGTTTGCGTGTATCTCCTGCCTGTATTTCCGCTCAAGCTCTTCCGCTGAAATCAGCCCGCTTTGCAGCAAGCGCGTGATGAATGTGCCCGTGCCTGTAAACGGATCGAGAATATGGACGCCTTCGCTGCCAAGCGTTTGCCCAAACTCCTGCTGCAAAATGTCGTTTACGGAGTGAATGATGAAATCCACCACCTCTACAGGTGTGTAAACGATGCCCAGCTTTTCCGTGAGTTTTGGAAAGGCCGTCTTGAAGAATTTATCGTAGAGTTCCACGATAATCTTCTGCTTGCCTTCTGCATTATCAATACCGCTCGCACGACGCTTCACGCTATCGTAGAAGCTTTCCAGCGAAGCAGCTTCCTTCTGGATGTTTTGGGGTTCCAGCACAGCAAGCACGTTCTGCATTGCCTGTGAAACTGGATTATGCGCTGCGAAATCGTAGCCTTCAAACAGCGCGTCAAAAACAGGTTTCGTGACAAGATGCTGCGCCAGCATCTCAATCGCCTCCTCGCGCGTCACACTGCCGTTCAGATCGTCGCGGATTTCAGCCAGGAATTCCTCAAAGACAGCGCGTTCGTTGTCGCCCGTTTCCAACGCTGCCTTGATGCGCGCAATGTGCGCCTTTGCAATGTCGCCAATGTCCTTCGCCCACGTCTCCCAATATGTCCGTGAACCGCATTTCTGCACGATTTTTGCGCGTATAGCCGCTGGAAACTCATCAAGGATAAAGTTTAGCTGTTCCTCTGGCCGCGTTTGCACGTCACGTTCGCGCTCGTCGCCTTCGCCGCCGTGCCCAATGCCAATGCCCTTGTTCTCGCCAGTCCGTTGCGCTGGCAAATTCTCCGCAACCGCAATGACCTCAATGCGCCCGCCCGCATCGTTGCTCAGTTCCAGCTTGTTGATCGTCGCATCAAAACGATCATCGTGCGCCCTTAGTGCGTTCAGGATTTGCCATACAACCCTGTAGCGCTCGTTCTCGTTCAACGCTTCTTCTGGCGCTTTGCCTGCTGGAATGACTACAGGAAGAATGACGTAGCCAAGCTTCTTGCCCGCTGCCCGTCGCATCACACGCCCAACGCTCTGCACCACGTCAATCTGTGACTTTCGTGGATGCAGAAACATAATGGCATCAAGTGCAGGGACATCGACACCTTCGCTCAAGCAACGTGCGTTGCTCAGGATTTTGCAGTGATGATCGTTAACGTCGTCGCTCAGCCAGTTCAGCAGTTCGCCCCGTGTTTTCGCGTTGAACGTGCCGTCCACGTGCTCAACATCGCAACGAACCGCATTATCCCTGTCAGCGTCGTTTGCGCTGGCCTCGTTGAATTCGTCCACGACCGCGCCAAACTCGCGCGCAATCAGCTTGCTGGAACGAATGTCCTTACAAAACGCAATCGCGCGCCGCATCGCTTGTGCATCTGCACCAAAACCGTCAGCGTCGCCCTGTTTCAACAGCGCCTTGTAGCAACCCACAATCTTCGTCGCGTCGTCAAGCTGTAGCTCGTTGCCAGCATCTGCCAGCCTGCTCTGCACGCTCTTGCTGACGATCGCCTCGTCCATTGCCAGAACGATGACCTTGTAGTCCGTCAGCAGTCCGTTCTCCACTGCCCAGCTAAACCCGCGCGTAAAGAACGTGGGACCGTAAATCGCTTCGTCGTCCATATCGCAAAGCGACACGGCCGCATCTGCCGCTTTTGCCCTGGCGCCGTCGCCAAAAATTCTGGGCGTAGCAGTCATATACAGACGCTTCGCGCCCTGAACATATTGATTGTCGTGGATTTTGACGAAGTTGCTCGCTTCTTCGCCGTCTATCGTCGCGCCCGTCGTCCTGTGCGCCTCGTCGCAGATGATAAGATCGAACTGTGGCAAGCCGTGCTGATGCGCAGCCGTAAGCACTGGAATGCTCTGATATGTGCTGAACACGACCGTCAGACGATCTTCGTCAACGCTGCCCGCCTTCTGTGCCAGCTTCGCTGGTTGCGTCGTCGCTGGAAATTCCAGCTCGTGGACCTCAATCTCCGCTACGTCGTCCGCGTCTTTGCGCCGCTTGCCCACCTGTGCATCGCTGCACACCGCAAACGACCGCAATTCCGTGCCCGTGTCCTTCGTCCACTCCCTTACCGTCTGTGCAATCAAAGCCAAACTTGGGACAACAAACAGCACACGCTTGCCCTTGCCAGCGTAATGCTCTGCAATCTTGAGTGCCGTAAACGTTTTGCCCGTGCCGCAAGCCATTAGCAGCTTACCGCGATCATATTCCGCAAATCCGCGCTCTACCGCTTCCAGCGCTTGCTTTTGATGTTCCAGCAGCGCCTTCTTGGCCTGCAATTTGACCTGTGCCGTTGCCTCAAACGCGCTCCAGTCAATCGCGCTTTCGCGCAGTGCGTCCAGCCCAACGCGCACTACTGGAATATGCTGATCGCGTATCGTGTCCTCTGCGTTGCCGCTCCAATTGACCTCTGTTGTATCAATGAATACCCGTCGCTGAAATGGTGGTTTCGCAGACGCAGACAGAAAGCTGTCTATGTCCTTCTTCTGTATCGTGTGTTTGGGCGAGTAAAATTTGCACTGGATTGCAGCAAAGCCGTCCTCGTCACGAAGCTTCGCTACCAGATCAATGCCCGTGTCGCGTCCATCTACGCCGTGCGCCTTCGCCCAATCCGCATAGTGCCAAACTTCACTGAACTGCTGTTTTTGCACGGGGTCATTGCGTAGATACGCAACCGCCAGCCGCTCAAAATACGTTCCCTTTTCTCGTTCTGTGACTGCCGCATCGCGATACGAAGCCAACAAACGATCAAGTGCTGACATAAACGCTGCTCATCCTGTAAGATTTTGTTGAGCAGCGTAGATGCAAAAATCGTTGCAGGCCAGCGTGAAAATTGCCCGCCCGCTTATGTAAGCCTAGCGTTCCATCACGATCAGCGCCGCGAGCATATCGCCCTTGCCAACAAGCTTGCCCGCTTGATCTCTCGTTTCGTTCGTCACGGTATCATACCAACCAACCAGCGCGCCCGTATGAACGCGCCCAAAGATGCGCCTGCCTGATTGATGTCGCCAACCACGCAGCTTGCCATCCCTATCTCTATATTCCTGCCGCACGTTCAATCTCCATCGTTGCCTCTTTCGTCGAACGCACGACACGCAGACAGTCAATCAGAAGCCGTAATGCGTTCTGGTTTTCCATTTTTCTGGTCGACAGAACGAACGACGAAAATAGATCGTCGCTTAGTGCTAAGGATTGAAAGGAAAATGCTGTGACCGTAAATTGGAAGACCGCTATCAAGCCTGCTGCTCAGAGTGTGGAATTCAAGTCCACCGCTGTGCAGATGAAGCCCGCTGAACGCATCGCGAATGGAATGGACGTTGCGCTTGCCGCTTTCAAGAACGGCGAGAACGCCAAGAAGCGCCCTGCCATCGTTCAGAAAGGAAGCGAAGTTCGCTTCTGCGTTCGCTATGGCAATCGCGCCCTCACGCTCGTTGACAGCGAGACGCAGTTTGTCGTCGCTGCTGATAAGTTTGACGGCGTGTATGCAGCGATCAAGGAAGCCGTGTTGAATGGAGAGTTCGACACGCAGATTGCTGAACTCGCCGCCAACGCCAAAAAGCGTGGTCAAGCTATGGCCGCTTCGCGCAAAGCGAAAGCTGCCACCAAGCAGTGATGCCCGCTGCCAGTTTGCACGAAAAATGCCCATCTAAATGATGGGTATTTTTTTGAGCGTCAGACAGCGCCAGAAACGTCGCTCTGCTGCCTGACTACCCCAATGCGTGCTGCCAGCGCTCAGAACGCACGACGGCGCATTCTAGGCAGCCTTGCTCCTCAAAGTGCCTCACCGCCCAAAATTTTTCCGTCTGCATCAAAAATC
>Ga0172382_10013332_pt1 | contig 10601 bp, 4 predicted proteins | sample Leawel138RmetaG_FD_122245 | JGI IMG/M metagenome (GOLD analysis project Ga0172382, IMG submission 122245) | Leachate microbial communities from a municipal landfill in Southern Ontario, Canada - Leachate well 138R metaG | ecosystem: Engineered > Solid waste > Landfill > Unclassified | place...
AAAAGAAGGTTAAAACCAGCATTGCCGGCTCATATCAGGGCGAGATGAATAATCTGGTTAAGGATATGGAGGTTACTAAAGTTAATCAAGTGTTGTATACTGATATCACATATATAATCAGCAGTCTGCGTTTAATATTGGTTTGATCTCTTCCGGTGTTTTCCAAGTCAAATATGTAATGCAGTAGTTCCAAGTGCGTCATCTTCTTTTTTTCAGCATTGCTGATGGCCGCTTCAAGGTGGTTCAGGATATGAAAGCATTTGGCTCTTTTCATGTATTTCTTAGTATTTTCTATCATTTTTCAGAACCTCCATATAGGCGTTAAGAGACCTTTGCAAAACAGAGCCAGCAACCGGTTGTGGAGGATGATGTTGCCTGGCGGCTTTTACTCGTTGTCTGTATTCGATATCCCGCAGGATAGCTTCTATTTTGGTGGCTCTGGTGGTATGTAAGCCACATATAACAGGGACTGCCTCATGCCAGATATGTTTATCATAGTGTCTGGCAAGTTTACAGATAGCTCGTAGTTGATCTCTGGGTATTTTGGGGTTATCCTGGATTAACCTGTTGATGATCTTGGCTTCAGGATCATATTCCGCCAGTAAGGCCGTAGCATCTGCTTTCAAATCTTTTAGTTCTTGAATGAAGTCACGATAATGATTATTGTTTAGTATCAGGTTGCCTTTACCTTTTGGGATCGAGTGTGCAGCAATGATCTTTCCGTTAAGGGGGTCGCTGATATTAAGAAAGCCGTCAGTTTTTTCTACTATTACCTGACGATTTTGAAAGTTCATGGGAACCGAATACTTGTTTCCTTCAAAACAAATGACCCCTGTCTTATCTGCCTTTCTGGTTTGTGGGCAAACCAAATGTTCGGGGATGGGTTTGAAAAGCTTCTTTTCCTCACTCCAGACCATTTGGGGCTGTTGTTTGATGGTGGAGTGGACCCGCTGATTAAACCTGCTTAACCACTCTCCAATTTGATTTCTTACCTCAGCCAAATCTGCAAATTTATTGCCGTAAAGGAACCCATGTTTTACTTCAGCAACACTACGTTCTACCTTTCCTTTACTCTGTGGATCATAGCCCTCACAAACATGAGGATAGAACCCGGATTTCATTGCAAATTGGTGAAAAGTCTCATTAAACAAAACTTCACGGTATCTCTCACTAATCGCCACCAGCTTGGTTTGATCATATACATACTCGGCAGCCAGACCTTCCATATACCGGAAAGACTGCCGATGAGCTTCAATAAAATCCTCTGTATTATATGGCTTGGTCTGGCAATGAACAAAAAGATACCTGGAAAAAGACAGGACAAAACAGCAGAAATAGACTTTGAACTGGCCTCCGAAACTGCAATCTACTCTCATTTCACCAATGTCCACCTGAACTTGTTTTCCAGCCTCTGTTTCGACAATGCTGAACACTCTTGATTGGGGTGCCGGAAGCGTATCCTTCAATTTCCGTACAAAGTTACGGAAAGCCCGTGGCTTACCCTTAATCTCAGGATAAGCTTTGAGCACATCATAATATAAACGACTTGCTCTAAGGTTGGGATATTGCAATAGGCGCTGACGAACATAGTCCTCTGCGACCGCGAACAGGCTGCTGCCGGCGCGCCGGCAGCAGCCTGTTTCCCCCTCTGTCTCTGATAATTTACAGTATTTGTTTACTGTGCTCTTTGATATCCGCAATTCAGCGGCTATCTCACGCTGACTTTTCCCTAAGGTTTTAAGCGTTTGAATCGTATGATACATCTTTGCTCCTATCATGTTGAGCTCCAATTCTATTCATTGGAACCCAGTCTTGGTAATCGTGTACCAATTTCAAGTGCCAAGTTGTACCAATTTCAAATGCCACATACACTTCTGATTTCTTCCTTATTAGCCACCCTTGTCTCTCCCTTGTCTGGACAAGGGAGAGACAAGGGTGGTACAAGGGTGGCTAATGGGCCAGTGAACTGTGAACAGTGGATAGGGGATTGTTTGAAGTGAAATGCCGTCTCTGCCGAGACTCTCTTAGGGAGCTCGCTATAGCTCGCGATGAATGAGGAACAATGAATAATGAATAACGTAACCTCTTGGTAACACTGGATTTATCCGGTGGTTCCTCCGACTTCAGTCGGCTTTAAAATTATAAATTTACAACGAAAAGTACGAAAACACACGAAAGGGTTTTGAACCACGAATTACTGTGTTCGCTACGCTCACAGGGGTCAGGGGACAGTGAACAGGAGGGGCTCGCTAACGCTCGAAAGAAGGCGGGCTACCCCTCTTGTATCTGACCTAAACTGCCGTCTCTCCGAGACTCGCAACGTATTCATATGGCGTGAATTGACCTGAAATATCGTCTCTGCCGAGACTCTCTTAGAGAGCTCGCTATAGCTCGCAGAGTTTTAGAGATTCGCCAATGCTAAGTCTATTTTAAATTAGTGGTAAAAAGATGCCAGGTTTCAGGTTACAGGTTTAGGTAGCGTCGTTCCGCCGCTGGATAACAGTGCGAAGCACGCTCAAATGAGCGAAGCGAATCTCAACAGCGCGCATCGCGAGCACTCAACTGGCGCCTCGGTGCCTCTCAACGCTCGCGCAGCAAGCCCCACTGTTCTCTACTAAAAGCAAAGCCCGCACCAAATCGATGCGGGCTTGCGTGTTTATTCTAAGTGGTTTGTTATTTGGTTCTAAGTGCCGGTACGGTTTCGTGGACGGCTTTCACATAATAGAAGGCTCGGAGATGCAGGTCTTGATCCACCCAATAGAGGGCAGAAGTTTCCGCGATGAGGCTGAAATCTCCATAAGGATCAAGCGATCTATAGATCAGGTATTTGGTGGCGTCTTCCACTTCTTCCCAGCTGATGCGGATGGAATCCGGCAGTTTGTCGACTACTATGTGGGGATTATCCAGATAAGTGACTACATAGGTGGCGGTCACGGGAAGCACACCATTCACGTTAGCTACGCCATCGGACAGGGTGAAGGTGATATTTTCTGTTCCATACCATCCTGCCACAGCGCTAAAGGTGACGTTCAGGCCTTGGATGCTCACCAGGATATTGGTGTTGCCGCTGTGCGTGAGGGTGAGGGCATCTCCATCAGGATCGCTGGCATACTGGCTGAAATCCACCTGATAAATCTCGGTCATGGGGAAGTTGATACTTTCTGGCAGGTTCAGCACGGGGGGCTGATTGGGCAGCGCCTGATCGATTGTCAATTGGAAGGGCTCGTTGGCTGCACTAAGGGGGAGGGTGGTCTTTCTGCCGGTGACGTCCTGAGCTTGGATATAGTAGTAGAGGGTTGTGCCCAGGGCGGGGGTGGTGATAGAGGCAGTCCACTCTTTTCCGCTAACGAAGCTGAGGGGTGCATATTGCCACAGACCGCTGGTTCCATGTCTGTAAGCCACTCTGGTGAGTGTGGAATTGAGGTTGTCGTGATGGGTGATTGTCACGTTGATAGTGGCAGGGCTTTGCTCCACAGCTGTGGTAAGCGGGATGTGGCTGATATGGATAAGCTGGGGATCAAAGACGGTATTCACGCGGCAGTGCAGGGCATCATCAGAGAGCCAGCTGCTGTTGTAATAGCCCTGTATGGTATAGCCGGGCATGGCGGCTTGGTAAGCGGCGATGGCGGCGGTATCGTAGCTGGAGGCAGAGGAATTCCACTGCGGGACGTAGATTTTGTCATTGTAGATGAATGCGTTGGCGTAAGGCTCGTTATTGGAGCTTTGGTCCACGCGGTAAACCCGGTAAGGGGTGTCATAGCTGGAGATCTTGCTTGCCCAGAAATTGGCGGTGGATTCCAACAGGTTATAGTTTTGGTGACCCTGGGGAACGCGTGCCACCATCACTTTATCCACATCCAGGAGTTTGGCATGGCAATCAATATGATCGATGGTGGAGTTTATCAGCGGATCCGGATAGGTGATGTATTCTTCCACGCCCAGATATTCTCTTACGAGGGCATCTACCTGTGAGGGGCTAAGGCTGGAGTTTTCAGAATATACCAATTCAGTGGACATCATCTTGCCCATGCCATCGGTCATGGTGTTGCCACCGGTGGTGGTGAGGGGCATATAGCTATAGTCCATACCCAGATAGCTTGCCATGGCGGCGGGGACGGCGTTATCGTATGGACGGGGGCGGTTGTATTCAAAATCCACAAACGCCATTTCGCCACTTTCATTGAAGACAGTCCAGGGGGCGTAATCGCGAGTCCAATAGGTATTCACGCCGTTGCGGACGATAAATTCCACGTTGCTCATGGTTGCGCCGCCGTTTTGGATCTGATTACGCGCGGTGTTCTGGGTTGAGGAGGTGACCAAGACGTACAGCTTGCCACGGGTAGAGAGATCGGCAATCAGGTTCATGGGCAAGCCAAAGCCGTTCGCATAGGCAATCACGGCGCCTTTGGCGGGCTCCCACTCTGCCACAAAACGGACAGGCTCGGGAGGAGCCATTACGGTGAGGGTGACGGGGATGACCAGCTGAGCATTGTCAACAGCGTTGGAGGTGATGGTGAAGGAGTTATTGAAAGTGCCGGGGTTCAGGGTTGTGGCATCGAGGGTGACGGTAATCTGGCTGCTTTGTCCCACAGCGATGTTGCCGCTGGTAGGGCTAATGCTGCCCCAGCTGTCGAAGGTAGAGGGGGTGCTCCAGTTCAGGGCTTGGGTGCCGTTGTTGTAAAGGCTCATCTGCACTTGCTTTGATTCCCCAGCATAGGCATCGGCAGTTATGGATTCAGGGTTTGTGGCAATGGCAGGTCCTGAAGCGAGGGGCAGAAGGGTGAATTGGACGTTGGGGCGGTTATTGGAGATACTGCCGCCGGTGAAGAGGTTAGTTTGATCCGAATAGTCACTTTGGATATAGCGATAGCCGCTATTGATAGATGTGTATTGGACGGTACCGGTGGCGCTGTATGAGCCGATGCGTCCAAAGGCAGTGTCGATCACGATATTATTTGTGCCATTCCAGCGGAAAGGGGTATCGAGAGTAAGCATATCCCAACCGGTGGTGGTGGGTTGATAGGATGCTGTATGATACACTTGAGTCACATTTGCGGCGGGGATCCAAGCGGCGCCATTTTCTGCCGCGGTGTGTCCCATTCTCACGATGAAATTGGGCATGGCCTTGTTGGGGGTGCCTGTAACGTTGAAGCCGATTTGGGTGATATCGATGGGGCCAACCACACCCGCAGCGTTCAGCTCTGCCTGGGTATATACGGATTGCCCGTGCAGGCTTTGATAATAGACGTTGATGGGGCAGGCGCTATAGCCACTGGTGCTGGAAGTGCCCGTGCCGATTATCACATTGACGATGGCTTCCGGGGTGGCGGTGACGGTGTTGGAGGCTGACGATTCACCTGCGGGAAAGGTATATACTGCTGTTACGTAATAGCTGTAAGTGCTGCCGTTGGTGACGGCTGTATCCGTGTAAGAGGTTCCCGTGACGGTGGTGAGGGCTGTGCCATCCTTATAAATCCTATATCCGCTCAGGGCACGGTCTCCCTCTTGGCTTCTGCCAAGGATTTCCAAATCTTCACGACCTGCGGAGGCTGTCCACTCCAGAAGCACAGTGCTATTACCCGGGGTGGCGATGAGGTTGGTGGGAGCGCTGAGATTGGGTGTGGCGGTGACGGTATCTGTGGCATCAGAATCACCAGAGCTGTAGGTTGCCTTCACATAGTAGGAATAGGTGGTGCCGTTGGTGACGGCGGTATCCGTATAGGTGAACCCCGTGACGGTGGTGAGTAGGTTGTTGTTTTTGTATATTTTATAGCCAGTGGGGTTGCCAGTGACGGGGGCTTCCCAATCCAGTTTTACACTGCGATGGCTGGGGGTGGCGATGAGATTTTCAGGCGGAGCCAAAAAGCCTTCTGTGGGGAAGATCTTGATGCGTAGGTTGGGAAGATTGGTTGTGGCTGTGAGGGAGGTGGGCTGGCTGCTGTCATTGCGATTTTGTCTGGCACGATTGGCAGTGGAGGTGGTATAAGTCCAATTGGGATAGTAGGAGGTCCAGTCTTGATTGCCTTTTATGACCAGGATGGAGAGGATGGTGCCGTTATAGGCAAATCTGGTATCCAGTTCCACTTCCATCCAGCCGCTGGTGGCGGTATTGGGGAAGTCTCCATCATAAACCAGAGTGTAGCCAGTCAAGCTATAAGAACCGGAAGACATAGTGGCGTCGGTGGTGTTTTTCATATAGATTTTCACGGATTCGATGGGGTTGACGTCTGTGCCACTTGCCTTTTGGTAGGCAATGGTTTTGATACTGCCGGGGGTGATCAGCTCTGATGCCAGGTAGAGGGCTTCGTGGGTGCTGTAGTTGTAATATCTATCCAGCGGGTAGGATTGGGAGGAGGTGCCTGTGCCAATGGTTACCACCGAGGGCGCGCCAATTTCCACTATTTCAGAACCAGTTGCGCTGTAAGCCCCTGCAGTGGCGGTGAGATTCAAAGTGGCGAGGGTTCCGGCATTAACTTCTGCATCACAGGTGGCAGAGAAGCTGAGGAGGGTGGAGCCATTGGCAGTGATGGCAGGGAAAGAGACGGTGGTGGGGTTGATATCCAGCCCCAAGAGTCCGCTGAAGATGGTGGCGCTTCCTGTGGGAGATGCCGCAGCACCGGTATTGTTGAGACTGATATTGATGGTGAAGGTTTCACCGGGGTCTATCATACCGTTGTTGTTACCAGTAGGATCGGAGATGGTGATCTCTCCAAATTCCAGGGTGGGAGCCTTGAGCTCCAATACAAACTGGTGTTCCCAGGTTTCGCTGCCAGAGGTCATGGTAATCTTGAACATTGCCACGGTGCCATCTGCGATATTATTGGCAATATCAAACACAAAGGCATTGTTGCGGGTGAGGCTGGCGCCGGCTGCCAGGGAAGAGATGGTTTCACTAATGTCCGTGATATTGATCCCGGCAGTGCTGCAGGTGAGGGTGGCGGTCACGTTGGTGGCAGTCACGTTGCCTTCGTTTTTGAAAGTGACGTCAAAGCGTCCGCTTTCATCGTATTCAGGCTGGTTGTTGTTGCCATCTTTATATGTCACGTTTGTGACGCTCATATAGGGACCAGAGGGGGGAGTTTGGTTGATGGTGCCTACGTATGTGACCCTATCAAAAGCGGTGGCGGTGATGGTGTAGGAGAGCACTCCACTGGGTGGATTACTCAAGGTAATCGTGGCGGCTCCAGAGGAATTGGTGACGGCTCTGCCGTAAATAGTGTTATTATAGGTAATGGCTACCAGGGCATTGCCCACACCGGTATTGACGGTGAGGGAGGTGCTGCCCGACATGAGGGTGGCAGGGTGGGTGACGTTCATTGCGACGGGTGTTTTGGTGCGCATCAGCATGGAGGCATCACCAAAGATATGCCAGGTTTTGAACATGTTTATGCCGTCTGAGCCATAGTGGTCCATCATTTCGCAGGAGGAGTTGTAGTAGAGGCCGCCCACGGTGGTTTTGGAATTGGCAACCAGGAGGTCTGTAAATTCGTCCTGAGCGCGCATGGGGGATGCCCAGGATTGGTTGATGGTGGAGGCATACATTGCCACGGAGCCACCATTGGGGTTGCGCTGCCAAGCTTCGGCAAAACAGGTTTGAGATACAAAGTTGCCATTTACACAGGCCACGTCCATGATCACGGGGGCTTTGGTGCCGTTGGAGAGGTTGGAGGCATTGGTATTGTTGAAATTGGTGGTGACCCAATAGGTGTCTGCACCGTGACCCACATAGTTGATCACCGCTCTGCCAGCATTGACGTTGGTGGTGACGGTGGAGGCGGAGGCGCCGGGATCGTACACCTGGTCAACAGTGGTATAGCCGTAGTTGAGCAATTTGTTGCGGATGATATTCATGTGTTGGATATCGGATTCGCCCATATCACCGCCGGATCCGCCTTCGTTGGAGGCGATGCCCATGGCACTTCTCAGCCAGGTGTCGGAGGTGGTAAAGTCCCTTTCACTGGCGATCACTTTGTTGATTTGGGCAGTGACATCGGAGGTGGATTGGGCGGAAAAGCGTCCGATAAAGATATCGGGATAGTTGTCATTGCCAGCCACCAGGGAGAAGACGGGGTCTGCCCCTCCGCCTCCATGGCTGAGGGTGGGAATTTGGGGTGCATCGCCCACTATCTGGACAAAGGTGAGGCTGTTATCTGCGTTATATCTATTTTGGATATAGGTTTGAAGTTGAGCGGCGGTGCTGCCGATGGTGGACCACTCCACCAGTTCTGTATCGATACCCTTTTGTTTTTTCCAATTCACATAAGGGAGGATGGTGCTCATAAAGCTGCTGTGGCAGATCACCAATAGTTTGCCAAAGCTATCATCCACGGGGGTATAGCGGTATTGGTTCCAGTTTACAAAGTGGTTTTCGTAAATGGGCATAAAGCTGCGGGAGATGCTATCACGGGTGGTGGTGAGGGCATTGGTGAGATTGATGCCACCAGCATAGACGCGGATTTTGAAAGAGGTATAAATCCTGAGCGTCTGGGAGGAGGGTTGATAGGCAAAGGGATTGGTTTGGATGGTGATACCACGAAAGTCCCTCATGATATAGGGTTCGGAGAGGGAGGCGATATCTGTGGGATAAAAATCTTCGCTTTTGTAAATATTATCAAAAGTGTAAGGAACGGTGGCAGGGTTTATATCGCGAGTGATCACACCTTTGGAGGGTGCGATGGGCAGGGTGATATCCTCGTATTGGATATCATAGACTTCCAGGTGCATGGCGCTGGAACCCGGGATCACGATACTGCGGTTGAAAACAGGCAGCTGGGGGAATCCCTTGTCTTGACTGTGCCCTTCCTTGGGCAGGCTCACATGGAACCATTTTTCGCCGTCAATCTGTACGGATTCTTTTTCGAAGGTTCCTATTTTGTATTGCAAAACAGTTTCATTATCTGAGGAATGCAGCACGTTGAGGGCGTTGCTTTCGGATCCCAGGGTTACTGTTTCGGCAAAGAGTCCAAAGCACAGGAGGCTGAGGATGATGAGCAGCATAGTACGTTGCATAAGTGGTAGTTCTCCTATTATATCACGTTGATTATTGATTCATCATTCTTTCGAGGTCTTTCATGCCCTTGGGGGTGGAAAAGCGCTTCATCATCTTCTTCATGTCCTCAAATTGGCGCAGGAGGCGATTGACCTCTGTAACGCTGCGTCCGCAACCCTTGGCAATGCGCAGGCGGCGGCTGCCATTGAGGATTTCCGGTTTTTCACGCTCTTGATTGGTCATGGATTGGATGATGGCCTCCACGTGGACGAGGGCGTTTTCGTCTATCTTCATATCGGCAGGCAGCTTACGCCCCATGCCTGGGATCATGCGGATGATGGATTCCAGGGAGCCCATCTTTTTGATGCTCTGCAGTTGTTTGAGGAAGTCGTTGAGCGTGAATTGGTTTTTGAGCATCTTGCGCGCCAGCTTTTCCTGGGCTTCTGTTTCCAGGGTTTCCTCGGCTTTTTCGATGAGGCTGAGCACGTCTCCCATGCCTAAGATGCGGGAAGCCATCCGCTCGGCATGAAACTCTTCCAAATCGTTCACCTTTTCCCCTGTGCCCACAAAGGCAACGGGGCGATCGGTGACAGCTTTGATGGAGAGGGCTGCACCGCCGCGGGCGTCTCCATCCAATTTAGTGAGGATTACGGCGTCGAAGGCAAGCTTGTCATAAAATTCCTTCGCCACCGTCACGGCATCCTGACCGGTCATGGCATCAGCCACAAAGAAGATATAATCCGGCTTGATATGTGCCTTGAGGCGCTGTACTTCGTCCATCATTTCGGTATCTATATGCAGCCTGCCGGCGGTGTCGAAAATGAGGAGGTTGGTAAAATCTTTTTGGGCTTGGGCAAGGGCTGCATCGGCAATTTGGATCACGTCTTTGCTATCCGTGGAGATCACGGGGATATCGATTTGGCGACCCAAGACCTTGAGCTGTTCGATGGCGGCGGGGCGATAGACGTCGCATGCCACCATCATGGGCTTGATATTCTTTTTGCGGTGCATCAATGCCAATTTGGCGGTGGCGGTGGTTTTTCCAGAGCCTTGCAGGCCCACCATCATCACTTTGGTGAGTCTGTTGTCATACACATTAAAAACAAAACCTTCCGTATCCATGAGGGCGGAAAGCTGTTCATATACTATTTTCACCACCTGCTGGCCGGGAGAGAGGGATTTTAACACCTCTTCACCTAAGGCACGCTTTTCCACCTCACTTACAAAGTTTTTGACGATGCGAAAATTGACATCTGCCTCCAAGAGCGCCATGCGTATCTCACGCATGCTGTCCTTGATATTTTGTTCTGTGAGGTAGCCGCGTCCTTTGAGGTTGCGAAATATTTTATCCAGTTTATCGCTGAGGTTGCTGAACATAGATTGATTCCTGTATGTTGGGATTATGACGAGGGGGATCGTCTGAGATTGTTGATGGCAGTAGAATAGTTTTCACTATTGAAAATATAGGATGCGGAGACCAGCATATCGGCTCCGGCATCGATGAGCAAGCCTGCATTTTGGGCGTTTACTCCGCCATCCACTTCGATGTGGATATGATGATCAAGCTGGCTGGTAGTGGCTCTCAGGGCGGCAGTTTTGGCGATTACGGAGG
>Ga0172382_10013333_pt1 | contig 10601 bp, 9 predicted proteins | sample Leawel138RmetaG_FD_122245 | JGI IMG/M metagenome (GOLD analysis project Ga0172382, IMG submission 122245) | Leachate microbial communities from a municipal landfill in Southern Ontario, Canada - Leachate well 138R metaG | ecosystem: Engineered > Solid waste > Landfill > Unclassified | place...
CCCACGTTTCGAGGTAGTTGATGGGCACGAACTTGCTCACGCCCTCGAACTCCTCGCCTAGCGCGGTGCCTTCGAAGTCGAAGGTGAAGAACGCTTCTTCGATCTTGGCGATGAGCGCCGGGTCGAGGTTGTAAACGTAGTTGTACGAGGTGGTGGGGAAGACGTTGGTCTCGTAGATGATGCGCAGATCCTCAGGGTCGTAGAGGCCGCGGCTGGCCATGCGCTCCACCACTTCGGAGGCTACGGGGGCGGCGTCGTAGTCGCCCGCCACCACACCCAGCAGCGAGTTGTCGTGGCTACCGCTGAAGAGGATCTCGTAATCAACGCCCGGCGTGAGGCCCTCGGCGGGGAACAGCGCTTCCGGAGCCTGGTGGCCCGAGTTAGAGGTGGGCGAGGTGTGTGCTACGCGCGCGCCTTTGAGGTCAGCGAGCTCCTGATAGGGGCTGTCCTTCTGTACGTACACCTGCAAGGTGTAACCGAAGCGACCCTCGTCGGAACCCATGATGGCGAACGGCACAGCGCCCGCTAGGTTCACGGCGAACGGTGTGGGGCCGGTGGAGAAGCCGGCGATGTGCAGGCGGCCGGAGCGCATGGCCTCCACCTGGGCGCTGTTGGACTGCACGGCGAAGAAGCGGATGTTCTTGCCGGTTACTTCAGCCAGGTGCTCCAGGAACGGATCCCAGATGTCCTCGTAGATGGCCGGGTCTTCCACCGGGGTGTAAGCGAAGAAGAGCGTGTCGGGGTTCACGAACTGGGCAGGATCGGTGGGGGCATCGGCTACCAGGTCGCCGTTCTCGTCGCAATACATGGCGTCGAGATTGCCGCGGTTGGAGCATTCAGCCTGCGCGAACGCTGACGGGACCAGGGCCAGCATCAAAGCGCCAGCCAACGTGAGCAGTGTCCAGAAACGAGGGGTTCTCTTGCTCATGCCATGCCTCCTGTGAGTACGTGCCTGCCTGCGCCGCTGAGCCGAGAGTACCCAGGGTCGAGTCCTTGGGGGCGCCACGGCTGCAAAGGAACAGATCAGTTTGGTGGCCCAAAGCTAGCATCAGCCGATTACCAGTGTCAACCGTAGTTGCACGCGGTTGCTTCACAATTCTTGACGGCTGGGAGCGGGTTTGTTAGATTCTTGTTACATCTGTTCAGCGAGTCTCCACGTTCGTGCGGGGCGACAATGCTGCTTTTCGGGCCTTGTTGGAAGGAGCGGGCGCACCTCTTGGCGGAAGCAACGGTCAACGGTACTTCGGGCAGTCGAACGGTCGCAGCGCTTAGCGCTGTGAAGGCGCTGGCGTTCGACCTCGACGGCACCATCTACCTGCAGGGCACGCCGTTACCGGGGGCGCTCGAGCTTTTGGCCGCGTTGCGCAACGCCGGCGTCGAGTACCTGTTCGTGACCAATAACTCTTCGGTCAGCGGCGCCACCTACAGCTCGAAACTGGCTGCCATCGGCTTGCAGCCTGAGCTCTCTCAGGTGCTCACCTCTAACGACGTGGCCATGAGTCACTTACGGCAAGTCGGCATTCGGCGCCCGTACCTGATGGCAACCGCCGAGGTGCGCGCCGCGTACCAGGAAGCCGGGTTGCCGCACGAGGAGGATTCTCCTGACGCCGTGCTGCTGACCTTCGATTCGGAACTCACGTTCGCAAAGTTGGCGGCGGCAACTCGGCACATCGGTACAGGCATGCCGTACCTGGCCACGCACCCTGACGTGACCTGCCCTGTGCCAGGCGGCTTCCTGCCCGACACGGGCTCGTTCATAGAGCTGTTCGCGGCCGCCACTGGGCGCCGGCCACAAGTGCTTGGTAAACCGCATGTGGGCATGATCCAGGAGATAGGCAGGCGCCTGGAGTTGCCGGCAGGGCAGATAGCTTTCGTGGGTGACCGCTTGCAGACCGACATCCAGATGGCGGCAGACGCGGGCTTCGTAGGTGTGCTGACCCTAACGGGCGTCACGCAGGCTGACACCCTGGTGACCTCAACGGTTCAACCTGACGTGGTGGTTTCAGGTATGACGCAGTTGCACTCGCTTTTGCGGCAGTCGGCGTTGCTGCCATGAGCGACCGTACGGAAGAGGTCGCGCCGCCGACCGGCACCTTCGAGGACGCCCTCAAAGTGGCGCGGATGTACTACCACCTGGACATGACCACCACTCGCATCGCGTCCCAGCTCGGCATGGCGCGCCCCACCGTTTCGCGGCTTCTGACGTGGGCGCGCAACAACGGCTTGGTGGAGTTCCGCATCCTGGATCATCAGGAACGCCAGTTGCAGCTGGAGACGCAACTAGAGAAGCGCTTCGGTATCCGCGAGGTGAAGGTGGTACCTAGCCACCCTGACGCCACGGCCCCTGAACAGTTGGACGCTGTTGCCCGTTTCACCGCCCATTACCTCAACGGTCTGGTGGGCGCGCGAACCACGCTTGCGCTTGCGTGGGGAGCCACTGTGGCCCGCATAGCCGGCCTCCTGACGCCCAAACCGCTGCCCGGCATCAACGTGGTGCAGCTCACCGGCAGCGGTAACAACAACGGTGGGCACGGCATAACGGACGCGGCGCGCATCATCTCGCGCTTCGCTGAGAACTACCACGGCAACGGCCACCTGCTGCCCATCCCCGCCTATTTCGACGACCCAGCCACCAAGGACGCCATGTACCGCGAGCGCGTCGTGAAGCGCGTGCGGGAGCTGGCCTCGCGCGCCGACATCGTGCTTTACAGCATCGGTACGCCCGACGCCAATTCGTACATCTATCAGGCAGGTTACGTAGAGGACGCGGAGCTGGCGGCCCTGCGTGAAGGCGGCGTGGTGGGCGACATAGCCACCGTGTTCTTCAGGGCTGATGGCAGCTACCAGGACGTGGCCATGAACCAGCGCTCCACCGGCCCGGACCTAGCCACCCTGGGCCAACACCCATACAGCGTGTGCGTGGTGGCCGGCGCTAGCAAGTTGCAGGCGTTACGCGGGGCGCTTGCGGGGCGCTTCATGAACACGCTGGTGATAGACGAAGGTACGGCTCTGCGGCTAGCGAGGGACGCTGATGTGGCGTGATGAGGCGACTGAGCGCCTAACCGGCGAGCGGTTCGATGTTCTAGTGATAGGCGGAGGGGCCACCGGCGCCGGGATCGCGCTGGACGCCGCGGGTCGTGGGTTGAGCGTCGCGCTCCTGGAGCGTGCCGACTTCTCTGCAGGCACTAGCAGCCGCAGCACCAAGCTGCTGCACGGTGGGGTGAGGTACCTCGAGCTGGCCGTCAAGCGGCTGGACCGTGCGCAGTTCCGGCTGGTTAAGGACGCCCTGCACGAGCGGCACACGCTGTTGCACCTAGCGCCGCACCTAGCCTCGACCGTGCCGCTAATAACGCCGCTTTACAGCTGGTTTGAGCTGCCCTACTACTACGTCGGGCTCAAAGCCTACGACCTGTTGGCGGGGGTGGGTTACCGCATAGGCTCAAGCCGCCTGTTCGGGCGCCAGGAGACGCTGCGGCACCTGCCGGGCCTGCGGCCGGACGGCCTGCGCGGCTCGGTTATGTACTTCGATGGTCAGTTCGACGACAGCCGCATGAACGTGGCGCTGGTGCGCACGGCCGCGGGCAACGGCGCGGTGGTGCTTAACCATGCGGAGGTTAGCCAGTTGGTGGTGGAGTCTGGCCGCGTGGTTGGCGCGCGTTTCGACGACAAGGTCGGCGGCGCCAGCCATGAGGTGCTGGCGCGCGTGGTGATAAACGCTACCGGCCCGTTCGTAGATCACGTTCGTAAGTTGGACGACCCGCAAGCTGCAGACACGCTGACGGCCTCTTCGGGCACGCACATCGTGCTGGCTGGCGAGCACCTGCCGGGCGGCTCCGGTATGCTGATACCCAAGACCGACGACGGCCGCGTACTGTTCCTGCTTCCCTGGCAGGGCCACACGCTGGTCGGTACGACCGATAACCCGGCGGTGGCCGAGGCAGACCCTAAGGCGCCCGAAGAGGACGTGGATTACCTGCTGGATTACCTGGGCCGCTACATGCAGCGCACGTTCACGCGCGCCGATGTGCTGTCGGACTGGGTGGGGTTCCGGCCGCTGGTCAAGCCCCAGAAGTCGGTGAGCACCGCTCAGATAACGCGGGATCATCACATAGAGGTGTCTAGTCAGGGGCTCGTGACCGTAACCGGTGGAAAGTGGACCACATACCGGCTCATGGCTCGCGATGCTCTTGATAGGGCCATCGTCGTTGCGGGGCTTACCGTAGGCGCAAGCCACACGGGCTCAATGCCGCTCGTTGGCACCGAGGGGTACGGGCCGCAGTTGGCCAGCGAACTGGCAGCTGAGTTCAACCTGGACGCCGCGACGGCTTCCCACCTGGCGCACGCTTACGGGGGCGAAGCGCGGGAGGTGGCTCAGCTAGGTCACCAACGGGGGCTACTGCAACGGCTACACCCTGAACACCCGTACCTCGAAGCCGAGGTGGTGTGGGCCAGGGAGCAGGAGTATGCAGTTACCGTCGACGATGTTCTAGAGCGGCGGTTGCGGTTAGGTTTTCTGGACCGTGGGGCGGCTGCGAGCGTGGCTGAGCGGACGGAAGCGCTGCTCGCCCGGACGCTTTAATCCGGGTACGCCTGACGCAACCCTGACAGCATCGGGAAGTGCTTAACGTTCGTCGTTAGAAGCGGTGCATCGTGCAATATCGAGGTCGCCGCAATCAGGTAGTCGGCCGTGTCGATGCCGCTGAAGGAAGCGCGGTACTGGCGGGCAAGAGCGCCAGCTAACCGTGATACGGGTTCGCTAACCGGCAGCCATGTAAGTGCCGAGAAGAAGCTCTCGAGTGCGCTGATCTCGTGCGGCTTTACCCCGGCGAGCAACTCGAAGCGCACCAGTTCACTGGCGGCTAGTGAGTCGCCGTCCGAAACGATGCGTTCAAGCAGGTTGCGGGCTTCTGGCCTACCGCGCAGGTGGTCGATAGCGACCGAAGTATCGACGAGGTTCAATCGATGCCCTGCTCTTCGAGGCGCTTGTTAAGGTCGGTGCGGACCTCTTCTACGTACTCCCTGCCGGTGAACTCGCGCGCCTGCCAGCTGCCAGCGCTGGCTCGAAGCCCCTGTAGAGCTTCGTCCATGGTGGACTTGCCGTACGTTTGCCTGATGGCCCGCCGGATGAGCTCTGACCTGGTGGCTCCCGTTTGGGCGGCGCGCTCATCAAGCAGGCCCAGCTCTTCGTCACCGAGATACACCTGCGTGCGACTCATGGTTTGAGTATACACCAGTAGGCGCATAAAGACACCTCTAGTGAATGTGCCGCTCCTGCACGCAGCGCCGGGTGCCAGACAAGCTTGTATCGCCCACGACCGGATATCAGCGCCGCAAACCAGCACCCGACCGCATATGCTTATCCCTAGACAAATCCACCTGGGAGGAACCACCATGCTCAAGGGAACCAAGCTGCTCTTGGCTCTGCTCGCCACCTTCGCTGTCGGCGCCGCGTGGGCGCAGTCTTCACCCGAGCTCATCGCCGCCGCACAGGCCGAAGGCTCGCTGGAGTACTACGCCAACATCACCGCCATCGACCCCGTGCTGGAGGCTTTCGCCGCCGCGTACGGCGTGGACGCCAACTACACTCGCATCTCCACCGAGGGCTTCGCCGCCACGCTCCTCACCGAGTTCCAGGCCGGCCGTCAGCTGGCTTCCGTGCTGCAGGCGCCGTTGCCGCTGCTCGAGATCCTCAAGGACTTCGGCCTGTTGCAGGAGTACGTGTCGCCCGTAGCCGCCGATTACCCCGAGTGGAGCAAGGATCCGGACGGCATGATCCAGCAGTTCGGCATCGAGTACGTGGCGCTCATCTACAACACGGAACTCGTGGCGGCGGAGGACGTGCCGACCAGCTACATGGACCTCACGGACCCTAAGTGGGCCGGCAAGATAGTCATGGCTAACCCCGCTTCGCACGCCACCACCATTCAGTGGCTGGTGGGGCTCCTCGACCACGACGTGTTCGGCTCCGAGGAAGCGTGGTGGGAGTTCATCAACGGCCTCGCCGCCAACCGCCCCATGCTGGTGGCCTCCTTCGGCCCGACGCCGGGCCCCATCTCCTCGGGTGAGATGCACATCGGCATCAGTATGCCTAAGTACATCGTCACGCTGGCGCCGGCGCCGCTCGACTGGGCGCGCGTTAGCGAGCCCATGCTCGGTACGCCGCGCGGCATCGCGCTGGCGGCGGGCGCTCCGGCCCCGAACGCCGGCAAGCTGTTCATAGACTTCTGGCTTGGTCAGGAGTCCAGCGAGATCCTCGCCAACCAAGTGGGCGAGTACGTGCTGGCGCCGGGCGTTTACCCGCCCATTCCCGGCATAGACGGCGCCACCGTGCTGCCGCTACGCACCATGAGCGACGAAGAGATCGCCGAATGGGGCGAGCGCTTCGGCGAGATCTTCCGCTGAGGCTCGAAGCTGAGCCGTGAAGCTGAGCCCAGTGACGGCCGTTTAGGCTGACGCAACCCTCCGGTGCCCCCCTGCGTGCTAAGCGCGGCGCGGGCGGGCACCGGGTCTGTTCTATTTTCACGGCCCGCGCTTTTGCGGGCGAATCTACTGATAAGAAGGAACGTATAGATGGAGATCAGGGTCGAGAAGCTGCGCAAGACGTTCGAGTCGGCGGAAGGCACGGTCGTGGCGCTGAACGACGTGAACCTGCACGTGCCCGACGGCACGGTCACGACGCTGCTGGGGCCGTCGGGCTGCGGCAAGACCACGCTGCTGCGCTGCATCGCAGGGCTCGAAACGCCTGACTCGGGAACCATCCGCATCGGCGACACGATCGTGTGGCAGTCGGACGGCAAGCGCACCACGTCGGTCACGCCCGATAAGCGGGGCATCGGCATGGTGTTCCAGACGTACGCCATCTGGCCGCACATGAGCGTGTTCGAGAACGTGGCGTACCCCCTGGAGTCGCAGGGCGTGCCGCGCAGCCAGATACCCGACCGGGTGGAGCAGGCCCTGAAGTTCGTGCAGCTGGGCGGTTACGGCAAGCGCCCGGCCACGGCGCTGAGCGGCGGGCAGCAGCAGCGCGTTTCGTTAGCGCGCGCCATAGTGTCAGAGCCGCGCGTCATCCTCTTCGACGAACCCCTGAGTAACCTCGACGCCAAGCTGCGCGAGGAGACCCGCGCCGAACTGCGCGAGCTGCTCACGCGCCTAGCCATTACCTCGCTGTACGTGACCCACGACCGCTTCGAGGCGCTGGCGCTTTCCGACGACGTGGTGGTCATGAAGAGCGGCAACATAGTGCAGCGCGGTACGCCCGAGGAGGTCTACTTCCGCTCCAACAGCCGCTTCGTGGTGGATTTCATGGGTAAGGCGAACTTCCTGCCGGCCACAGTGGTGGAGAACAGCACTGCTGCCGGTTCGGCGCAGGACCACGCCGGGCAGGAGAACCGCGCTCTTCAGGGCGGAGACGGCTTCCTGGTGGTGGACTCCAGCGTCGGCCGCCTACACTGCGAACCCGACCCGAACGCCGTGCCCGGCACCGATGGCACCGTGGCCGTGCGCATGGAGTTCGTGGAGGTCCTCGAGCAGCCCATACCCGCCGAGCTTGAGCCCAACCAGGTGGTGGGCACCGTGACCTCCGCGGTGTTCCTGGGCGAGAACCGCGAGGTGCAGGTGGAAGCGGGCGGGGTGGAGCTGAACCTGCGCATACCCTCCACCGTGGCACTGACCGAAGGGCAGCAGGTGCTCCTCTACTTCAACCCGCACGGTTGCCGGTTCATAACGGAATGAGTGCCCAGATGCGCGTAGTTGCCCAGATGTGCTCCCCTGCCAACCTGCGCCCCGTTGCCCACATCCGCCCCGTAGTAAGCCACCGCCACAAGGGAAGCCTAGATGCACTCGTCTAAAACCGCCTTCCTCACCCTCTTCCTCGTAGTGGTGGTTGGCATCCTTACCTTGGCGCCCGCCGTCATGCTGGTTGTGGGCAGCTTCTCGCAAGGGCTAGGTGCGTTCGGCGATTTCACGTTGGAGAAGTACATCCGCGTGTACACGGACCCGCGCCTGTACGGCGTGTTGTGGAACACGGTCATCTTCACGGTCGGGTCCGCCGTTATAGCCACCGCGCTGGCATTCGGGCTGGCGTACCTCAACTTCCGCACGGACGCGCCGTTCCGCGGGCTGCTGCACCTGATCCCAATCCTCTCCATGATGGTGCCGCACCTGGCGTTCGGCACCAGCTGGGCCATACTGCTGAACCCCACCAACGGCATCATCAACGTGTTCCTGCGCGACACGCTGGGCCTAGGCGTGGTGAACGTGTACTCCATGGCTGGCATGGTCTTCATAGAGGGGCTGCTGGAGTTGCCCGTGGCGTACCTGGTCATAGCCGCCGCCATGCGGTCGTTCGACACGGCGCTGGAGGAGGCGTCCTGGATCAGCGGCGGTTCGAGCCGCCGCACCATGTGGAAGATAATCCTGCCCATGCTTCAGCCCGCGCTGCTGGCCGCGCTCATGCTGGTGGTCATCCGCGCGCTTGGTGCGTTCGCCATACCTAGCGTGCTGGGCATGCCCGCGCGCATAGACGTGCTGACCACGTACGTTTACCGCATAGTCACCACCGGCTTCCTGCCCGACTACGGCCGTGCGGCGGCGGTGGGCATCAGCGTGCTGCTCACTGCGGTGGTGCTGGTGTTCGTGTACCGCTACTACACGCGGGCGGCCGAGCGTTTCGTGACCATCGGCGGCCGCGGTTACCGCCCGCAACGCGTGAAGCTGGGCGCGTGGCGGGTGCCGCTCGGGCTCCTCACCCTGCTGGTGGGCGCCATACTGGTAGTGGTGCCCGTGCTGGTGCTGGCGTACGTGTCGTTCATCCCTTACATGATGGCGCCGGGCGCCAGGGCGTTCAGCATGTTCACGCTCACGCACTGGCAGACGGTGCTGGGCGACCGCCTCACGGTCACCTCCTTTAACAACAGCGTCTTCCTAGCCGTGGTGGGCGCCACGGTGGGCATAATCCTCTCCACCCTGTCGAGTTACATAATCGTGCGGGTGCGTAACGTGGGCAGCGCCATCCTCGAGGTGTTCGCGTTCACCTCGTTCGCGTTCCCCGGGCTGGTGCTGGCCATAGGCTTCATGTGGGCGTTCGTGCGCACCGGCGCGTACGGCACGATATGGGCGCTGCTCATAGCCTACGTGGCTACCTACCTGCCGTTCGGCATCAGACCGCTGACCAGCACGTTCATCCAGATCGGCAAGGACTTAGAGGAGGCGTCGTTCATAAGCGGCGCCGGCTTCCTGCGCACCCTCAGGCGCATAGTTACGCCGCTGGCCATGCCCGGCATCATCTCGGGCTGGACGCTCATGGCCGTCATGTTCATCCGCGAACTCGACCTCTCGGTCATCCTCGCGCGGCCCGGCACCGAGGTGCTCTCCGTGCTCATGTACCGCGCGGTGCATGACGCTTACTGGGGCAAGGTGGCCACGATTGGCGTCATCATGATCGGGCTTTCCACCGTGTTGATACTGCTGACGAACCTGGTGGAGCGGCGGTTCAGTATGAGTTCTAGGTAGGGTGGGGGGCTAGCGTCACAGTTGATCGTAAGGCGTGAACTACCTGTGAACGTCACTGAGCTAATAAGCAGGTTGCCTCTCGCCCTGGAACGTTTCCTCCTCGTCGGCGGCCTGCAATAATGATGTTGTAAGAACTGACGGAATATATACAACTACTGTGCGCAGGTGAGTTCTAGTGGTTCGGCTACTCCGGTTTGCCGCGCCGTGCCGGGCCCGCGCCTAAAAGGGGAGCAGTCATGAAACGGATTCGCGTACTACTGAGTTCAGCGCTGGTCGGGTTACTGCTCGCTGCGTGCGGGACCACTAACCCAGATCCAGGGCCGACCGTGCCCACAGTGAGCATCGGTTCGCCAGCGCTAACGGGCGGCACCGTTGGCCAAGCGTACGCTTTCACAATCACCGCCAGCGGCATCGACGCGGGTCTGGACTCCGTGACGCTCTCCTGGAGCGCGGGCTCCGAAGCCAGTGGCGAGATAGTGGCCGGCGTGAGCGGCGGCGTTGCGGTGGCGGTGTTCTCGCACTCGTTCGCGGATGCTGGCGATCACGAGGTTCGCGTGGTGCTGCGCGGTAGTAGCGGGGAAGAACTCGCCTCCAGGACGGTTACTGTAACGATCACAGCTCCTGTCATAGACACGAGGTTCCCGGACCCGGTCTCCTACTCCGCCGGCGAATCGCCGCACAGCGTCACCATCGCCGACTTAGACGGTGACGGCAACCTCGACATCCTCGTGGCCGTATCTAACAGCGACGCGGTGTCGGTTCTGTGGGGTACCGGTGGGCGCGATGCGCCCACGCGGGAACTCCTAAGTACCCCAGTGAACCCGAAGCACGCCGCTGTGGGAGATTTCAACGGTGACGGTTGCCTCGACATCGCCGTGGCGGTCCAGGACGGGGTGCATGGCGGCGTCATCGAAGAGGAGCATGCCGGGCTGGTGACGGTGTTCCTGAGCGAAGATCCTGAGTGCGGCACCTTCGCCCCCGCAGTGAACTACGAGGCGTGCGGCCGACCACACCATGTGGGCGTTGGCGCGTTCAACGCGGCGGGTCATGCTGACATCGTGGTGGCGTGCTGGAACCGCAACGAGATCGCC
>Ga0172382_10013336_pt1 | contig 10597 bp, 8 predicted proteins | sample Leawel138RmetaG_FD_122245 | JGI IMG/M metagenome (GOLD analysis project Ga0172382, IMG submission 122245) | Leachate microbial communities from a municipal landfill in Southern Ontario, Canada - Leachate well 138R metaG | ecosystem: Engineered > Solid waste > Landfill > Unclassified | place...
AGCTCGGCATCATCGGCGACCGCGTCCAGCGCGAGATGGCCCTCTCCTGGTGGTCGCGGGTAGGAGAGGCCGAGAGCAAAAAATTCTACGCGGACCTGGAGACCCTCCAGGCAGCCGCGGCCGGAGACTTCCAGGAGGCGCCCGCCGATCTCGGCGAGCTCGACCGGGTGATGTATACGCGCCGCGCGGCCAAGAAGCCCACGGCGGCGACCAGCGCCCCCCGGACCTGGCGGGAATGGTTCGCCCAGCGGCCCGATTGGTGGGGACAGGCCAAGCGGGTCGATTTCGCGGACTATACCTACCAGTTGGCCGAAACGATGGCGCCCGAGGACGCCCGGACGCCATCGGGCGAACCGTCCGCGGCGGCCCAGACGGCCGAGACCGCCGCACCGGCGGCGGGGTTTTAGGCCGTGGGCGGCGATATTGCCGACCTGCCCGTGCGGCGCTGTCCCGCCTGCGGGCAGGTCTTCGTCGAGGATGACCGGATGTACCGGTTTCCGGACCGCTGCCCCGCGTGCAACACCGCCCTGGAGGGCGGCGAGAAAGGAGAATCCACATGAGCGCTCCCACCAAAGCCGGAAAGCCCATCGAAGAGCCCACCTGCGCCCAATTCCACTTCGACGAGAAGGCGAAGGTGCAGCCCGTCGGCTACGAGGGCCTGGGCATCGATCAGCAGGCCACCGTCATCATCAAGGGCAAGATCCGCCGCCTCGGCTCCTCGCGCTGGGAGAACGGCAAGGGCTTCGACATCGAGATCGAGAGCTGCGAGATCTCCAGCCCCGCCGCCGTCCGCTCGATCGAGGACGCCGTCCAGGCCGCGCAGGCCGCGGCCAAGAAGGTGAAGTAAGATGGACGGCCGGGAGCTGACCCGGGCGGTCCTGGACTTCACGGACGGGTATACCGCGGCCGGGAAGGAGGACAAGCAGCGTCGGATCTATGAGTGCCTGGACGCCGCCGCCGCGATCTTCCTCAGGGAGACCCGGATCCTGCACACGTCCGCCGACCTGACGACCGTGGAAGACCAGCAGGACTACGATCTCCCCCCGGATTTCATCGACCTCTACATGGCCGACCGCGCCAACCGCTTCTTTATCCGCTATTACGACGGATCCAATTATTCCTGGCCGCTCTGCACGTCCTACGAGGAGATCTTTCGGGAGAACAAGACCGAATCCCAGTCCATCCCGAACCGGTTCTGCATCCGTGACAAGGACGACGTGGAGGCGGCCGTCACCGGGAACACGTCGGCCGCGGGTGCCGCGTCGCACGGACAGTGCATCCTGACCGATGCGACGCAGACCTTCACGACGACGCACCGCGTCCAGGCCCGGGACATCGTGCACAACGAGACGGACAACTCCGACGGCGTCGTCCTGTCCGTGACGGACGCCACGCACCTCGTGACCGCGCTCTTCGGCGGCACGAACAACGCCTGGACTTCCGGAGACGTCTACCGGATCCAGCCCGCGACCGAGCGGGAGCTATACCTGGACGCCCCGTCCGAGACGGCCGGGCATATCCTGAGGGTCCCCTATGTCTGCATGCCGACCCCGGTGTACTCCGATTACGGCGCCTGGCGCTTCCCCCCCCGCGTCTGCCGCGCCATTGCCTCCGGGGCCGCCGCCCTGCTGGTGCTGCCGGAGAGCAGCTACGACGAGTCGCGCGTGATGCAGGGCCTGTTTCTGGACGAGATCCGCCGCCTGCGCGCCGAGCGCGCCCAGGCCATTCTCGACCAGGGCCGGTCGCGCCGCCGCGGCTGGTGAGGAGGGAGCCATGTGGCCATCCCTAGCTGACGCCCGCGCCCGGGTCCGTCGCCGCCTGCACGAAACGACGGCCGCATTCTGGACCGACGCTCAACTGAACCGCCTGATCAACGCCGGGGCCCTGGACGTCGCCGCCAAGACCCTGTGCATCGAGAACAAGGACGCGGCCGCAACGACCAAAGCCACCCGCACGGTCGGCTATTCCGGGTTCCGCGTCAATTTCGTCGAGTATGTCCCCACCTCGGGCGATCCGATCGGCCTGCACCGGATCCTCCCCCGCCAGATCGGCCGCGTCAAATGCGACGGCGCAGTCCCGCATTACTGGTGCGGGTGGGGAGACACGATCCTGATCGAACCCCTGCCCGCCGCCGTCAGCAACCTGAACCTCTACGTCGCGGACTGGCCGGCCGCGCTGACGAGCGACGCGGACACGCTGGACGCGACCGCGGGGCTGCCCGCCGAAGTCCACGAGCTGGTCGTCGATTACGCCACGATCTGGGCGCTCGTGAAGGACCGGAAGTACGCCGCCGCCCTTTACCGCTACGCCTCCTACGTGCAGCGGATCCAGGCGGCCCGGAGCCTCTACATCGACCGCCGGTCCGACACCCGCGCCGACATCGTCATCCCGGACCGCGTCGAGATCCAGTCCGGTCAGAGAGGAGGGGGCTGACATGGCCGATTATGACATGACCGACCTGATGCTCCGCCTGCGCGATATTTTGTCGGAGTCGTCCGCCGTCTACTGGTCGGACGACGAGCTGGAGGACATCATCAACGACGTCCAGCGGGAGATCGCCGAGCTTGCCGGTTGCTACCAGACCATCGACAGCGACCTGGCCACCGTCGCCGCCACGCGCACCGTCAGCAATCTGGGCGCCTGCTACCGCGTGAACGCGGTCGAGCTGATCCAGAGCGCCTCGCGCATCGCGCTCCGCAAGATCCTCCCCCGCCAGATCGGCCGCGTCGCCAACCTGGACCAGGCTGCCCCGCAGTGCTGGTACGAGTTCGGTTCCACGATCGGGATCGACCCGCTGCCCGCCGCCGAGCACACCCTCCACGCCTACCTGACCGCCCCGCCGCCGGAGATCTCCCCCGCGCCCAACCTTCAGGCGGGAACGGAGCCCGAGGGCGTCGCGACGGATGACTTCATTTATTACCTGTCCGACACGAAGTACGCCGCCGCCGCCGTCCCGGCCGGGACGGCGCTCACCGGCAGCGCGATCCCCCTGGGGAAATACGGCGCCTGGCGCCTGGAGATCGGCGCGGACGGGACCCTCGACATGGTGGCCGCCACGGACAACGCCACGGGCTACGCCTCGGCCGCGCTGGCCCTGGCCGGACTGCCGACCCTCCAGAGCGCCCACGTCGCCGTCGGAACCGTGACCGTCACCAAATCGGACGGCATCTTCACCCCCGGGACGACCTCGCTTACGGCCACCGGCGTCACGGCCGCATTCACGGACGACATCGACCTGGCCACGACGCCCGCGATCCCGAAACAGTTCTGGCTGGTGCTGCTGCTGGGAGCGCTCGCCCGCGCGCTTGCGAAAAACCCACAGACCGCCGCCGCCGCGCAGATGCTTGAGACGCTGTACGCGTCCGAGATGAGGTTTCACGCCTACGACTTCCAGGAGCAGGCGCCCGATGCTTACAGCGACCTGCGCTACGAGTGACGAGACCTATGGACAGAGCCGGAAAACCCGCAGACCGCCGCACTGACGTGACGCTCGCAAAGCCGCCCCGTCCGACGCTCGCGGTGCCGTCCCCCCCTCCGGACGTCCCCGACCGCCCCATCCAGTTCCTGTTCTCCGAGGGTCGCTGGATGCCTGGCGTGGATCCGCTCGCGATCGGGGCGAAGAATTTCCGCGTGCAGCAGAACGTCCGCCCCCGCCCCACCGGGCCGGAGGGCGTCCAGGGGTACGGCAAGATCAATGAGACCGCGCTTTCCGGCTACCCCGCCGTCCGCAACGGGATCCAACTGACGACGCCGTTCTCCACGGCGTCGCGCCTCATCCTGCAGGCCTACAACAGCGGGCTGACGGCCTCCCAGCTCGTCCAGAACGTGACCGCCATTCCCAACGCCGGCGGTTTCAACGAACTCCTGACGCTCGATCAGGCCCCGGGCGGCGCGGGATGGGCCGCCGGCGACACCGTCTCCGGCGTGACGAGCGGTGCGATGTGCACGATCGTGACCGTCCTGACCACGCTGACGTACATCGTCAAGGACCGGGACGGGACGTTCACGACCGGGGAGCCCCTGACCAACGGGACCGTGACGGCGGTCCAGGGCGCGTCCTACCCCACCGTGGCCCTGTCCGCCCTGCACACGGACGCCGCAGGCGCCGGTCTGGGGCGGTTCGCCCGCTGGCCGAACAACCAGATCGCCTACTGCAACGGCGTCGAGAGCAAGGTCTGGGCCGGGGATGAGATGTATCCGTCCGCGTTCCTCACCTCGACCGCCGCCGTGACGGGCGCGACGCTGACCAACGCCAAGGACTACTCGGACCAGGTCACGAACAGTCTCCAGACCGCGGACCAGGTCGCCACCATCGGCGGCGGCGGCGGGAACGACAGCTATACAAAACTTTTGATCCAGCCCAACGGCCTGGACGGATCGACCGTCATTACCGACACCTCCGACATCGGCCACTCCCTGACCGCCCAGGGGGGCGCCGCCGTCGACACCGACGAGGCCAAGTACACCGGGGCCTCCATCACCCTCGACGGCACCGGGGACTATATTTCCGCCCCCGACCACGCCTGCTGGAATCTCGGGACGGACGCCTTCTGCATCGAGGGGTGGTTCAAATTCCGGACGCTGCCGGTGACGACGGGCGGCGTCACGGTCAACGGGGGCCTGTTTTCGCAATACCAGGACGCCTCCAACTGGATGCTCTGCCAGCTCACGTCCAGCACCCTCTACCCCGGGTATTATTTCCTGGATTTTTCGATCGGCGTCGGAGGCTCGGTCACGAACATCGTGAGCGGCCTTTCCGTTGGCAAGCTGACGACGGGCGTCTGGTATCATTTCGCCCTCAAGCGCGGCTGGGGCGGCAACGCCAATACCTTCGCCTTTACCACCAGCGGGAAAGAGACCGACGCGGTCCGTACGGTCAGCGTGACGATGCCCAACCTGACGGGGAATTTCCAGGTGGGCCGCGCCTCCGGGGCCGGCATCAACAACGACTTCAACGGCTGGGTCGGCGAGTTCCGCGTTTCTGTCGGGACCGCCCGGGATACATCCGAATTCACCCCGCCCACACGGGCCTGGTCCACCTCCGCCCTGACCTTCCTGGTGGGCTCCACGCGGCGCCTGCAGGCGGTCCACCTGCACGTCACCCCCGGGCGGGAAAATACGGTCACCAGCACGATCACCGGCAAGGAGTTCAGCGGGTCGTCCTGGACGGACCTGACGCTCACCGACGGCACGTCGTCGGGCGGGATCGCCTGCGCCCAATCCGGCAGCCTCTCGTTCGCCTCGACCGTGGAGACGTCGGTCGCGAAGTACATCGAAAGCCGTCTCCTGTACTGGTACCAGTTCGCCCTGTCCGCCGGCGAGACGGAGATCTACGAGGTCACGGTCGACGCCCCCATCCAGGACGTGCAGGACCTCTGGGACGGGACCGGCCTCCTGGCGCCGTCCGTTCTCTTCTACGACGCGGGAGACGGCCTGTACCGGGACCACACGGTCGCCGCCGCGGACAACAGCGAGGACACGCCGATCGCCCTGGGGGGCATGACGAACACCGACGCCCTGCTACTGGGCTTCACGGTTCCCATGATGGCCTTCCGCCTACACATGTCGTCCGATACAACCAAAGTCAACGACAATCACAGCGTCCTGACGGTCGCCTACGGCAACGGCGAGCCGATGGCGAGCTGGCCGGTCTGCAGCGCCCAGACGGACGGGACGCTGTCAGGGACGCTCGGAAGCGGGTCCGAAAAGACCCTCAAGCAGACGGGCATGCTGTCCTTCTCGCCCGTCACCCCGGGGTCGGAATTCCAGGTCAGCATCAACGGCGGCCCCGCGCTTTACTATTACAAGCTCACGGTCGACCATACCCTGTCCGCGACGGTCAACCTGTATTACATCATCGGCGTCCCCGCGCCCGGCGCGTTCCGGAAGACCTACCGGTTTCCCTTCACCTTCCTCAACCGGCCCATGCTGTGTGGACTCATGTCGTCAAACGAAGGGAACCGCGTCGATTACGCGATGGTCGACGCGCCCGACGTCTGGAACGGGCCGGACAGCTCGTTCGGCGTGGACAACGAGCCGCTGTACTTCGGCGGCTCGGAGGCGGATCTGACGGCCGCATGCGAGGTCTATAACCGCCTCGGGTCGAGCATCTATTCCTTCGCGATCTTTTGCAAGGCCTACGAGACGTACATCCTGAACGGCTACGACCCGGAGAGCTTCAAGATCTACCCCATCTCGTCCTCCCAGGGCTGCCCCGCCCCGCTGACGATGGACACCTACCAGATCGGGGTGACGGAGGATACCGCAAGTGTGCGCTCCATCGCCATGTGGATTTCCCACACGGGCCCCGTGATGTTCGACAGCGGCGGACTCACGCCGATCCCGGGGGTGGAGTGCTATTTCGACCCCAACGACACGCTTTGCGTGAACTTCTCCGCCATCGAAAACGCCCGCGGCTGGTTCGATCCGGACCACCCCGAATACAACCTGCTGCTGCCGTCCGGCGCGGGCCAGACGGCGTGCAACGTGTGGCTCGTCCTCAACCTGGATCAACAGCGATGGTTCGCCAAGGTCCCCTCCACGACCGCCGATCCCTACCCCCAGGCCGTCGTCCGGGTCCAGGATGCCGACAACAAGCGCTATGTCTATGGCGCCCGCGACAACGGCCACGTCATGCGACTGGAGTACGGGCCGACGTGGGACGGAGAGCCCTCGGCCCAGATCATCGAGACGGGCGATTTCCTGCCGACCGGGAACGTCTGGGACATCACGCGCCTGAGGTCCATCAAGGTCTGGGGAACCGCACCCACGGGCGCGATCGAGCACGAGGACGGGTCCGTCATGGTGACGGAGGACGGGGAGACGGTCATCACGGACGTCGACAAAAACAGCTTCACCCACTACGCGGACGGCGCCACGACCGGGACCACCCTAAGCGACATCGAGGTCGGGGCGACGCGCTGGAACTACCGGGGTACCCAGGAGACGAACCTCGTCGCCTGGTCGCACCGCCTGCGGTTCGAGACCACCGTGGCCACGGAGGCCCGCGGCATGCGCCTGCTGGGGTGGGGTGCGCTGTACCAGGTGGAGCGCGAGGACCGCGGAGAATAGAGGAGGGCGCCATGAACAACACGCAGATCGGGTCCGATATTCTGTACCGGCGCGCGCAACTCCGCGCCCTGGCGCAGCCATCGAGCGTCCGGGCCAACCCGGATCTCGAAACGGCCGCGGCCGAGTTCGCCGCCGGCCAGGGCGCGACCCAGGCCTCCGCGGCGGAGCAGGCCGGCCTGGAACGCCGGCGCACCGCCGTCCTTTCCGAGCGCGACCGGCAGTTTGACGCCCGGATTTCCGAGCGTGAACGGCAGCTTGACGCCGGCCTCGACGAGCTTGACCGCTATATGGACACCTGGGAGAAGCAAAACAAGTGGGCCACCGCCCTGGGCGTGATGAACCTGGCCGCTCAGGGCGTGAGCGCCTGGAGCCAGGATCAGGCGCTCGAACGCCAGGAAGCGATGCGGCTCAAGCAGCAGGAGACGATGGACCAGATGGTGAAGCAAACCCAGCTCGCGAACCTGGCGCAGCAAAAACGGTTCGATCAGGCCCTGACCACACAGAACGAGGAGCAGGGCCGCGTGGCCGACGACGTCAGACTCCAGCTCGCGATGACCCGTCAGGACCCGACTGATCGGCTGTTCATCAACGAATTAGCCCGAAAGCGATATGGGGAGACGCCGGAGCTCATCACGAGATTTTAAGCGCCCGCAGCGAAGGAGGTTGCCATGGCCATCAACTTTAATCTGAACAGCCTGGGGAATACGCAGACCGCCGCCGTCACCGGCAGGAGACGCAAGACGCCCTATACCCTGGCGCTGCTGGCGCAGACGCCCTACGCCCGCCAGGAGGCGGCGCAGGCCAAGACCGACGCCTACAACGAGGCCGTCCTGAACCAGGAGCGCAGCCAGTTCGACCGGGAGCTGAACCAGGAGCGCAGCCAGTTCAATGTCTCCCAGGCCCAGAACCGCGAGATCGCCAAAAAACAGGAGAAACAGACGAAGACGGGCCAGACCATCCAGGGCGTTCAGACCGGCGCGATGCTGGGCTACCTGACCCGAAACGCCTGGCTGCCCACGGTCAAATCCTTCCTGCCATCGACCGCGACAACGGCCGCGCCGGCGACAGTCGCTCCCGCCGCCACTACCGTCGCCCCAGCGGCAGTCACTCCCGGGGTCTCCACCGCCGCGCCCGCCGTGGTGGCAGATGCCAACACGATCACCGGCGCCGCCCCGTCATTGACCCAGTCCGCCGCCCCTGCCGCTACCGCCGCCGCCACGGAAGCCGCCGCCACAGCAACGCCCTACGTCACCGTCGGCGCGGGCGACGTCGCGTCCGCCGGGGCCTCGGCCGTCGGAGAGGTCGCGGGCGCCGTTGCGGCCCCGCTTGCGATCATCGCCCTCGGGAATCTTGCCCGCGAACAGTGGGGCGCGCCCAACAAGCGCTGGTACAAAGACGGAAAATCCTCCACGGAAAAATTCTTTGACGACCCGGGCCTGGGCCTCGGATCGAACGTCGTCGATACGCTGTTCGGAAAGGACAGCGAGGCCGCCCGGATCCCCAGCCAGGTCGGGGAGGGTTTCAGCCATTTCGCCGGCGGCCCGATCGGCAAGGCGTTCGCCGGAGATTTCAAGGGGTCCCTCAGCGAGCTGGCCACGGCCCCGGAGACCACGCTGCAGAGCATGGGGGTGGATAAACGGACGGCCGGATCCGTCAACGCCTTCGCGAACCCCTGGGGTTATGCGTACAACCAGATTGACGAGGGAAACTGGGAAAAGGCGCTCCCCACGATCCTGGCCCCGGACCCGGTCACAGCGAGCCTGGCCACCGGCCTCGGATCCACGGGGAGCAAGGCTCTCGCGGTCGCCACGGGCGGACTCTCCGCACTTGCGGACAAGAAGGCCTCCACGAAAGACAAGGCCCTCGCCGTCGCCACAGGCGGCCTCTCGTCGGTGTTCTGCTTCGCCGCCGGGACGCCCATGCTGATGGCCGACCGGAACGAGACGGCCGTCGAGGACCTCGACCTGGACGACCGGATGGCCGAGGGCGAGGAAGTATTGGCGATCGGGAAGGCCGTGACCGACACGCTCTGCCGCTATCGCGGCCTGCGCGTGGAGGCCCGCCACGCCGTCTTCGAGGACGGCCGCTGGATCCGCGTCGAGGACAGCCCTCACGCGCAGCCCATCCCGGGGCGATACGTCGTTTATCCCGTGATCAACCGGGAGCACCTGATCGTGGTCCGCGGGATCGTCTTCGCGGACCTGGTCGAGACACCGCTCGGATGGGACGTGACGGACGCGGAGCGCCTGGACTGGCTTAACGGCCAGGCGGAGCGCAACGACGATTTACGGAGGAGATATGCGGATCATCCCCTATGACGATGCCCGGCACTATCCGGTAATGGCCCGGATCTGGCGCTGCTATGGGTGGCTCCCGTGCCCGAAGCGCGCGCTGCCCAACCGGGGACTCGTCGCCGAGCGCGACGACGGGCGCTTTATCGCCTATCTGGGGATGTACGCCGCCGGCGGTATGGGGTTCATCGACTGGGCGCTCCGCGATCCGGAGATCGGCCGCGACGAGAGCGATCCCGCCCTGGCCGAGATGTTTCGGCGCCTGGTTGAGGGTGCCCGGGCCGACGGGGCGGCGTTCATCTACTCCATGACCAAGACCGCCGCCTGGGGACGGAAACTCGAATCCTACGGAATGCTGGTCGCGGAGCGGAACGCCACGACCTATATCCTGCCGCTCGACGGCGGAGACACGGACTTTATCAGCGACGATTAGAGGAGAGGAGGCGCACCATGAATCTATCCCACGCCAACCCCTACGGCGCAGTCCCCGCGGCGCTCAAGGAGACCCGGATGGCCCTTCGGGACATCATGGCCGACTACCTGGCGACCAAGACGCAGGAGGCCAACCTGACGCTGGCGCAGAAGAAGGCGGAAACGGATACGGCCCTGATCGCCGCCAACCTGCAGAGGGATAAGCTCGCCGGCGAGCGGGACCTGGCCCGGATGGCCCAGGACGCGCAGCGCTTCGGCCTGCAGACCGACCTGCAGCGGGCCCAGATGGAGCAGAGCGGCCGGCAGTTCAATACACAGCTTGCGGAGAATCAGCGGCAGTTCGACGTCAACAAGCGCCTTGAAGAGCGCAAGATCGGCCTGCAAGGCGCACAGCTCAACCTCCAGAGGCTCCAGGCGGCCGCATACCAGCCCGGGCGCGCTATCGACATCGCCCGCCGCCACTATCCCGACATGGACGAGGGCCGCCTGACCCGCGTCCTGAAGGCGGCCGGGATCAACCCGAACACGATCACCACGCCGGAGATCCTCAAAGGCCGCGAGCCGATGCTGCTGCCGATTTACCGCTTCACGCTCCAAGAGGATTTCAAAACCATCCGGACCCAGGCGGCCGGCACCAAAGACCCCGCGGCCAAGCAAAGGTTGCTCGCCCAGGCCCACGACATCGCCCTCCAGGCCCACGGACTCGATCAACTCATGAGGGGCGGCGTGTCCGACAAGGACGCGGCGCAGCTCTTCTACAAACAGAAGGAGGCCGGAACCATCGCGGACGACATGACCTTCGA
>Ga0172382_10013338_pt1 | contig 10597 bp, 11 predicted proteins | sample Leawel138RmetaG_FD_122245 | JGI IMG/M metagenome (GOLD analysis project Ga0172382, IMG submission 122245) | Leachate microbial communities from a municipal landfill in Southern Ontario, Canada - Leachate well 138R metaG | ecosystem: Engineered > Solid waste > Landfill > Unclassified | place...
CGCCGCCCTCTGGACCGTCTACATGCTGGTCAATGACCAGGGGCACACGTATGTCGGCATCACCACCGACGTCTCCCGGCGAGTGCGGCAGCATAATGGGGCTGTGCTGGGTGGGGCGCGGGCTACGCGGGGGCGGGGGACGTGGCAGGTGGTTTATGTGGAGGAGGGCTTTGCCGGGCGAGCCGCCGCACAGAGTCGGGAGTATTATCTCAAGCGCGACCGTGCCCTGCGCCGCCGGCTGGCGAAGGCGGCGGAGGGGGAGCTTGCCCCCCCTCTGAACTCCGTGACCTCAGCCAAATTCTGAGCCGTAGACTAACCCATGCCCCTTTAGGATTAGTGTCTTTAACGGTATGCTCTGCGAACTGGATGGCGGCGGAGGGGAGACCGTGAGCATCAATCCCGTCTGTCTCATTCTTCAGCCTGTCCATGCGGTGGCGGCTGAAACGCTGACGGCTGGGGGTCTGCGCGTCGTGGCGGGGCCGGAGAATGCCGGGGCGGTCGCCGTCATTACCCGCAATGCGCCGGTGGATGCCGCGTTCATGGACCGCCACCCGGCGTTGAAGGTGATCGCCAAACACGGCGCGGGGCTGGACAACATCGACTTGGCCGAGGCGCGGCGGCGCGGCATCAAAGTGGTGTTCACGCCCGGCGCCAATGCTCAGGCGGTGGCCGAACACGCCCTGGCGCTCATCCTGGCGCTCGCCAAGCGGCTGCGCCCGGCGGATCGGGCGGTGCGCGGCGATGATTTCGGCTACAAGTTCCGGGTGCGGTTCGATGAACTGGCGGGCAAGCGGCTGGGCATCGTCGGGCTGGGCGACAGCGGGCGGCGACTGTCGCAAATGGCCCGTCTGGGGATGGGGATGGAGGTTGCGGCGTTTTCGCCGTCGGTCCCGCAGGAACTTTTCTCGACGCTCTGTGTCCAACGGTCAGACAGCCTGATGGCGCTGCTGGAAACATCCGATGTGGTGTCCCTGCATGTGCCGTCCAGGCCCGGTGCGCGCGGCATGATCGGCCGCGCCGAACTGGCAGCCCTGCGGCCCGGTGCGCTGGTGGTCAGCGTCGGGCGGGGCGGTGTGGTGGATGAAGCGGCCCTGGCCGACGCCGTGGCGGCGGGGCATGTGGGCGGGGCGGGTCTGGACGTGTTTGACCAGGAACCGCCACGGCCGGATAACCCCTTGTTCGGGTTGGACAACGTCATCCTCACGCCGCACGTTGCGGGCAACACGGACGCCGCCTTGCAGCGCATGGCACGGGGCGTTGCGACGCAGATACTCGACGTTCTGGCGGGCCGCCCGGCGGCTCACCCGGCGCCGGTCGATTGAGGGGAAATGGCTCCATGACGGTACAATTGCGGCGGACCCAGTTCCGCGTCCTGACCCGCGACGAGCTTGACGCGTGGCGCGCCATTCCGGCGGCCGTGGCCTCGGACGTGCAGAACCGCGCCATGAGCATGGCGGGCGGCATCCAGGCCCTGCGGCCCGAGTGGCGGATTTGCGGGCAGGCCCGCACGGTGGCGCCGACGCCGGGGGATAACGCCTGTGTGCATCTGGCGTGCTCCATCGCGCTGCCGGGCGAGGTGGTGGTGGTGGCCGCGGGGGGGAACACCGATGTTGCCATGCTGGGCGAGATGATCGCCCGGCAGTCCATCCTGCGCGGCCTGGGCGGGTTGGTGGTCGATGGCGCGGTGCGCGACGTGGGGGCCATCCGGTCCTTCGACCTGCCGGTGTTCGCCCGAGGGGCTGTACCGCGCGGGCCGCACAAGGAATATGGCGGCGTGGTCGATGTGCCGGTGTCCATGGGCGGGGTCGCGGTGCGGCCGGGGGATCTCATCCTCGGCGACGACGACGGCGTGACGGTGGTTCCGCTCGACCGCATCGACGACTTGCTGCCGCTGGCCAAGGCGCATCTGACCAAGGAAACGGCCTGGGTGGAGGCGCTGGAAAGCGGCCGCACCCTGGTCGAGGTGTTCGGCGTGGCCGAACCCGAGCTGATCGACTGAGGGCAGGGGAATGAGCAAAGCCAGGGGCGGCATTCGGGGCGCCATCATCCTGACGGTGGTGGCGGTGCTGTTGGTCAGCCTGACCATCCTGGCAGCCTTCAACAGCCTGTATTTCCACAAGTTCCTGGTCAACACGCAGGATACCCGGCTGCTTGCCGTGGCGCTGGATGCGCGCGATGCGCTGGGCCGGGCGGTGGCGCTTGGTTTGCCTCTGGGGCAGTTCGATGGCCGCCATCAGGTGATCGAGGCGGCGCGGGCCGGAGACGGCGGCGTGGTCGGTGCGGCGCTGTTCGAGGCGCGCGGCGGCGGGTTCGTGAACATCGACGCGGGCACGCCGCTGCCCGAGGACTGGGCCACCGCCATGCGCCGCTCGCCCGCCGCCGAGTGGTGGTCGGTCCGCGACGCCCAAGGCTTCGGCGTGCTGGTGCCGGTGACGAACTCGTTCGACACGCGGGTCGGGGTGCTGGCCTTGCTGCAATCGTCCGCCGTGCTGGACGCCCCGGCGCGCAGTTTCAACGAGACGCTGATCGGCATGACGCTGCTGGTCGCCGGGCCTGCCGCGCTCATTCTGGCGGCGCTGGTGTTCGTGCTGGTGCGGCCGACCGTCGCCCGCCTGCCGGTGTGGTCGGCTCATGCCAGCGCCCTGCAAGCCGCCGCCGAGGCCGGGGCGCCGCTGCCCGATCCGCCGCCTCCGGCCGCCACGGCGGGGGGGCGGTTGATTGATGCTTTGGTGGCCGAACCCATGGGCCTATTACGGGCCGACATCCGGGATGGCCGGACATGAACGCCACCACGGCAGCGGTGACGCGGCTGAAAGTGCGGGTGGTGACGCTCGCGCTTTTGGTGATCCTGAGCGCGGCGGCGCTGGTATCCATCCCGGTGGCGAACCGCCAGTTCGAGGACTTGCCGGTCGAACTGGCCGCCAAGCATGTGACCCTCGTATCGCAGCTTGGCCGCGATATCGCGCGGGCCGTGGACCTGGGGATTCCGGTGGCCCAACTGCGCGGCCTGGAGGACATGTTCGCCGCCGCCCGCGCCGCCCATCCCGAGGTCGGCTATCTGACCTTTATTGATGCCGACGGCACACCCCGTGCCGGGCATGGCGGGACGCCGCCCGATACGCTGCTGGCCCGCGTGCCGCTGACCACGCCGGGTCATCCGCCGCGTCTGGTCGAGGTCGAGCACTTTCACGCCCTGCGCCTGCCGGTGATCGGGCGGGACGGAGCGGCGCTGGGCGACATTCACCTCGGCATCGACCGCAGCCACGTCGCGCGGCTCATTCAGGACCGCGTGTTTGATATCATCACGGTGATGGTGGTGACGGCCATCATCGCCACGGAACTGTTGCTGCTGCTGCTCGACAGCATGGTGACGGCGCCGCTGCTCGGCCTGCAACGCTGGGCCGAGGACACCCGCGCCCGGCGCGGCGCGACCCAGGCCGCGCAGCAGGGGCGGGGTGAACTGGCTGCCTTCGTGCGCCAGTTGACGGGCCTGTCGGGGCTGGTCCACGGGGCGCCGCCGCAAGATGCGCCGTCGGTGCCGTGGCTCATCATGCTGCGCTATGTGCGCGTCGCGCTGTTCGTGTTCGTGGCGGCCGATACGCTGTCGCTGTCGTTCCTACCGCTGTTCAGCCGCGAACTGATGAGTCCGCTGTGGGGCTTGTCCGAGGACGTCCTGGTCGGGCTGCCTATCGTCGCCTACTGGCTGATGTCGGCCGTGGTGCAGTTGCCCGGTGCCCGCCTGCTGGAGCACATGACCCATCGCCGGGCCTTCGTGGTCGGGGCGTTGCTGTCGGCGGCCGGGTCGGTGGCCTCGGCCTTGTCCTCCGACATGGCGAGCCTGTTGCTGGCTCGCGCGGTTTCGGGCATCGGCCTTGGGCTGGTGTTCATGGTCTGCCAAGCCGCCATCCTGACCCACGTCCCGCCGGAGCGCCGCACCTATGGTGTGGCGACGTTTACCGGGGTGTTTTTCCTCGCCACGTTCAGCGGTACGGCGGTCGGCGGGATTGCCGCCGAGCATCTGGGGTTCCGCTCCACCTTCCTGCTGTCCGCCGGGGTGGCGCTGACTGCCTGCGCCTTTGCGGTGCTGACTTTTGGGGCATCGCGCGAAGCCCACCGCCCGGCCGCGCAAGCCGCTGAGGGCTGGGCGGCCTATGGCAAGCTCGCGGTCAATCCGCGTTATGCCGGGCTGCTGCTGCTGGCCGCGCTGCCCAACCGTATGTTCAACGTCGCCTTGGTGTTCTTCCTGGCCCCGCTGTACCTCGACATGCTCGGCGCCAGCAAGGCCGAGATCGGGCGCATCGTCGGGGTCTACGGCCTGACCATGGCATTCGCCGCGCCGATCATTGCCGCCTGGGTGGACCGGCGCGGCTGGCAGGTTCAAAGCGTGGTGGTGGGGTCGATTTTGTGCGGCCTGGGCGGGTTTGCCGTGGTGCCGTTCGACAACCAGTGGGGTATCCTGATCGCCGTCGCCCTGATGGGGCTGGGGCAATCCATGAGCATCCCGTCGCAGATGACGCTCATCCCGGTGGTGGCGGCTCGCAACGCCGCCGTCCTCGGCCTGCCGCGCCTGTACGCGGTGTTCCGGGTGGGCGAGCGGGTGCCCGCCTTCCTCGGCCCGATCATTGCCGGGGTGCTGGTCAGCCTGCTCGGTTATGGCGCGGCGATTGCCACCTATGGGGTTTGGGTGGCGGCGTCGTCTGTTCTACTGATTTTCGTGTTTGGTGCTTCCCGGAGTAAGACCGCATGAGTTCCCTGTCGCGCCGACATTTCATGGGCTTGGCCGCCGCTGCCGCTGGGTTGGCCGCCACCGCCCGCCCGGCCTTGGCGACCGCCGCGCCGTACCGCATCGCCGTGGTGCAGTGGCGCGGCGATACCGACGTGGACCGGGGCCTGCGCGATTATCTGGCGCGCGCCGGGTTGCCCGTCGAGTACACCGTGCACAACGCCGCCCAAAACCGCGACGCCCTGGCTGCCATCGTGCAGGAGGTCAAGGCGGCGCGGCCCGACGTGGTCTATGCCTTCTCGACCGAGGGTGCGCTGGGCGTGGCCGGTCCAGTGGGGGGCGATGCCGAGCGGTTCATCACCGATATTCCGGTGGTGTTCGCCGCCGTCGGCGATCCGGCCTCGGCCAAGCTGGTGCACGGGATGCCGCTGTCGGGCCGCAACGTGACGGGGGTCATTCACCTTGCGCCCATTTCGGTGCAGTTCGAGGCGCTGTCGTCGCTGTTCGCGCCGCGCCGTCTGGCCGTGCTGTACAACGATGCCGAAACCTATGGCCGGGGCGCGGTGGCCGAACTGCGCAAGGTGGCCGAGGCGGCGAAGGTCGAGTTGATCGTCGAAAGCCCGACCGATGCCGAGGGGCGCCCGCAGGTCGATCTGATCGGCCCGGCGCTCGACCGGCTGGCGGCGGCCAAGCCCGATGCGTTGTATTTGCCCTCGACCTCGTTCTTTATTCCCTTGGCCGAGATGCTGACCGAGGCCGCCGTGGCGCGCGGTCTGCCCACTTTCAGCGCCAACGAGCCGATGATCCGGCGCGGCAAGGCCATGGCCGGGCTGGTGTCGTCGTTCTACGAAGTCGGCCAGTTCACCGGCTACAAGGTTGAGCAGATCCTGGTTGGCGGCAAGGCCCCGGCCGAGGTTCCCATCGAGGCGCTGTCGCGCTTTTCCTTGCTCATCAACATGGCGGCGGCACGGGAACTGGCGGTCTATCCCCCCATCACCATGCTGCGCTACGCGGAGGTGATCCATGGCCGGTGAACGATGCGCCCCGCCGTTCGGGCTGGTGCTGCGCCTGTGGCTGGCCGTGATGGTGGTCGCCGCCGTGGTCGCCGGACTTATCGCCGAGGTCAGCGGCAGCCACCTGCGCGACCGCCAGGAAGCCTTGCGCCATGACCGCTTTCTGCACACCGCGCGTGACCTGAAAATCCCCCTGGAGGGCGCCGTGGCGCTGGGCCTGCCGCTGGAGCAGGCGCCGCGCGTCCAGGACATGCTGGAGCGCGAACACGCCGCCGCCGGAACGCTGTCCATCGAGGTGTTCGACCCCCAGGGCCGCATCCTGTTCGGCACTGACCGCAGCTTCCTGGGCGATCTCGTGACCGAACGATGGCTGGAGCGCGCGGGGGCCGAGCCGTGGGCGGCCGAGGACCCGGACGCCCTGGTCATCGGCGTGCCCATCCTTAACGGCTTTGGCGGCGTGGTCGGCATGGTCGCCGTGCGCCACGCCAAGGCCCCCGCCGGGTCCGGCCTGACCCTGCTGGTGGCCGACCGTGACAGCCTGTGGATGGCGGTTGGCGGGGCGGTGGTGTTCGCCGGGCTGGCGTTTCTGACCCTCAGCCGTCTTATGGCGCGCTTGGGGGGCGATCTGGCGGGCGCGCGGGAGGCCCTGGCCCGTCCGGTTCCGGCCACAGGCGGAGGGGCGCTGACCGCCGCCGCCAATGCCGCCGCCGCCGCCGCACGCGACGCCCATGCCCGCATGGAAAGCGCCCTTGAGACTGCCCGGAAGGCCGACCTCGATGCCTAACTCTCCCTTCCGCCGCCTGATCCTGGCTGCTGCGCTGCTGGTGCTGCTGGCTTCCGGGGCCGTGGGTGCCGTACTGGCGTGGCGCATCGAAGACGCCGTGCATCCCGAAGTGACCGCCAAGCTGGAGGCCATCGGCCGGACCATCGCCGGGCAGGTCGGGCTGGCGCTCGACTACGGCATTCCCTTCGAGGCCATTCCGCGCATGGATGATTTCTTGGCGGCCATGACCCGCGACACCCCCGAAATCGCGCGCGTGCGCGTGGTCACGTCCGAGGGCGTGGCACTTTATGCGGTTGGCGCGGGGGCCGAGGGCGCGGTGGTGTCGCTTCCCATCCCGACCCTCGACGGCCCGGCGGGCACCGTGGAACTGGGGCTGGCCGCCGGAGTCGATGCCGCCGATACCGCAGGGCTGCTCACCCGCCTGATTGCCCTGGCGCTGGGCGGTGCCGTGGTCGCGGGGGCGGGGATGGCGGCGGTGGCGTGGAGCAGGGTGATCCGCCCGCTGGTCCGCCTGCGCGACAGCCTGGACGGCATGGCGGGCGGTGACTTCGCCGTCGAACCGCCCGAGGATGCCGCCGCCGAGATCGGTGCCGTCGCCCGTCAGGCAGAACGCCTGCGCGCAGGCGTTGCGCGCCGCCATGCGGATTTCAAGGTCGAGGTCGATGAAATCGCCCTGGCCCAGCCCGACGCCGACCGGCGGGCAGACATAGACCGTCTTGCGGCGCAGGGTCGCGTCCTGGTGGAGGCCCGCTGAATGCCGGTCAAGCGTTTCACGTTTTCGCTGCTGTCGCGCATCGTGTTCATCATGCTGTTCGGGCAGATCAGTCTGATTGCGCTGGGCGGCTATGCCCTGTATCTGCGCGACGGTGCCACGGATCGCGCCCAGGACGCGGCGATGCTGCACGACATGGGCATGGCGTGGCGGGCCACCGTGGAGGCCGCCGCCGCGACTCTGGCCCGCGAGGCCGCCGACGATGCCCTGCGCGGCGCGGCGCTGACCGACGACCTGCCCGCCATGGCCGACCGTCTGGCTCCCATTGCTCGCCGGTTCGGCGGGGCGCGGGTGGAGGTTCTCGATGCTGCCGGGCGGGTGGTTCTCAACTCAGGCGGCGAGTTTTCCTGGCGGCCCACCCTCAGTGCCGAGCATGTGGCGGTGGCCCTGACCGGAACGCCGGTGCAGTCGCTGCAACTCGATTGGGCGCGGCAGGTGGTGGCCGTCAACGCCATGCCGTTGGGCGATGGCCGGGTGGTCGCGCTGAGTGTGCCGGTCAAGACCTTGCTGGCTGACTTTGCCCGCCTGACCGGCGGCGAAGTGATGATCGTCAACCGCCGGGGCCGGGTTTTGACCGGCACCGACGAGGCCCTGGGCCAAGCCCTGCCGCTGGAGGACGGGCTGCGGGACGACCGCCTGGAGGTTGAGGTCGATGGCCGCACCCTGTCGCTTGCCACCCTGCCCCTGGACGAGGCCGGGGGCCTGTCGGCCCGCCTGGTATCGGTGCGCGACGTGTCGGCCCTGGCGGCGGAAATGCGTGCCGTCCAGATGTGGACCATGGGGCTGGCCGGGGCGGCGGTGCTGCTGTTGGTCGGCGGGGTCGCGCTGTACCTGCGCCATGCCTTCGCGCCGCTCAAGGAAGCGGTGTCGGTGATCGACGCGCTGGCTGCCGGGGATACCACCGTGAGCCTGAAGGCGGTCGGCAAGGCAGCGGACCGTAACGACGAAATCGGCCGCATGGCCCAAGCCATCGAGCGCTTCCGCACCCAGATGACGACGCTGGGCCGCCTGCAACGGGCGCAGGACCGCCAGCGCCGCCGTCAGGAGGCGTTCATCCACCGCGAAATGACCGAGCTTGCCAGCACGCTCGCCCCGCTGGCCCGCGAGGAAGTGTTGCGCGACCTGCGCGATGTTGAATCCGGGGAACGCGGCCAAGGCGGCGGTCTGGGCGTCATGGGCGTCGCGTTCAGCAAGATGTCGGTGCGCGTGCGCCAGCAGCAGCAGCACCTGGAGGAACTGATCGGCGAGTTGCGCGAGGCCCTCAAGATGAAGACCGCCTTTGTGCAGCTTCAGCAGGAACTCGACATTGCCCGCCAGATCCAGAAGTCCATGCTGCCGCTGACCTTTCCGGCCGACCGACCGGAGATTTCCCTGCACGCCCGCATGGAGGCCGCCAAGGAAGTCGGCGGCGATTTCTATGATTACTTCTTCATCGACGAACACCGCTTGGGCGTGGTGATCGCCGACGTGTCCGGCAAGGGCGTTCCGGCCGCTTTGTTTATGGCGATCTCGCGCACACTGTTGCGGGCCACCGCGCTGTTCGGCAGTCCGCCGGGGCCGTGCCTGGAGAACCTCAACAACATGCTGGCCGAGAACAACGAACGCTCCCTGTTCGTGACCGTGTTCTACGGCATCCTCGACATGCGCGACGGCACGTTCACCTATGCCAATGCGGGTCACAATCCGCCGCTGTTGCTGCGTGTTGACGGCTCGGTCGAGGTCTTGGCGCGTACCGGCTGCGCGGCGCTGGCGATCATGGAGGATCTGCCGCAGACCGACCGTGCCATCACCCTCAATCCTGGCGAACAGTTGTTCCTATTCACGGATGGTATCAACGAGGCCCAGAACGCCGCCGAGGAACTGTTCGGCGACGACCGCTTGGTCGTCAGCCTGGGGGCCGCGTCGGGGCGTTCGCCGGGGGAGGTCATCGACGGAATCCTCGGTGCCGTGCAGGAGTTCGTCGGCGAGGCCCCGCAGTTTGACGACATTACCTGCCTCGCCGTGCGCTGGAACTGCCCGCAAGAGCAGACGCCCGGCCAAGGGCGCCGGGCAGTGCGCAGCGATGGGGCGACGGTGCAATAAGCCGCAACGTCCACTTCCTTGCAGCCAAGTCCACTACCAATCCGTCAATTGCACTTGATCGCCATGTTGACTGAACGATCTTGTCTCAAGGAATGGTTGGCGGACCAGCTCTGCAATCTGATGCCGGTGGCGCAGCTTCCGGTGACCGTCACGTAGCCGTGATCGTCCACCATGCCCGACAGGTTGTAGGAATCACGGGCTTTGGGGCTGGTGCCGGTGCCATTCAACCAGTAGTCGCCGCCTTTGCCGCCCCGGCAGGCGTGGTCGCCGGACTTGATGGACCAGTCGTTGCGGCAGAACAAGCCGCACGTCATGGAAACGCCCAGGTTCGGAACGTCGGACTTGTTGTAAAAGCACGCCGCGCGGGCGGGCGCGGCGACGGCGAGCACGGCGGCGGTGATCAGGCCTGCGGCGAGCATGGTACGCACGGGATGGTCCCCTCTGGTAAGTGTTAGTTGCAGGCTGTGTCACCGGAAAGCGGAATAAGTTCCCGTTATTCCGACCGCAAAGCCTCGATGGGGTCCAGGCGCGAGGCGCGCCGCGCCGGGTAGTAGCCGAAGAACACCCCGACCGAGGCCGATACCAGCCCGCCGCCCAAGGCCGACAACAGGATGCTTTCGATCAGGAACAGCCATGTGATCTCGCGCGGGCGGGGGCCAATCCTGGCTGGTGCAATAAGCCGTTTTGTCCCCGTCACTTACAGACAATCGCTTTGTTGACCGAATAATCCTGACTGAGGGAATGATCCTGGCGCCACACCTGGACGCGGATGCCCTTGGCGCAGGAACCGGTCACGGTGACATAACCGCGGTTGTCAACCGTTCCAGCGAGTTGGAATGCATCCCGGGCCTTGGGCGAGGTACCACTGCCGTTGACCCAAAAAGACCCGCCTTTGCCGCCCCGGCAGGCGTGGTCGCCGGACTTGATGGACCAGTCGTTGCGGCAGAGCAAGCCGCACGTCATGGAAACGCCCAGGTTCGGAACCTCGGACTTGTTGTAAAAGCACGACGCCTGGGCGGGCGCGGCAACGGCGAGCACGGAGGCGGCGGCGATCAGGCCGGCAGTCAGGATGGTGCGCATGGGATGGTGCCTTCTGGTGAATATGAGGTGCAGACTGTGTCACCGGGATGCGGAATAAGTTCCCGTTATTCCGACCGCAAAGCCTCGATGGGGTCCAGGCGCGAGGCGCGCCGCGCCGGGTAGTAGCCGAAGAACACCCCGAC
>Ga0172382_10013340_pt1 | contig 10596 bp, 11 predicted proteins | sample Leawel138RmetaG_FD_122245 | JGI IMG/M metagenome (GOLD analysis project Ga0172382, IMG submission 122245) | Leachate microbial communities from a municipal landfill in Southern Ontario, Canada - Leachate well 138R metaG | ecosystem: Engineered > Solid waste > Landfill > Unclassified | place...
CCTTATACTATGGTTAAAGACCACCGCACTAATCATCAAGTAGGCAACATCCAAGCGGTGATGGATGGTGAGTTGGAGCCCTTTGTTGAGGCCTTCCTTAAGTGGCAGGCAGAGAGGTAGGCGATGATCTTAAAAAAGGTGGTGTTGATTTTTCTGCTCCTCTCTTTTTGCTTGCCACTTTGCGCTGCTGAAGCTTTACGTATAGGGTTTATTAGTGTCACAGACCCCTCGATAGAGAGCTCTTTAGGAGAGCAACTCTTCACATGGGCGCAGCAAAACATCTCTGAACTAGTGACTAAAAAGGCGTTTGAAGAGTCGATTCAAAGACGTTTAATGGCCTCTTCGAAGCGCGCTTACCTCCAAGAAGTCCACTTGGCGATCGCTCAGAATGATGGAAAGCGACCCTCAGATCTTATTTTCGAAACAGAGGAAATTGCTGTGGCCGACTCAGTTGCTGTTGAATGGGTCTATTTAAGCGATTTTACTAAGCAGGTTAGAAAAGAGCCTATTTTGTACGACTACCTCCTCAGAAAAAACAATTTAGATGCGTTTTTAATCTTTAGCACACAGCCTTTTGATCAGTTTTATCGCTTGAGACTCTCTTTGGTGACTTTAGATGAGGAGCTCCTGTTGGATGCCATCGTCAAGCCCGAAGAGCTCTCGACTATTAAAGGGGAGCTCTATTTAGCCCTTCTGAAAGGCTTAGCGACCCCCAATTGGGCCCTTTTAGCCGTAACGGGGATTGCTCCCACGGCGAGTTTAGCAATCGACGGCTTTAAAGTAACCCTCCATGATGGCTTTGTCCCCCTAATGGGGGGACCTCATACCGTTACGGCGACTGCCAGTGGTTATAAAGAGGAGGAAAAAAGAGTTTTGGTAGAACCGGGGGAGGTCTTTACCCTCAACTTACCGATGGAGAAGGAAGTGCACGGAGCTCTGTTAATAACTTCCCTTACCAATGATGCCCAGGTGAAACTTAGTGACGGACTGACTGCCTCTCTCCCGTTTGTGTGGGCTCAGCAGAGCCCCCCTTATAGCCTCTACGTTTATGAGAAGGGGTATTTGCCACTAATTAAGCAGGTTAACAGTAGTACGGCACAGATTGAAGTTAGTTTGAATCCCCCTTGGCTTAAACAAGGGGAGGTGATTAAAAGAGGGCAGCGTGATTTTTATAGTGCTTTGGCCAAGAGCCTCATACTGGCCGCTTCCACGATTCTTTTTGATACCCTCTCACATACCTTCCAGGGAGAGGGGGCTTGGCAAACGCTTGCCTGGGCCTCAGTGGGGGCAATGGCGGTTTCCTCTTACGATGCGGCCTACAAATTATTTGCATATTACCAGAAAACAAAGTATAGTTCCCAATAGTTTTTGCCTGAGGAGCAATCATGAAAAAAAGCCTAGGTGCCCGTTTAAAAGCCCTCTTTAAAATAACAGACTACAATGAACAATTTTTTGAAGCACTCGAAGATACCTTAATAGAAGGCGATTTAGGGGCCCGCACAGCCATGGAGGTCAGCGACGCCGTTAGAGCGCGCTCTAAAGGGGAGAAAAAGGGGTCTCCAGAGGCGATACAGACTTTAATGAAAGAAGTTCTGGCCACCAAGATTGAGTCCTGGGAGCCCCACCTAATCCCTAACGAGACAAATCTCTTTCTAATTCTGGGAGTCAATGGTGTTGGCAAGACTACCACAATCGCAAAAATGGCCACTTACTACCAAAAAGAGAACAAATCGGTAATTTTTGCCGCTAGTGACACCTTTAGGGCCGCTGCTATTGACCAATTGGCTTTGCATGCAGAGCGTACAGGGTGTAGAATAGTAAAGCAGAGTCACGGCTCAGACCCTGGTGCCGTCATTTATGATGCAATAGAGAGTGCTTTAGCCAGAGGTGATGATTTGATTTTAGCCGATACCGCCGGTAGGATGCATACTAAAGAGAATCTTTTGCGGGAATTACAGAAGATCGATAAGATAGTGACTTCCCGTTTAGCTAATCCAAAGGCCTACAAAAGATTTCTGGTGATTGATGCGACAACCGGACAAAATGGGGTTATGCAGGCGGAGCTTTTTAACCAAGCGGTCGGCATTGACGGCTTAATTTTAACAAAGTATGACTCAGCCGCCAAAGGGGGCTCTTTAATCCAAATCGGAGAGAAGCTCTCGATACCGATAGCTTTTGTCGGCACCGGTGAGACTTATAAAGATTTAGAGCTCTTTAATAAAGAGCGGTTCCTGAAAGCTTTAATTGGGATGGAGTAATGCTTAGAGGTAGATGGCTTTTTACACTTTGCCTAGGGATAATTCTCACCCTCAACCCCCTCTGGGGTAGCCTCTACCGTTCAAATAGCTTAGGCCAAGCGTTGGAGCCTATTGATCAAGAGTCCACCCGTTATACTTTAGAGGTCATCGAGACGGACAGGGGTGTCAAACGTACGCTTTATGACAATGGAGTGGTCATTCGCCTTGAAGAGGAGACCTCTGATGAAGGGTCTCAGGAGATTCTTGTCAGGGAGTACAGCCCCACGGGAGAGCTTTTAAGTGAGACAACTTTTGTCTACGATGGCGGTTTACCCCAAAGGATTATTAAGGAGAGAGAAGGGGAACTTATGGTTACCCTTTACGCCTACGGTGACGGACACCTGATTGAAGAGAAAGAGCTCATTAACGGGCAATTAACACAACTAAAGACCTACTACCGAGGGGATGAGGGGCTGTTATCGGGGGTGAGGCTCGTCGATCTAGACGGAAATGAACAATTGGGCACCTTTACCAAGGAGGGCTCTTTGACCCTCTACGGTGAAGAGAGTGGACAGAATTTTGCAACATTGACTTATTATCCCAACAATTTAGTGGTGCGTAACTATTGGGTGAATGAGAGTGCCGAAATTAAAACTGTCGTAGAGTACGATGAGGCCGGTCAACTGGTGTTAACCGAAAAAGAACGCGATGGGTTTGTTAAAAAAACCTACGCTCCCGACGGGATGCTGGTTGAAGTGGAAGAGCAGCAGGGGGATGCCTATAGCGTCAAACAATTCTTTACCTACGACCACTTTGGTGTACTGGACAGTGCAGTGGAGTTACTTGAAGAGGATGGCGTTGTGCGGCGTTTTGAACGGTGGTACAAAGAGGGAGAACTTGAGAGCCAGACCGAATGGTTAAACTCCACCCCCATCAAAGCCACCCGCTTTTTATATGATGGTACAACGGTTGTTACCCTCTTTGAAGAGGGACGGCCCTATGCCGATGTCACCTATGCCCCCGATGGGAAGAGGGTTTTGAGTCTAGAGTATCGTAAGGAGAGATAATGGTTATTTCCAAAATCGCCTACCGATATGCCTTCTCTAAAGGAAACCGCCACCGCAGTGCCTCTCTTGTGATTATGGTCGGCTTGGCCATTGGAATGGCCGCTTTAATTACCCTGTTAGCCTTAATGAACAACTTACAGCACGATTTACTCGAACAAGTGAAATCGATTGAATCTTTCCATTTGCAACTCTCAGTGGCTTCTGAAGAGGGGGAGCTGGAGGCAATTAAGGGGGCAATTAAAGCCACCGCCGGCGTTGAGAGTACCTTTGCCTTCGTAAATACCCAAGTGATGGTGGCCAATCCATCCAATCAAAATAGTTCGACGGGACGCCTAAGGGTGGTAGACCCGGCAATTTGGGAATCTGCCAACCCTTTCAGCGACCACCTATTCTTAATTGCAGGTAACTATCCAGAGGGCGCTGAGGAGATTGCGTTAAGTAATGCGATGGCCCAAAGCTTAAAGTGTCGCGTCGGAGAAGAGCTCAATGTAACGCTATTAGTGCCGGGACGCACGGCGCCTCTCGCCCCCGCTACCCTTAAGTTCAGAGTTTCAGCCATCTATTCGACTTCATTGCGCGAATTTGATGAATCAACGCTGTTGACCTCTTCTGAGCAGCTTTTGAAACGCCTTGGTCTCAAAAGGACCACCTTTGGAATCTTCCTAAAAGAGGGGAGTGTCGATAAATCCCACAATGTGATAACAGAGCTCACCAAGCGCGTTCCTGAGGCCACTATTATGAGCTGGCAACAGCTTAACAGCGCTTTCTACTCAGCCCTAACGTTAGAGAAGATTATGATGTACCTTTTCCTCTCTTTCATGTTCTTTATATTAGGGGTGAATATGAAGAGTGCCTCCTCAAGGCTACTTTTTATCAAACAACGCGAGTTGGCTATTTTGCGTGCCATAGGCGCACCAAGGGAGACCTCTTTAAAGATCTTCCTGATGCAATCCCTGTTAATCACCCTCCTGGGGCTCCTATTAGGGATTCTTTTCGGATGGCTTATTACCAGTAATATTGGGGGGCTCTTCGCCTTCTTTGATTCTCTTCAGTACCTCTTTACCCACCACCATAGCCCTCTGCTCTCTTATCCTTTTGTTGTCCAACTTAAGGGTACAGAAATTGCTATTGTAGCAATAGTTGTCTTAATCTTGACCCAGTTATTCACCTATTTTGGGATAAGGGTCGCCTTAAAACGGGAACCATTGGAGTTGTTGTACCATGCATGAACCACTGTTACGCTTTGAAAATGTTGTCAAGAAATACCCCTCGGGAACTCAAGAGTTACTCATCTTGGAGAATCTTAATTTAACTCTGGAGAGTCGGCGCTCAATTGCCATTGTGGGCAAAAGTGGCAGCGGTAAAAGTACCCTATTGAACTTAGCCGGCGGACTCGCTAAACCCACCGCCGGCAGAGTCCTTTTCCAGGGAAAAGACCTTGGCAAAATGCACGACAGAGAACTCTCCTACTACCGGAATCGACATGTTGGTTTTGTTTTCCAATCCCACATCTTGTTGGAAGATTTTTCGGCTTTAGAGAATATCTGCATCCCAGCCCTCATAAAAGGGGGGCGTCTCAAAGAGGTTAAAAAGCGAGCTTTAGAACTGCTTGAGAGGGTAGGTTTAGCCGATAGAGTTGACCATAGACCGCAAAAACTCTCAGGCGGAGAGCGCCAAAGGGTTGCACTCTGCCGTGCTTTGATAAACCAATGCGATTTAATAATCGCCGATGAACCCACCGGCTCTTTAGATGAGGGCTCTAAGGGGGAGATTGAAGACCTCTTATTACAATTAGTGGTGGAAGCCGAGAAGAGTCTCCTGCTCGTGACCCATGAGAAGTCTTTAGCTTTAAGGTGTGACACCGTGTACCAATTAGAAAACAGGGGGTTAACGCTTGTTTAGAACTTGGTTAAGCCAACATCTCCTTTTGCCACCTAAAGATTTAGTCTATTCCCGTAGACGCCTGGTACGTAGTGTTTTTCTGATTGCTTTGGTGATGATTCCCTTAGTCTTAGCTCTAATATTTATGGATGGGATGATGCAGGGCATCACCGACAAATACATTCTCCTTCAAGATGGGCACCTACAACTCTACACCCCCGAGGATTTTGCTATAGACGATGCGGCCATTTTTAGTGCTGACCGCGTGGTCAACGGCTACGGGATAATCTATTCAAAAGAACAGAGTAGTGAGGTTAAGTTGAAAGGGGTTAAAACTGGGTACTTTAACCCTAAAAGAGAGGCTGAGTTGAACCTCGAGACAACGGATGTATTACAGAGGAGTTCGGTTACGCCAATTATGGTGAGTGAGACTTTAGCTAAAATGCTGAATGTAGAAAAAGGCGATAGAGTAGCCTTTATCTTAATACCTGAGGAGGAGGGCAGGGGCGCTAGACCTCTATTAGCCCAGATTACCGACACCTATAATACCAACTACTACGAGTTAGACTCTGCGCTAGTCTACTTGGACTACGCTGATGCTCAAAAATATCTGCCCTCCGGCGGGAAGTCGTACCTCGAGGTGCTCCTCACTGCGAAGGCGACAAATCAGTTAAGTACAGTGGCTCAAAGAGTTGCCCAGGGTTACAGTTGGGCCTCCTGGGACCAGTTTAACCAAACTGTCTACCACAACTTTGTCAGTAGCCGTCAGGTCATTTTCTTGGTTTTCCTTTTGATACTCTTAGTGGCAGGCGTTTATGTGGCTTCCCTTTCCAATGAGCTTATCCAAGACTCTTACCAGTCAATAGCCCTTTATAAAGCACTGGGTGCTCAACAAAAAGATTTAAGCTGTGTCTTCTACAGCGTGGTGATGCTGATCACTTTAACCGGCTTGGTGTTGGGGCTCCTCTTGGGGATCCTATTAGGCTACCTGTTAAGCCCCTTCCTTTTATGGCTAAGTAAGAGTGGCTTGGAGGGGCTACGCTACTATCTACTCGATTTTAATGTGGTTATTGCCTGGAGAGACCTTTTATTTATTGGCGCATCTATGGTAATAATTGCTAGTATAACTGTAGGTTTTACTTTGGCGCGGATAAAAAAGATTTCGCCATTGGAAGTCTTGCAACAAGATTAATGGTAGGCTTTAAGGATGAATTTTGAAATATTTGTTTTAGGTACCGGCGGGATGATGCCCCTTCCCGGGAGATTTTTAACCTCTGCCATGGTGCGTCGGGAGGGGGACCTTTTCCTCTTTGATTGTGGCGAAGGGACCCAAATTTCCTTAAAGATGCTCGCACTGAAGTGGAAGAAGATCTCGGCTATCTTTATCAGTCATATGCACGCCGACCACGTCACGGGTCTACCAGGTATTTTGATGCTTAGCGCCCAAGTAGAACGGGATGACCCACTAATTCTCTACGGCCCTCCCCGGTTAAAAGAGTATGTTGAGCAAACCCGGCGCATCCTAGACATGTACATCAATTACGAAATTGAAGTGCGCGAAGTCAGCGCAGGCACAATCCTGGAGACTCCTGATTATAGTGTGGAGGCTTTTAAGTTAAACCATACCAAACCCTGTTTTGGTTATACTATGCGTGAAAAAAAACGACCCGGACAGTTCTTCCCGGAAAAAGCACTAGAGTTAGGTGTTCCGCGCGGTCCTTTATGGTCTAAGTTACAAAATGGCAATCCGGTGAATCTAGAAGAGGGGCAGATAGTCTACCCACAAGATGTTCTCGGCCCTGCAAGGGCCGGTAGAGGCTTTGCTTTCGTAACCGACACTTTATACCTGCCAACGATTGCAAAACACGTTCAAGGGGTCGACCTCCTGTTGTGTGAGGGGATGTTTGAAGAGGCTTTAGCCGAAAGTGCCCTTGAGAAGAAACATATGACAGCCAGACAAGCTGCACAAATTGCCCTTGAAGCCGATGTCGCTAAGATGGGACTAATCCATTACAGTCCCCGCTACAGCGACTGGGAGTTAAAACGGCTCCTCAAAGAGGCCCAAGAGGTTTTCCCTAAGACATTTTTAGCCAGAGATGGGATGGTTTTTAATTTGCCATTGAAAGATTAGAGGGCCAACTCATCGTCATAGGTGATGATGGAGAATTCGCCCCTCTCTTTAGAGACATCAAAAGCGAGCCTATTCTCTTCTAATAGTTGGCGGTAATCAACTGAGCGACCACTCAAACTGGTGAGACCAACATTGATCGAGCTAACATCTGCATCGCGTGTGTGTCTCTCTAATAGGGTACTAAAGAGCTCTTTGCTACGCTTCAGTGAATAGAAGGGGAGGATAGCGTAACGCGCTTCACCTTCGGTATAGAGGAGTCCTCTTAGGGCAATCTCGCCGAGGAGAGCCTGGGGGTTATCTCCTCCAATACGTCCTAAGGAGAGGTCGTAGTTGAACTCTTGAGCTGCGGCGATCTCAGCAGGGAGTCTCTCGAGGAAGGTGTTGTTGATAGCAGCGAGGTTGGCCTCTTCAGTGGCTTCAATGGGGGCTAAAAGTTCGGCAATTTCTGAGCCCGGCTTAATAGGATAGGGGTAGTCACTAAAAAGGAGAGCCGCTGAGCGTCCTTTAGTGAGCTTCTCCGGAACTTTAGTTGTGGTTAAAATCTCAGGCTTCTCCACTTCTATTGGCTTTAAAGTGGGTGTTATGTAGGTATAGTCGTCCTCCAGAGGTAAATTGTAGAGGGGCGAAGTGTAGCGATCCAACTCTAACTCATCTTCCACTTCAGTCTCTTTGGGGATGAAGGGCGGGAAGGCAATTAAGAGAATTAGAAGAATTAAAAAGATGATTACCACCGGGAGGATTATCACTATCCAACCGTAGATGAGTTCACTTGAGTGATTTAAATTGGGAATGATATAGGCGTAGGTCAAAAAGCCCACTGCGCCTAAGAGAATAATGGTAACTAATGCCGATATTAAAATAGTACTAAAGTTACCCTTTGGGGGTTGCGTTTCCATTAATTCAACACGCTCCTCGCTCTTTACAAGCTTAAATAGCAACTATATGCTTGGTATTATAACGGTTTGGAAGAAATATGACAAGGAAATATATATTTTTGTTTTTAACAGCAGTAATTACCATCTTCTGCCTTTTATATGGCCTCTTTGGACAAAAGGGTTTTATAGTAAACAGGGCCCTACAGAAGCAACTCAAATTAGCCCAAGAATTCTTAACAGATCAACGCTCCGAACTGAATTCCCTCAAAAATTCCTACAAAACGCTCTGGGAGGAAAATTCGCTCCTAGAGAAGGGTAAACAGTACGGTTATGCCCAAAAAGGGGAGGTCCTCTACTACTTTTTTGATTCAGAGGGGCAGATCCTAGGTAAATCGCAAGAAAAGCAGACTGCCAAGGAGAGCTTACCGCCGGTTACTTACCACGTTAAAGGACTTCCTAGTGGGCTTATTCTGCTAATAGCCCTCACTACTGCCCTTTTTATAAGCGTCCTTTACGGAGTTTTCGCTTATAGACGAAAAAGGCGAAGTCAACTAAATTATCCGCTATGATTATTGAAAAAAGGGCGCCCAACAGTTTAGAACTAATTGCCGCTACCCTTGAGAAGGGGGAGTTGGTAATCATGCCCTGTGACACTATTTATGGCATAGTGGGGCTAGTGGATGTCTCTCTTGAGGCGTTAGTTGCTTTAAAGGGGCGCGCCGAGGGCAAAAAATTTTTACAGTTAACCACTTTAGAGATGGCCCAATCAATTGCCGTAGAGCCAATCGATGAGCAGATTCTAAAGTTATGGCCGGCAGCCCTAACTGTGATTATCAAGAACCGGCAAGGGGGGACTACGGCTGTCAGAGTCCCCGCTGACCCCTATTTAATCAAACTCTTAGAGCGTCTTCAAAAGCCCCTTTACAGCACTAGTGTTAACCTCGCCGACTCAGAGCCTTTGAACACTTTTCCCACCATAGTAAAGCTTTTTAAGAGTAAAGTTGGTCTCTGCGTTAAAGGGGATAAAAAGCCAACTTCGTTGCCCTCAACCATCCTCGATATTACGCAAAAAAGCTATAAAATCGTCAGAGAGGGAGCAGTTGACGTAAGCTTCTTAATTAATAAACAGAAAAAGAGTTAACTTTTTGTATACCATTCAATATTAACTTAGAAGGTCAATTATAGATATGAATTCACTCTTTTTGACATTGTCTTACCATGAAGTTGGAATTATATTGACAATTGGAGGTAAAAACAATTAAAAAAACCGTTAGTTTAACGGAAAATCACACGATAAGGAGTGAAGCATGAAAAAAATTGCAATTTTTTCAATTATTTTGCTGCTAACCATGAGTCTGGTTTTTGCAGCAGGAGTCCAAGAGGGGAAGAAAAAATTCATTGGTTTGGCCATGCCCGAAACACACGTTGAGCGGTGGCAAATGGATGGTGCGGCTCTAAAGACGGCGGCTATCGATTTGGGTTATGATGCTGAAGTTGCTTACGGAGATGCCGACCAAACCAAACAAAATGCTCAGTTATCGGACTTTATCACCAAGGGTGCGAATTTGCTGATTATTGGTTCTATTAACAATGGGGTGGTTTCAGCCGTAGCCGATGCGCGCCGTGATGGAGTCGAAGTTATTGCCTATGACCGCCTAATTATGGATACAGACCAATACGATTACTACATCACTTTTGATAACTTTAAAGTTGGTCAATTCCAAGGTAAAGCAATTGTTGAAGCACTAGATTTGGCCAATGCCAGTGCGGCTCGACCAAAACACATTACCCTTTTTGCCGGTAGTCCCACCGACAATAATGCTTTCTATTTCTTTGATGGAGCCATGAGTGAACTTAGACCATTTGTTGAAAAGGGTGTTTTAAAGATTGTTGGGCCAGCGCCTCTACGCTCAAGTGATACTGCTAACTTCACGAGGATCGCAACAGAGAACTGGAGGGCAGATCTTGCCAAACAGCGCATGGAGAACCTACTCAATGGTGATGCTAAAAACTACGTCCTAGATGCAGTTCTGGCACCCAATGACACCTTGGCAAGGGCAATTATTGAAGCTCTTTTAACGGATGCGAAGTACATCAACAAAATCCCGGTAGTTACCGGTCAGGATGGTGAAGTGGCCTCAATTAAGTTTATTAGAGACGGCAAGCAGGCTATGACTGTATTTAAAGATACAAGGGACCTTGCTAAAGCCGCTATAACTTTGGCCGATGCTATTCTTAAAGGGGAAACACCCAATATTCCGGGTGCTCGTCTCGATACAGAGACCTACAATACCGGTAAGAAGTACATCAAATCATACCTCTTAGAGCCCGTTAATGTGACTAAAGATAACTATGTAGAAGTGATGATTGACAGCGGTTACTACACAGCTGACCAACTTCGCTAA
>Ga0172382_10013341_pt1 | contig 10596 bp, 8 predicted proteins | sample Leawel138RmetaG_FD_122245 | JGI IMG/M metagenome (GOLD analysis project Ga0172382, IMG submission 122245) | Leachate microbial communities from a municipal landfill in Southern Ontario, Canada - Leachate well 138R metaG | ecosystem: Engineered > Solid waste > Landfill > Unclassified | place...
CCGCCCTGATCGCCGGCCTGGTGTGGTTGGGCAAGCGCCGGAGCCGCGAAACCGATCCGTGAATCGCAGGAGGCTCGGTGGGCGCCTGTTGCTTTACAAGCCCAACGCCCCCCACATGTCGTCCACGCGCCGCTTGACCTCGGGCGTCATCTGGATCGGCCGGCCCCATTCGCGCTGGGTTTCGCCGGGCCATTTGTTGGTCGCGTCCAGCCCCATCTTGCCGCCCAGCCCCGAGACGGGCGAGGCGAAATCCAGGTAGTCGATCGGCGTGTTGTCCACCAGCAGGGTGTCGCGCACCGGGTCCATGCGCGTGGTCATGGCCCAGATGACCTCGGGCCACTGCCTGGGATCGATGTCCTCGTCCACCACCACGATGAACTTGGTGTACATGAACTGGCGCAGCACGCTCCACAGACCGAACAGGATGCGCTTGGCGTGGCCCGGGTACTGCTTGCGGATCGACACCACGGCCAGCCGGTAGCTGCAGCCTTCGGGCGGCAGGTGGAAATCGACGATTTCCGGGAACTGGCGCTTGAGCAGGGGCACGAAGACCTCGTTCAGGGCCACCCCCAGGACAGCGGGCTCGTCAGGCGGCTTGCCGGTGTAAGTGCTGTGGTAGATGGGGTCGCGCCGATGGGTGATGCGCTCGACCGTGAAGACCGGGAACCAGTCCTGTTCGTTGTAGTAGCCGGTGTGGTCTCCGTAAGGGCCCTCCAGGGCCATCTCATAGCCGGTGTCCGGCGGCGGGGAGACGCCTTCGGGCACGTCGGGACGCCGCGCGCGCGGGTCGGAGGCCGGCAGGATGTGGCCTTCGAGGATGATCTCGGCGTGGGCCGGCACCGACAGGCCGCTGCTCAGCGCGGGGGCGACTTCCGTGCGCGAGCCGCGCAGCAGGCCGGCGAACTGGTATTCCGACAGGCTGTCGGGAATGGGGGTGACGGCCGCCAGCGTGGTGGCGGGATCGGCGCCCAGCGCCACCGCGATCGGGAAGGGTTCGCCGGGACGCGCCAGGGCGTGGTCGCGGAAATCCAGCGCGCCGCCGCGATGCGACAGCCAGCGCATGATGAGTTTGTTGCGGCCGATCAACTGCTGGCGGTAGATGCCCAGGTTCTGGCGGCGTGCGCGCGGCCCGCGCGTGATCACCAGCCCCCAGGTCAGCAGCGGCGCCACGTCGCCCGGCCAGCAGCTTTGCAGGGGCAGGGCGTTCAGGTCCACGTCGCCGGCCTCGACGACGACTTCCTGGCAAGGCGGGCTGCGCAGTTGCCGGGGGTTCATGTCCCACAAGGCCGATTTCAGCATGGAGACCTTGGACAGGGCGTCGCGCATGCCCTGGGGCGGCGTCGGCTCGCGCAGCGAAGCCAGCAGTTCGCCGGTCTCGCGCAGGGCGGAGACGTCTTGCGCCCCCATGCCCCAGGCGACGCGCCCCGGGGTGCCGAACAGATTGGTCAGCACCGGGGTGCCGCAGGCCTGGCCGCCATGCACCGGATGTTCGAACAGCAGGGCGGGGCCGGAGGCCCGCAGGACCCGGTCGCTGATTTCGGTCATTTCCAGGGCGGTGGAGACGGGGTGCGCGATGCGCTTGAGCTGGCCCTGGCGTTCCAGTTGGGCGATGAAGTCTCTGAGGTCGCGGTATTTCACGGCGTGATCGTCGATCGGTTACAGTGGTGTCGTGCCCAAGATTACCATTCCCCTTGCCCGGACGGTTTCCGGAGGTGCCCATGCGGTCCGTTCCTGAACGGCTGCGGCATGGTGTGCGCGCCGTGCTGCGGCCCGTGGGCGAGTTCGTCCACGTCAGTGCCATCTACCTGGGACTGGCTGTGCTCACCACGCTGGGCCTGAGCCTGGTGCTGCCGTCCATGCGCCAGCAGTCGCAACAGCTTCATGAAGTCGTCCTGGCGATGTTCCAGGCCGACGGGGGCGGCTATGCGCCCGATGACGAGGGCGATCTGCAGGACTGGGCGCCGCCGTCCCCCGCGGGCGGGGCGCCGGATGCGGGCGCTCCATCCGCCGAACCGGCTGGCGGCGACGCCGACGCGGCGGACGCCGGCCAGGCGGGCACGACCGGCCAGGACGGCGGGACGGGGACCGGGCGCATGGGGTTTTCCGCCGCGTTGGCCGCCAGTCTGCGCGACCAGCCGATCCAGGGCGTGACCCAGGTACAGGCGCATGCCCTGCGCAGCTATCTGTCGCGCAAATACCGTATCGCCAGCAGCGTGGCCGGCGCCCTGATCCGGACGGTCTTCGACGTCGGCCGCGAACGCAAGCTGGACCCGCAACTGCTGCTGGCCGTGATCGCCATCGAATCGCGCTACAACCCCTTCGTCGAGAGTTCCGTGGGCGCCCAGGGCCTGATGCAGGTCATGACCAGCGTGCATCGGGCCAAGCTGCGGCCCAGCGGGGGGCCGGCGGCGGTCTTCGATCCGGTGGTCAACATCCGGGTCGGGGCCCAGATCCTGGCGGACTGCATCCGCCGGCGCGGCAGCCTGGAGGGCGGCCTGGCGTGCTACGTCGGTGCGACCGGACCCAGCGATGGCGGTTACGGCGCGCGTGTGCTGGCCGAACGCCGCCGCATCGCCCTGGCCTCGGGGATCCCGCCCAAGAACTGAATCCCGGACACGTTCCGGCGGGGTGCTAGCGGTTTCCCAGGAACGCCGCCATCCGGTCGATGGCCTCGTGCAGGCGGTCCAGGCCGGTGGCGTAGGAAAAGCGCACGGTGCGTTGCGCATGGGCCTGGCCGAAATCCAGTCCAGGCACCGCGGCGACCCCGGCCTCGTGCAGCAGGCGGTGGCAGAACGCCGCGCTGTCCATCCCCAGGCCGTGGATGTCGGAAAAAATGTAGAACGCCCCGTCCGGCGCGGCGGGCACGCGCAGCCCCAACCGTTCGAAGGCGGGCAGCAGGAAGTCGCGGCGTTCCTTGAACGACAGGCGCCGGTGTTCGTAGACCTGCATGACTTCGGGCTCGAAACAGCTGAGCGCCGCGTGCTGGGCCAGCGCCGGGGCGCAGATCGCCAGGCTGGCGGCCAGGCGTTCCAGGGCGGGCATCATCGTGTCGGGCGCGATCAGCCAGCCCAGGCGCCAGCCCGTCATGTGGAAGTATTTCGAGAAGCTGTTGATGATCAGCAGGTCGTCGTCCAGCGTCAGGCCGCTTTGCGGCGGCTCGTCGTAATACAGACCCAGGTAGATCTCGTCCAGGATGACGAAGCCGCCGCGCGCACGCACGGCGGCGATCAGCGCGCGCAGGGCCTCGCGCGGCATGGAGGTGCCGGTGGGATTGCTGGGCGAGGCGATCAGCACGCCGCGTGTGGCCGGGCCCCAGTGGGCGTCGATGTCCTCGGGGCGCAACTGGTAGCGGTGTTCCGCCGTGGTCGGCACCAGGCGCGTGATCCCGCCGGCCGCCGTGATGAAGTTGCGATTGGCGGGATAGGACGGGTCCGGCATGAGGATTTCGTCGCCCGGATCGACCAGGGCCATCGCCGCCAGCAGCAGGGCGCCCGAGGCGCCCGAGGTGATCAGGACACGGGCCGGGTCCACGGTGGCGCCGAAGTGCGTGCCGTAATAGTGGGCGATGGCCTCGCGCAGCGCCGGAATGCCGGCGGGCGCGGTGTAGCCGCTCAGGCCGGCGTCGGCCGCCCGGTTCAGGGTTTCCAGTACGCGCGCGGGGGCGGTGAAATCGGGCTCGCCGATCCCCAGGCTGATGATGTCGCGCCCCTGGGCCGCGAGCGCCTGGGCCTGTTTCAGGACTTCCACGGCGTAAAATGGCGCCGTGCGTTCGGTTCTGTCGGCCAGTCGGACCATCGTGCAACCCTGCGATACTGTTCGGAAAGAAAGCCCGATTGTAGTCTCCTAGCCCCCGTCCCCGGAGCCCCGCCATGCAGTCCTCCTCGCGCCGCGCATTCCTGGTCGGCCGCCGCACGGAACGATCACCCTGGGAAACCTTCCTCGCCCGCCTGCGCCGCGCCGCGCAGGGCGCGGTGCACGATTTTTCCACGGAGGCGGGCAGCGCCCGGCTGGTGCCGGGCCACATGCAGGATGTCTATCATGCCCGGTCCCTGTGCGTGGAACACGGCGTCACGCTGGCCCTGGACGGCATGCCGTCGGCGGCGCGGCTGGACGACGGCCCCGTGCTGTGGATCGAACCGGGGGCCGCGATGGCCCGCTGCGAGCGTCTGGGGCCGGACGATCCGCGCTGGTTCGTGCAGCCCGGCTGCCTCATCGGCGACCTGGAGCAGGCCGGATTGCCTCAGTTCCGCGACCAGCCGCCGCATCTGACGGTGGCGGCCTGGCTGGCCGACCGGCGCGGTTGCGACTGGGACCGCGGCGACACGGCCTCCAGCGGCCTGGCGCATGCGCTGGTGCTGCTGGCCGACGGCACGCAGGCCAATCTGGGCGCCTTCGGTGTGGACAACCGCAAGCCGCTGGACAATCTGCGTGTCCAGGGCATGATCCCGCGCCTGTTCGAGCTGGCTTCGGCGCCGGGCACCGACGGCGCGCGGGACGATGCGCTCTGGAACGGGCGCTACCGGCTGGACGTCCTGCGGCCGCTGGACGGGCGCACCATCAATCTGGCCCATCTGCTGCTGGGCCACGGCGGCGAACTGGGCTGGGTCGAATGGCTGGTGTTCGACGAACGCGCCGGGGCTCCGTCCGAGCGGCCCTACGAACAGCGCTACGGACGCCGGCCGGGCACGGGCGACGCGGCGGGGGACACGGACCTCGCCGTGCGCGCCCTGTTCGATCCCGACGGTGTCTTTCCGGAACAGGGCCAGCAGTTCTGACCGTCCGCCCGGCTGCGGGCTTTCCCCCATATGGTCCGCATGCGTCCCGCGCCATACCGCCCGTCCGCGCAAGCGGCTAGAATGGCCGGCAGCACACCTGTTTATTTTCCATTACGTATCAAGGCTGCCTCAACATGGACGAATCCTTGCGCGCCGCGGCGCTCGAATATCACGAGCACGGCCGTCCCGGGAAAATCTCGGTCACCCCCACCAAACAGCTTTCCAATCAGCGCGATCTCGCCCTGGCCTATTCCCCCGGGGTCGCCGCCGCGTGCGAGGAGATCGTCGCCGACAGCCACAATGCCTTCCGCTACACGGGGCGCGGCAACCTGGTCGGCGTCATCACCAACGGCACGGCCGTGCTGGGCCTGGGCAACATCGGCCCCCTGGCCTCCAAGCCCGTGATGGAAGGCAAGGCCGTGCTGTTCAAGAAATTCTCCGGCCTGGACGTGTTCGACATCGAGATCAACGAACAGGATCCGGACAAGCTGGTCGACATCATCGCGGGCCTGGAGCCCACCTTCGGCGGCATCAACCTGGAAGACATCAAAGCGCCCGAATGCTTCTACATCGAGCAGAAACTTCGCGAGCGCATGAACATCCCCGTCTTCCACGACGACCAGCACGGCACCGCCATCTGCGTGACCGCGGCTTTCATCAACGGCCTGGAAGTCGTCGGCAAGGACATCTCCAAGGTCAAGGTCGTGGTCTCCGGCGCCGGCGCGGCCGCCCTGGGCTGCCTGGATCTGATGATGGACATGGGGCTGCCGCTCGAACACATCTGGGTGTCCGACATCGAGGGCGTGGTCTACGAAGGCCGCACGGTCCTGATGGACGAAAAGAAAGCCCATTTCGCGCAGCAGACCGACGCGCGCACGCTGGACGACATCATCGGCGGCGCCGACGTGTTCCTGGGCCTGTCGGCCGGCGGGGTGCTCAAGCCCCATATGGTCGAGAAGATGGCCGAACGCCCGCTGGTGCTGGCGCTGGCCAACCCCAATCCGGAAATCCTGCCGGCCGACGCGCTGGCGGCGCGGCCCGACGCCGTGATCGCCACGGGACGGTCCGATTTCCCGAACCAGGTCAACAACGTGTTGTGCTTCCCGTACATCTTCCGCGGGGCGCTGGACGTGGGCGCGACCACCATCACGCGCGGCATGGAAAAGGCCGCCGTCATGGCGATCTGCAAGCTGGCGCGCGAAGAACAGAACGACGTCGTGGCGGCGGCCTACGGCCTGTACGACGTGTCCTTCGGGCCCAGCTACTTCATCCCCAAGCCCTTCGATCCGCGCCTGATCGTGCGGATTTCCCCCGCCGTGGCGAAGGCCGCCATGGACGACGGCGTGGCGACCCGGCCCCTGGCGGACCTGGAAGGCTACGCGGGCCAGCTGGAACAGTTCGTCTACCATTCCGGCGCCTTCATGAAGCCGCTGTTCTCGGCGGCGCGCGCCATGGTGCGCGAAGGCGGCAAGGCGCGCATCGTCTTCGCCGAGGGCGAGGACGAGCGCGTGCTGCGCGCCGTGCAGATCGTGGTGGACGAGCGCCTGGCCAAGCCCATCCTCATCGGCCGTCCCGCCGTGCTGGCCGACCGCATCGAGAAATACGGCTTGCGCATCCGCCTGGGGGTCGACGTCGAGGTCACCAACCCCGAGCACGACGAACGCTTCCACCAGTACTGGACCACGTACTGGGAACTGATGTGCCGCCGGGGCATCACCAAGGAAATGGCGCGGGTCGAGATGCGCCGTCGCCTGACCCTGATCGGCGCCATGATGGTGCGCCTGGGCGACGCCGACGGCATGATCTGCGGCACGGTGGGGTCCTACGGCAACCACCTGCGTTTCGTCGACGAGGTCCTGGGGCAGCAGCCCGGCGCCCGCACCTACGCGGCCATGAACATCCTGCTCCTTGCGGAACGCACCGTGGCGCTGGCGGACACGCACGTCAACGACGACCCGGACGCGGCCCAGATCGCCGAGATCACCCTGATGGCGGCGGCCGAAATGCGCCGTCTCAACATCGAGCCCAAGGTCGCGCTGTTGTCGCGTTCCAATTTCGGCACCGGCAGTTCGTCCTCCGGCGAGAAAATGCGCCAGGCCCTGGCCCTGGTGCGCGAACGCGACCCCGGCCTGGAAATCGATGGCGAGATGCACGGCGACTGCGCCCTGGACCCGGCGCTGCGCGAGCGCATCCTGCCATCCACCACCTTGCATGGAGAGGCCAATCTGCTGATCTGTCCCAACGTGGACGCCGGCAATATCGCCTACAACCTGCTCAAGACGGCGGCGGGCGGCAACGTGGCGGTCGGGCCGTTCCTGCTGGGCGCCAACGCGCCGGTGCATATCCTGACCTCCAGTTCCACCGTGCGGCGGATCGTCAACATGACCGCGCTGACCGTGGTCGATGCCAACAAGCCCCGCCACGCATAGGAAAGTGCCGGACGATCGGCCAGCCCCCGATGCGTCCTCCGGCGTGATGGCCGGCGGGGCGGCCGGCCGGCCCAGGGTCGGCCTGGTCCTGACCGGCGGCGGCGCCCGCGCCGCCTACCAGGCCGGCGTGCTGGCGGGTGTGCTGGAACTGCTGGACCCGGAACGCCGCCCAGGCTTCCCCAATCCCTTCGACATCGTCTGCGGCACCTCGGCGGGGGCCATCAACGCCGCCGCGCTGGCCTGCCGCGCCCATCAGCCGCATCGCGCCATCGATCATCTGTGCGGCCTGTGGCAGTCCTTGCACACCCGGGACATCTATTACTCGGACGCCGTGCGGCTGATGCACACCGGCCTGCAATGGCTGGGCATGCTGAGCCTGGGCTGGATCCGGCCGCAACTGTCCCGCTACGCGCCGCATTCCCTGCTGGACAACGAACCCTTGTGCGGCCTGCTCGGCCATGCGCTCAATTTTTCCCGTCTGGGCACCAATCTGGAACGCGGCCATCTGAGCGCCTTGGCCATCACGGCGACCGCCTACACCACCGGCGAGCATCTGACGTTCTACCAGGCCCGGCGGCGCATCCAGCCCTGGTCGCGCACCTTGCGCCGGGCCGTGGCGTGCTCCATCGGCGTGGACCACCTGATGGCTTCCAGCGCCATTCCCTTCGTCTTTCCCGCCCGCGCCATCCTGATGGGCGGCCGCACGCTCTGGTGCGGGGACGGGTCGATGCGCCAGCTCGCCCCGATCAGTCCGGCCATTCATCTGGGGGCCGAGCGCGTCTTCGTGATCGGCACCAATTACCGCGACGAAACCAGCCCCGACAGCCATGGACTGGACCCGCCGTATCCCAATCTGGCCCAGGTCGCGGGCCACACGCTGTCGAACATTTTCCTGGACGGCGTGTCCATGGACATGGAACGCATGGAGCGGATCAATGCGCTGCTTGCACGAATCCCGGCAAATCGTTTAAAAAGCGATTCACTGCGACCCATCCACACCCTGATGATCGCGCCCAGCCGGTCCCTGGACCAACTGGCGCTGGAGCATCTGGATGAATTGCCGGGCGCCGTGCGCACCTTGTTTCGCGTGTTGGGCGTTTCGCCGCGCAAAATCGAGCCGGGAGGCGGCGCGCTGGCGTCCTACTTGTTGTTCGAGTCCGGCTACACTCGCAGCCTGATCGATCTGGGCAGGGCAGACAGCCTGAGTCAGGCAGAGAAAGTCATCGCTTTTTTCAAGGAGTGGTCCGCATGAGTCCGGCCCAGATAAAAAAAATGCTCACGCAGGGTGTGGTGGATGCCCGGGCGGTGAGCGAGCAGGAAGCCCTCGCGGCCGCGTCCGAAGCCGGTCTGGCCGCTTTCGTCGTCGATTGCGACCGCGCGCGCAACCGTTCCGCCGTGCTGCGGGCCGTGGTCAAGGCCATCGACTACCCGGAATATTTCGGCGGCAACCTGGACGCCCTGTACGATGGCCTGTGCGATACCCTGACGGACCAGAAAGAGGGCCTGTTCCTGTGGTTCCGGCATCTGCATTCCGGGGATCCGGCCCTGTCGGAGGACGCCCGGGCCATCCAGGCCGTGTGCGACGACGTGGTGGAATTCGGCCACAATAACGAACGCCGCTTCGCCTATGCCATCCAGCACGCCGGGGCGCATCCCGCGCCCGAGCCGGGGGTCGACCCCACGCCGTATTCCGGCCGCGAGGAATCCTGATTTCCCCGCGAAGGCAGCAAAAAAACGGCGCCGTCAGGCGCCGTTTTGCTACCAGTCCAGCAGGGCCGTGGCCGCCGCCGCCAGCGCCAGGCCGGCGGTTTCGGTGCGCAGCACCCGGGCGCCGAATCTCGCGCCCGCCAGGCCCCGGCGCCGTGCCAGGGTGAGCTCATCGGGCGACCAGCCGCCCTCGGGGCCGACCATCAGCGTCAGGCTGTCGCGCACGTCGGCCAGGACCGCGCGGAAATCCAGAGGGCCGTCGGGGTGGCAGAACAGCGCCGGGCCGTCCACCGTTTCCAGGCAGGCCGCCAGCGGCGCGGGCGGGTGGACGGCCATCAGCCGGTTGCGGCCGCATTGTTCGCTGGCCGAGCGGGCGATGGCGCGCCAGTGATCCAGGCGTTTGTCCAGGCGGGGGCCGGACAGGCGCAGGACGCTGCGTTCGGCGGCCACGGGGCGTAGCTCGGTCACCCCCAGCTCGACCGCCTTTTCCACGATCCAGTCCATCTTGTCGCCCGAGGCCAGGCCCTGGATCAGGATCAGCCGGCCGCGCAGTTCGCTTTCGACGGCTTCGTGCGGGCCCAGTTCGGCCAGGGCGCGCGGGCCCTCGATGCGCAGCATGGCGGAGTATTGGCCGCCCCGGCCGTCGAACAGGACGATGGGCACGCCGTCCGCGAGCCGCAGCACGCGCAGCGCGTGATGCGCCAGGGCGGCCGGCAGCTCGATGCGCCCGCCGGTGGCCAGCGGGGTCTCGCAGAAGAAGCGGGGAGGCGACATGACGGTGTGCGGTCCGGCAATGACCATGGTGCGGATGCCGTGGAATATAAACCGGATCGGTCTGGGTGGTAAAATCCCTGGCTTTGTGATTCTGTATGCGGTGAGGCCATGGCTTCGGTCGTGCAGCGCTTGCCCCCAAGACCCCTATGAGCGCCTTGCCCGCCCCCGATCCGTCCATGGCCGATGCCATTCGCGTCCTGGCCATGGATGCCGTCCAACAAGCCAATTCCGGGCACCCCGGTGCGCCCATGGGCATGGCCGACATCGCTCACGTGCTCTGGACGAGGCACCTGCGCCACAATCCGGCCGATCCGGCCTGGATCGACCGCGACCGTTTCGTGCTGTCCAACGGCCATGGCTCGATGCTGATCTATGCGCTGCTGCACCTGACCGGCTACGACCTGCCGATCGATGAACTGCGCCGGTTCCGCCAACTGCATTCGCGCACGCCGGGCCATCCCGAGGTCGGCGTCACGCCGGGCGTCGAAACCACCACCGGTCCGCTGGGCCAGGGCCTGGCCAATGCCGTCGGCATGGCGCTCGCCCAATCGCTGCTGGCGGGCGAATTCAACCGCCCTGGGCACGAACTGATCGGCCACGATACCTACGCCTTCGTCGGCGACGGCTGCCTCATGGAAGGCATCTCCCACGAGGCCTGCTCGCTGGCCGGCACCCTGGGCCTGTCGCGCCTGATCGTGTTCTACGACGACAACGGGATCTCCATCGACGGCGAGGTCCGGGACTGGTTCGCCGACGACACCCCGGCGCGCTTCGAAGCCTATGGCTGGAACGTCCTGCGCGGCGTCGACGGCCATGACATGAACGCGATCGACGCCGCCATCGTCCAGGCCCGGGCGCACGCCGCCGACGGCCGGGGGCCGACCCTGATCTGCTGCCGCACCGTGATCGGC
>Ga0172382_10013342_pt1 | contig 10596 bp, 10 predicted proteins | sample Leawel138RmetaG_FD_122245 | JGI IMG/M metagenome (GOLD analysis project Ga0172382, IMG submission 122245) | Leachate microbial communities from a municipal landfill in Southern Ontario, Canada - Leachate well 138R metaG | ecosystem: Engineered > Solid waste > Landfill > Unclassified | place...
CCCCCGTCTCGCGGATCGCATCGACAAAGGACAGTTTCGAGCCGCCGTCGGTGGTCAGGTCCTCGACCAGCAGCACCCGCTGCCCCTCGCGCATCTCGCCCTCGATGCGGGCGTTGCGGCCGTAACCCTTGGGCTTCTTGCGCACATAGCTCATCGGCAGGCCCAGCCGCTCGGCCACCATGGCGGCAAAGGGAATGCCCGCGGTCTCGCCGCCCGCGATGTTGTCGAACGCCTCGAACCCGGCATTGCGACAGACGGTCGCGGCCATGAAATCCATCAGCGTGCCGCGGATACGGGGGTATGAGATCAGCTTGCGGCAGTCGATATAGGTCGGCCCCTTCAGCCCCGAGGCATAGGTGAAGGGCTCGGCCGAGAAATGCACCGCCTTGATTTCCAGCAGCATCCGCGCGGACAGCCGTGCCATCTCCTCGGCGGTGGGAAAGCTCAGGCTCATGCGTCGTCCTCGATATGCCAATGGACCGGGAAGCCGGGGTCGAAGACGGTGACAGTCTCGCCGCCGGCAGTGATGCGCTCGGGCCAGCGCGCCGGTTCGTCGCGGCGGACCAGGCTGATGTGGTCCGGGTTCGGGTCCAGCCCGTAGAACGCGGCGCCGTGCAGGCTGGTGAATCCCTCCAGCCGGTCCAGCGCGCCCGCCTGCTCGAACACATGCGCGCAGATCTGCAGCCAGTTCGGCGCGGTGAAGCAACCGGCGCAGCCGCAGGCGCTTTCCTTGGCGCTATCGGGGTGCGGCGCGCTGTCGGTGCCGGTGAAGAAGCGGGGATCGCCCGAAGTCGCGGCCTCGACCAGCGCCAACCGGTGGCTTTCGCGCTTGGCGACCGGCAGGCAATAGTAATGCGGCCGGATACCGCCGACGAGGATATGGTTGCGGTTGATCACCAGGTGATGGGTGGTGATCGTCGCGCCGATGTTGTCGCCCGAACGCACATAGGCGACGCCGTCGGCGGTGGTCACATGCTCCATCACCACCCGCAGCCCGGGGGTGGCGCGGCGGATCGGCTCCAGCACGCGGTCGATGAACACCGCCTCGCGGTCGAAGATGTCCACCTCGGGGTCCGTCACCTCGCCATGCACGCACAGCGGAATCCCGGCCCCGGCCATCGCCACGAGCACCGGGCGCACGCGGTCGAAATCGCGCACCCCGCTGGCCGAGTTGGTGGTGGCGCCCGCCGGATACAGCTTGACCGCGGCGATGATTCCCTGCGCGTGGGCGGCCAGCACGTCGGCCGGATCGGTGGCCTCGGTCAGATACAGCGTCATCAACGGACGCAACGTCACATTTTCCGGCAGCGCCGCCAGGATGCGGTCGCGATAGGCTGCCGCCTCGGCCGCTGTCACCACCGGCGGCACCAGGTTCGGCATGATGATCGCGCGGCCCAGCCCGGCGGACCACGGTGCCACCGCGGCCAGCATTTCCCGGTCGCGAAGATGCAGATGCCAGTCGTCGGGGCGGCGGATGCGCAGCTTTGTGTTCATGGCCCCGGGTCTATACCGAAGCGCGCGGCGTTATCCAGTGGGGACGCGATGTCGGAACCCCCCTCAGCAGCGGGGTGGCCCGAAATATGTCTGGCATTTTTCCGCCGCCGGGCGCAGCAATACCGGCAGTGATCGCAGAGTCTGCGAAAAGGAATGAGAAGATGAACGGCTTTCAGTTTCCACCCGCCCTGCCGCTGCGGCTGATGGGCGATCTGTGTCGCATGGGAATCGAGGCGCAGTTCGTGATCACCATGCGCACCGCGGGGCTGCTGGGAATGGTGCCGCATCGGCCCAGCGAGAATCTGCGGATGGTGACGGAAAAAACCGACGCCTATCGCGAATCCCTGTCCGCGGCGTTCCGGTCGGCGGCCAAGGGGCGGCGGGCGGACCAGATCCTCAGCGCGGCGCTGCGGCCCTATGGGCAGCGCACCAGGGCCAACGCGCGCCGGCTGTCCTCGTCGGGCAAGTGAAACCCTGCGCGTGAAACGAAAAGGCCCGGCAAAGCCGGGCCTTTCGTCATTCCGGGGGTTGCCGATCAGATCAGCTTACCCATCGCCACCGCGGTATCCGACATGCGGTTCGAGAAGCCCCATTCGTTGTCGTACCAGGTCAGGATGCGGACCAGCCGGCCTTCCATCACCTTGGTCTGGTCCATGTGGAAGACCGAGGAATGCGGGTCGTGGTTGAAGTCGATCGAGACCAGCGGCTGGTCGGTATAGCCGAGGATGCCCTTGAGCGGGCCGTCGGCCGCGGCGCGGATCGCGTTGTTGATTTCCTCGACCGAGGTGTCGCGTGCGGCCTCGAAGGTCAGGTCCACGACCGAGACGTTCGGCGTCGGCACCCGGATCGCCACCCCGTCCAGCTTGCCCTTGAGTTCGGGCAGCACCAGCCCCACCGCCTTGGCGGCGCCGGTCGAGGTCGGGATCATCGACAGCGCGGCGGCGCGGGCGCGGTACAGGTCCTTGTGCATCGTGTCCAGCGTCGGCTGGTCGCCGGTATAGCTGTGGATGGTGGTCATGAAGCCGCGGGTGATCCCCACGGTGTCGTTCAGCACCTTGGCGACAGGCGACAGGCAGTTCGTGGTGCAGGACGCGTTCGAGACGATGACATCCTCGGCCGTCAGCGTGTCGTGGTTGACGCCATAGACGATGGTCTTGTCGGAATTGTCGCCGGGGGCCGAGATCAGCACCCGCTTGGCGCCGTTCTGCAGATGCGCCTGTGCCTTGTCGCGGCTGGTGAAGATGCCGGTGCATTCCATCACCACGTCGACATGGCCCCAGGGCAGGTCGGCCGGGTTGCGTTCGGCCGAGACCTTGATCGGGCCGCGGCCCACGTCGATGGTGTCGCCCGCAACCTTGACCTCGGCCGGGAAGCGCCCATGCACCGAATCGTAGCGCAGCAGATGCGCGTTGGTTTCCACCGGGCCAAGATCGTTGATCGCCACGACCTCGATGTCGGTCCGGCCTGATTCGATGATCGCCCGGAGAACGTTGCGCCCGATCCGGCCAAAGCCGTTGATAGCTACCTTGACAGCCATGTTAGTCCTCTCCAACCGCAGGTCTCCGCGCGCAAGGCAATGCCCAATATGGCGGGGGATTGCAATCAGCCGCGCGAAATGCCGCCGAAAGGGGCCTCTGCCGGAGGATACGGCCCGGCTGGCGGGCGAGGGGCTGGCGGATCCTTCTGCCGGGGCGGTGCGGAGCCGGGTGGGGAGTCGGTCGCATGGTTGCCGTAGCAAGGGCCACCAGCGGGCAGCTGTGCTGCGTGGCAGGTCGTTGGTGCATGGCGGGGGGCGGTGTGGGGCCGGGTGAGGATTCGACCGCGCGGTTGCCGCAGCGGGGGCGCACCAGCGGGCAGCTGTGTTAGGTGGCGGTCGTTGGTCCCTGGGCCGGGGGCTTGATGGGCACCGGCTCGACGATGATCGCGGCGACGCGGGCGGGGTCGAACTCGGCCTTGAACAGCTTGTCCAGGGCGGCCAGAGCGCCGTCCTGGCTGACGCCGTGCAGTTCGTTGGGGACCAGCGCGATCCGGTCGGGCGAGCCGGGGGCTTCCAGAGCCGCCGGTGGCCGTCCCGGTCTGCGGCGATATCGGCGCAAGATAGGCAGGGCGGTTGCGGCAGCGCGGCAAGGCCCGCGATGCTGCGGCTCAGCGCCAGAAGCTGACCCATTCGATGAAGACCAGCATCTGCCGGCCCAGGAACAGCGGCAGGTTCCATTGCAGCACCAGCGCGTCCAGCGCGAACAGCCCCAGGATCATCAGCGCCAGCACGGCCGCGATCATGTTGGTCATTTGGGACGGCCCCGGTTCCTGAAAACACGCCTGAAATGCGGTCCTGAATAGTCGCCCGCCGCCGCGGCTGGCAAGTGGCCCTGCCGCTGTGGCTGGCAAGTGCCGCCCGTCGCTGAGGCTGGCAAGTGATCCCCAACGCTGCGGTGGAGGTGGCGTCCGCCGCTGCGCCTGGCAAGGGATCCCACCGCCGTGGCTGGCCAATACCGCCTGCCGCTGAGGCTGCCCCGCATGACCGCGCCCTTCTCGGGCAGGAGAGGGGCCGCCAGGTGATCCCACCCTTTGTGCTGGCCTTGTCAGCAACGCCCGGCCCTGCCCGCTCGGACTCGGGCGGCCGACGGGTCTCGTGCCCGGTACTGCGAGACACAGTGGCCATCTTCACGCCAACGACGGCCCTCCACACCCCAAACGGCGGCCATCTTCAGGCCAACGGCGACCATTCTCAGCCCAAACCCCGGCCCTCCACACGCCAAACGGCGCCATCCTCACCCCTCGGACCCGGCACCCGGTGGCGTGGCCGCATCTTCCTCCTCGTCGGCTTCGGTCAGCAGCACCAGCTCGCCCGCCTGCTCCATCTCGCGGATCGCGGCGACCACGGTGGTCATGGCCGCCTCGGCATCGCGGGCCGAGACCTTGCCCACCGCCTCGATCTCTTCGCGCATCGAATCGGCCAGGCGAGAGCCGAGCCCGCCCAGCAGGAACTCGACCGTGGGCGCGTCGTCGCCGGTGGCCCCGGCCATCGCCTTGGCGATGGTGGCGGCATCGACCTCGCGGATGACGCGGGGAATGTCGCGGGGGTCGAGCCGGCGCGGGATATTCGCCCAGGTAAAGATGGTCCGGCGCACCTGCACCGCAAAGGCGGCGTCGTCCTGGTCGAGCCCGGCCAGCACCGTGTCGCGGGTCTGCGCGGGCGCCAGGTTCAGCAGCGCGCCGAGCTTTTCCACCGGCTGCGCGTCGATCGCCGGCTTCGGCAGCGATTCCACCGCCCGCATCAGCGCCAGCCCGATCCGCCGCAGCGCCGGCGCCTCGATCCCCGCGGTCAGCGACATCGCATAGGCAATCCGCCGCGCCAATCCGGCGTCGAGCAGCCCGAACACCTGCGTCGCCCGCGCCACCGGCAGGCGCGAGAACATCACCGCCGCCACCTCGACCGCCTCGGTCCGGGCCAGCTCGGCCAGCTGCGCGGGGGGCAGGGCGGCGATCCGGTCCCAGGGGTCGGCGGCGCCGTTCAGCGCCGCCAGCTTCTGCAGCCGCAGGGTGGTATCGGGCGACAGATGCGCGCCCAGGAAATCCAGCGTGCCGTCGATCGAGCCGGGAAAGGTCACCCCCACCGCCTCGATCATGTCGCAGAACTCGGTCAGGATCTGGTCGCAGGTCTCGCGGTCCACCAGCTCCATCACCGACATTTCCTGCGCCAGCAGCGCCTGCAACTCGGGCGGCAGCTGCGAGAGGTCCAGCCCCTCGCCGTCGGCCAGCACCACCCGGACCACCACCGCCGCCTTTTGCCGGGGCGTTAGCCCCGGCGTCGCCCTGATCATGCCCGCCCCCGTCGAATCACCGTCAGGGCAATCTGGCACGCGGACCCTTAAGCTTCGGTGAACGGGCTCAGGCCTCGCCGAACACCCGGCGGAAGATCGTGTCGACGTGCTTGGTGTGATAGCCGAGGTCGAACTTCTCCTCGATCTCGGAGGGCGACAGCGCCGCGGTCACTTCCGGGTCGGCCAGCAGTTCCTCGCGGAAATCGGCGCCCTGTTCCCAGACCTTCATGGCGTTGCGCTGCACCAGCCGATAGGCGTCCTCGCGCGACACCCCGGCCTGGGTCAGCGCCAGCAGCACCCGCTGGCTCATCACCAAGCCGCGGAACTTGTTCATGTTGGCCAGCATGTTGTCGGGATAGATCACCAGCTTCTCGATCACCCCGGCCAGCCGGTTCAGGGCAAAGTCCAGCGTGATCGTCGCATCCGGCCCGATGGCGCGCTCGACCGAGGAATGGCTGATGTCGCGTTCGTGCCACAGCGCCACGTTTTCCATCGCCGGCACCACCGCCATGCGCACCAGCCGCGCCAGCCCGGTCAGGTTTTCGGTCAGCACCGGGTTGCGCTTGTGCGGCATCGCCGAGGACCCCTTCTGCCCGGGGCTGAAATATTCCTCGGCCTCGAGCACCTCGGTGCGCTGCATGTGGCGGATCTCGATGGCGATGTTTTCCATGCTCGAGGCGATCACCCCCAGCGTGGCAAAGAACATCGCGTGGCGGTCGCGCGGGATCACCTGGGTGCTGATCGGTTCCGGGCGCAGGCCCATCATCTTGCAGACATGGTCCTCGACCGCCGGGTCGATGTTGGCAAACGTGCCGACCGCGCCGGAAATCGCACCGGTCGCGACTTCCTCGCGGGCGCGTTCCAGCCGCTCGCGGCCCCGGGCCATCTCGGCGTAGAAGCGGGCGAAGGTCAGGCCCATGGTGGTGGGCTCGGCGTGGATGCCGTGGCTGCGGCCGATGCGCACCGTATCCTTGTGCTCGAAGGCGCGGGTCTTCAGCGCCGCCAGCACCCGGTCCATGTCGGCCAGCAGGATGTCGGCGGCGCGCACCAGCTGCACGTTCAGCGTGGTGTCCAGCACGTCCGAGCTGGTCATCCCCTGGTGGACGAAGCGGGCCTGCTCACTGCCCACATGCTCGGCCAGATGGGTCAGAAAGGCGATCACGTCGTGCTTGGTCACCGCCTCGATCTCGTCGATGCGGGCGACGTCGAAGGTGACATCCTTCGCCTTCCACACCGCTTCGGCGTTCTCGCGCGGGATCACGCCCAGATCGGCCTGCGCGTCGCAGGCATGGGCCTCGATCTCGTACCAGATGCGGAACTTGGTGTCCGGCGACCAGATGGCCACCATCTCGGGGCGGGAATAGCGCGGGATCATGGCCTTCACCTTCTCGAAAACTGTCGCCGCCCGCTTACCCCCTTGGCGGCCTCAGAGGCAACCGGGGGCAGGGGCTTCGGGCGGTCTCAAATATCCTCCGGGGGTCCGGGGGTGGAAAACCCCCGGTCCGGCGCTGCCGCCGAAACAGCGTCAGCAGCTGTAATACATCGCGTATTCGATCGGATGCGGGGTCTGCTCGAAGGCCTCGACCTCGCCGCGCTTCAGCCGGATATAGGCGCCCAGCTGGTCGCGGGTGAACACGTCGCCGGCCAGCAGGAAATCCATGTCCTTTTCCAGCTCGTCCAGCGCCTCGCGCAGGCTGCCGCAGACCGTGGGGATGCCGGCCAGCTCTTCCGGCGGCAGGTCGTACAGGTCCTTGTCCGAGGCCGGGCCCGGGTCGATCTTGTTGCGGATCCCGTCCAGCCCTGCCATCAGCAGTGCCGCAAAGGCCAGGTAGGGGTTGGCCGAGGGATCGGGGAACCGCGCCTCGACCCGCTTGGCCTTGGGGCTTTCGGTCCACGGAATCCGCACCGCGCCCGAGCGGTTGCGCGCCGAATAGGCCCGCAGCACCGGCGCCTCGAACCCCGGGATCAGCCGCTTGTAGCTGTTGGTCGAGGGATTGGTCAGCGCGTTCAGCGCCTTGGCGTGGCGCAGGATGCCGCCGATGAACCACAGCGCCTCTTGCGACAGATCCGCATATTTGTCGCCGGAAAACAGCGGCTTGCCGTCCTTCCAGATCGACATGTTCACATGCATCCCCGAGCCGTTGTCGCCCTTCATCGGCTTGGGCATGAAGGTCGCGGTCTTGCCATAGGCATGGGCGACGTTGTGGATGACGTATTTCTGCTTTTGCAGGTTGTCGGCCTGTTCCACCAGCCCGCCGAAGACGGTGCCCAGCTCGTGCTGGCAGGTGGCGACCTCGTGGTGGTGCTTGTCCACCTTGATGCCGATGCGCTTGAGCGTGGACAGCATCTCGCTGCGGATATCCTGGCCGTCGTCGATCGGGTTCACCGGCACATAGCCGCCCTTGAGCGGGGCGCGATGCGCCTGGTTGCCCATCTCGTACTCCGTGTCGGTGTTCCAGGCGGCCGACACCGCATCGATCTGGTAGCCGACCTTCTGCGGGGTGACCGAAAACCGCACGTCGTCAAAGATGAAGAACTCGGCCTCGGGGCCGAACCAGGCCACGTCGCCGATGCCGCTCGACTTCAGATAGGCCTCGGCCTTGACGGCGGTGCCGCGGGGGTCACGGGAATAGGGCTCCCCGGTGTCGGGCTCGGCCACGGTGCAATGCAGGCACAGGGTCTTTTCGGCGTAGAAAGGGTCCAGATAGGCGGTGGCCGGGTCGGGCATCAGCTTCATGTCGGACTGGTCGACCGATTTCCATCCGGCGACCGAGCTGCCGTCGAACATCAGCCCGTCCTCAAAGAAATCCTCGTTGACCACATCCACGTCCAGCGTGACGTGATGCAGCCGGCCGCGGGGGTCGGTGAAGCGGACATCGACATAGGCCACTTCTTCGGAAGCCAGAAGTTCCAGCACTTCGGCGACGGTTTTCATGTGTGTCGTCTCCTTTGCCGCGGGTTCGCGGCGGGTTCGGTTGGCTTACAGCGCGTCGTCGCCGGTCTCGCCGGTGCGGATGCGGATCGCCTGTTCGACGGGCGAGACGAAGATCTTGCCGTCGCCGATCTTGTCGGTGCGGGCGGCGCCGATGATCGCCTCGACCGCCGCATCCACCATGTCGTCGGGCAGCACCATCTCCAGCTTCACCTTGGGCAGGAAGTCCACGACATATTCGGCGCCGCGATACAGTTCGGTGTGGCCCTTCTGGCGGCCGAACCCCTTGACCTCGATCACCGACAACCCCTGGACCCCGGCGTCCTGCAGCGCCTCCTTCACGTCGTCCAGCTTGAAGGGCTTGATGATCGCCTCGATCTTTTTCATCCGGCGGCTCCATGGTTGCGGTTGCATCAGGGCCGTGGTGGCTGGTTTGATGGCCGGGGTAAATGCGGAGGTGCCCGAATGGTCCCCCAGCGGCGCAATCCGGCGGAAAGGTGCCCGTAGATGCGGCAATCTGCACAGAAAACAGGCAGCCTGCGTATGGGCTGGGCCGAGGTGCTGACCACCGCCCGGATGCGCGCGATCGAGGCCGCCGCCATGGCCAGCGGTGCCGTCAGCGGCGCCGAGCTCATGGAGCGCGCGGGCGCCGCCGTCGCCGGAGCGATCCGGCTGCGCTGGCCGCATCCCGGGCGGGTGCTGGTGCTGTGCGGTCCGGGCAACAACGGCGGCGACGGCTATGTGGTGGCGCGGCATCTGGCGCAGGCGGGCTGGCGGCTGCGGGTGCTGGGGATAGACAACACCCCCGGCCCGGATGCGGCGCTGATGAAGCAGCGCTGGGCCGCGATCGGCGCCATCGCCCCCCTCACCGTGGCAGAGCTATGCCGGGAGCCCTCCGATCTCTGCGTGGATGCGATCTTCGGCACCGGCCTGACCCGCGCGCCCGGGGGCGAGATCGCCGCCATCCTTGCCCATCTGGGGCAGGGGGGGGCGGCCGAGCTGGTGGCGGTGGACTGCCCCAGCGGGCTCTGCCTCGACAGCGGCGCATTCCTGGGGCGGCCGCGGGAAGCGGCCACGGATGAGCTGCGTGCCCGGCTGACCGTCGCCTTCGACAGCCCCAAGCCCGGGCATCTGCTGGAGCGCGGCCCCGACTGCTGCGGTAAGCTGGTCATCGCCGACATCGGGCTGCGCCGCTGGCGCGAGGCTGCCGCTGCCCCGATGATCGCCGTCGCCCCCGGCTTCGACATCCCCGACAGTCGCCGCCCCGCCGACGAGACCGATGCGCTGAACAAGGCCCGTGCCGGCGGCGGCCACAAGTTCACCCACGGCCACGCGCTGGTGCTGGCGGGCGGGTTCGGCCACGGCGGCGCCGCCCGGCTGGCGGCGCGGGCGGCGCTGCGGACGGGGGCGGGGTTGGTGACGCTGGGCCCGCCCCGCGCGGCGCTGATCGAGCACTCCGGCCCGCCCGACGCGCTGATGCGGCGCGGGGTGGACGACGCCGATGCGCTGGCGGCGCTGCTGGCCGATGCGCGCATCTCCGCCGTCGTGCTGGGACCGGGCTGCGGGGTCGAGCGCGCGGCGATGCTGCTCGACCCGCTGCTGGCGGCGAAACGCCCCTGCGTGCTCGATGCCGACGCGGTGACCGCGCTGGCGGGGCGCGGCCCGGGCGGGCTGCATCCTTCCTGCGTCCTGACCCCGCACCAGGGCGAGTTCACGCGGGTCTTTCCCGACCTCGCCGCGAAACTGGCCGAAACCTCGCCCCACGGCCCGCTCTATTCCCGCATCGACGCCGCGCGCGAGGCTGCCGCCCGCTCGGGCGCCACCCTGCTGCTGAAAGGCCCCGACACGGTGATCGCTGCCCCCGACGGGCAGCTGCGGCTCCATTCGGCCTTCGACGTGCCCTGGCTGGCTACGGCGGGGGCGGGCGACGTGCTGTCGGGGATCATCGCCGGACTGCTGGCCCGCGGCCTCGCGCCGCTCGACGCCGCAGCGACTGGCGCCTTCCTTCACGCTGCCGCCGCCCGCCGCTTCGGCCCCGGGCTGATCGCCGATGACCTGCCCGATATGCTGCCCGCGGTCCTGCGCGATCTGGGCGCTTGACATCTTCTGTCCGCAAATATCCCGGGGTCCGGGGCAGCGCCCGGTCCGGCGCCCGACGCAAGAATCTCCTCGCGTGCGGCGGCGGGCTTTGCTAAGACGCCCCGGATTTCCGGCGGACCCCTCGGCCCGTCCGGGCAGGAATTGCGGGTGTGGCGGAACTGGCAGACGCACCAGATTTAGGTTCTGGCGCCGCAAGGCGTGGGGGTTCAAGTCCCTCCACCCGCACCAGGATGGAAACGAAGGAAC
>Ga0172382_10013344_pt1 | contig 10595 bp, 12 predicted proteins | sample Leawel138RmetaG_FD_122245 | JGI IMG/M metagenome (GOLD analysis project Ga0172382, IMG submission 122245) | Leachate microbial communities from a municipal landfill in Southern Ontario, Canada - Leachate well 138R metaG | ecosystem: Engineered > Solid waste > Landfill > Unclassified | place...
CAATGGTCGCCTTGAGGACAATTTGTACACATAATTAATTCTCTAAGTCTCTTAGGAATAAATACACGAATTTCCTCATCATTATAACCAACCTGAAGTTTTTCTCCATCAATCATGATTGGACGTTTTAAAACGCTAGGATTGTCCAATATAAATTGTTTTAATTCACTGATTCTCATATCTTCGATATCTAAATCTTGTTCTTTAAAGACTTTTGATCTTGTTGAAATAATATCTTCAAACCCATTTTCAGAATTTTCCAACATGCGATCGATATCTTCTTCAGTGATACGTTGGTTAAATAAATTTTTTTCTTCATAAGCAACCTTATGATCATCAAGCCACTTTTTCGCTTTCCGACATGACGAACAACTTGGTGTTGTATAGATAGTAATCATTGTCTTCCTCCTTTTGGAGCATAGGTATTATCCTATAGCACTCTCGTAGTCTTGCTTCTTAATTATATAATTATTTATAATATAATTCAACTTGTGAAAACGTTTTTGCGTATGTTTTACATATTTTGTTTAAATTGTTTTAGTTTGGTTTTTTATGATTAATAAGTTATAATTTAAATAAATACATATTAAGAAAGAGGTATCTTTATGTCAAAATGGGACTTATCCTTATTTTATCCAAGCTTAGAAGCCTGGGATAAGGATTTAACAAAAATGCCAACGTTCATTGAAAAATTGGCTTCATTCAAGGGTAAACTGAATGATTATGATCATTTCTTAAATTTTTACAAAACTGAGGAAGAAGCAACCAATCTTTTATATCGTTTATATGGATTCATCCATTTAAATAGTGATTTAAATTTAAAAGATAGTGTTAAATCATCAAAGAACCAACAATTAATGCTTATGCTTTCTGATTTAGGTCAAAAAACATCTTATGTTTCACCAGAATTAATTGCTATTGGAGAAGAAAAAATTATGTCTTTTATCGAAAAAGACGAATTCTTAAAAACTTATAAATTCCAAATGGAAAAATTATTTTTCCAACAAAAGCATGTTTTATCTGATGATCAAGAACAAATTATGGCGAATTTCGGTTCAATTAGAAATATTCCTTCTTCACTTTATCAAGGGATTGCAATCGTTGATGCTATTGATGAAGAAGTTGAATTTAAAGATGGTACAAAAAAAGTCATCAATTCATCTAACTACCGCTCAATATTACCAACACTAAAAGATGCTGAAGATCGTAAAAAAGTCTTTGAAGCTGCATTTAAACGTTATAAAAACAATAAAACAGCATTTGCCGCAACTTACAATCTAGTGTTACAACAATTAGCGGCAAACTACAAATCCAGAGGTTATAAATCATCTTTAGAAGCTGCATTATTTAGAAATAATATTCCAGTTGATGTTTATAAAAATTTAATGGACGCTGCTTATGAAAATACAAAAGGTATTAAACGCTATATTAATTTAAGAAAGAAACATTTAAAACTAGAAAAATATCATACTTATGATCGCTTCTTAACATTAGTTAATGATGATACTAAATATGGATTCGAAGAATCAAGAAATATTTTCTTTGATTCAATCGCTCACTTAGATAAAGAATTCGTTGAACATCAAAAAGAAGCTGTTAAAGATGGATTTGTAGATGTATTTCCTGGAGATGGAAAACGTACAGGTGCATATTCATCAGGATTTTATGGATTCCATCCATACATCTTACTAAACCATGATGATACATTAGATGCTTTATTTACATTAGCTCACGAAGCAGGACATTCCGCTCACACATTATTTTCTAATGAAAATCAACCAATGGCATCAGCTGACTACACGATCTTTGTTGCAGAAATAGCTTCTACTTTTAATGAACATAACCTACTTGATTATCTAGTTTCAAAAGCAGAAACTAAAGAACAAAAAATCGCATTACTTGAAAAAGCAATTGATGGTATCATGGCAACATTCTTTAGACAAACATTGTTTGCAACTTATGAATATAAAGCAAACGAGTTAGTGGAACAAGGTATTCCAATCACTGATCAATCTTTATCTAAGATTATGATTGATTTATACAAACACTTCTATGATCTAGATATTACAGAAGAAAATGGTAAAGAATTTGTTTGGGCATATATCCCACATCTATTTTACACACCATTTTATGTATATCAATATGCAACAAGCTATAGTGCATCATTAAAGATTTATGCTGATGTTAAAGAAAACAAACCACAAGCAATGGAAAAATTCTTAGGTCTTCTTAAATCAGGTGGTAGTGATTATCCTGTCAACCAAGCTAAAAAAGCTGGCGCAGATTTAACTAAAAAAGAAACTTTCATGGCAGTAATCGATCGTTTTAATGAACTTGTTGATGAGTTAGAAAAAACGCTTGAACAATAATTTTAATTCATGATATAATAAAGATGCAATGATAAGGAGTAAGTACTTTAAATTCTTTGTTCATAGAGAGTTAGTGATGGTGGAAATCTAACAACAAATTTTTAAACGAATGGGACCTTTGAGCACAAGTATCATCGGCTTTAACGATGTTTGAGGGCTAGAATTTATTCTAGAACTAAGGTGGCACCGCGTCTAAAGACGTCCTTAGATTTAAGGACGTCTATTTTTTTATTTTAAAGGAGATAAACTATTTATGAAACGACTTGTATCAGGTATTAAACCAACTGGATCTTTAACATTAGGTAATTATATTGGTGCTTTAAGACAGTTTGTGAAATTACAAAGTGAACTTAAAGACACAGAATTTTTCATTTTTATCGCTGACTTACACGCGATTACAACACCACAAGAAAAACTAGCTTTAAAGAAAAACATTAAAAGTATTGCAGCGCTTTATATCGCTTGTGGACTAGATCCCGAAAAGGTAAATCTATTTGTTCAATCAGAAGTGATGGAACATGCGACATTAGGCTATATCATGGAATCAACAGCTTATGTTGGAGAAATGGAGAGAATGACGCAATATAAAGATAAAAAAGGTAAACAAACAGAAGGTATAAGAACTTCTCTTTTAACCTATCCTGCTTTAATGGCTGCTGATATTTTATTATATGACGCAGATATCGTTCCAATTGGAGACGATCAAAAACAACATTTAGAACTTACAAGAAACCTGGCACAAAGATTTAATAACCTATATGGTGAAACATTTGTTGTACCTGAAGGGTTTTTCCCTAAAACAGGTGCTAGAATTAAATCATTAACTGAACCAACAAAGAAAATGGATAAATCAGCTGATAATCAAAAGGCTTATATTCTGCTTTTAGATGATTTAAATCAAGTTAAAAATAAAATTAGATCTGCTGTCACTGATTCTGATACTGCAATTAAATATGATCTAAAACAAAAAGCTGGTATATCTAATTTATTAACTATTTATGCATCTTTAACAGATTTATCTATTAAAGAGATTGAAGAGAAATATAAAGATTCAAACTATAAAGTCTTTAAAGAAGATTTAGCAAATATAGTTGCAGATACGCTAGCTCCTATTCAAGATAAATATAATGAAATCATAAGTAGCCCATATTTAGATGAAGTTTTAGATAAGGGTAGAGAAAGAGCATCACTTATTGCTAGAAAAAAGATATTTAAAGTATATAAACGCATGGGTTTAGGACGCATAAAATAATAAAACGCTGAATTTTCAGCGTTTTTTTTATATATGAGCTTCAAATTGTGATATTGGATATTCAACATCACCATCTATTTGTAAATAAGTGCCCTTATCAAAAGTTATTTTAACATGATCTGTTCTATAAACAGATACATATCTTTTAAAGATAACATGCCATCCTAAATATATCGTTGGGAAAATAAAAATCAATAACCATTTAGGAATTTTTTTGACCAATACAACATATAAACTTCTCTCATGTCTGCTTGCTTTTGGGGCAATCTTCATACCACCACCAAAATAAGGTGAGTGCATAACACTAGCTAGCCAAACTTTCTTTTCTTCTATGACTTGATCGTTTAATTCTATTTTAGCTTGAATAGGCTTGAATTTAATAAAACCTTCAAATGCATGTCTAAAATAATTTAATTTATTTTTCTTGTATTTAGAGTTATTAACTAAATCACCAATATAGCCATCAAGTCCAGCACCGCTACCATTTAAAAAATATTTAGTCTGATTCTCATATTTTACTTGTGGTAAGTCTTTTAAATACGGTTTAACTAAAACAATTTTTTCTTTTGTTTTTAAACTTCTGACAAAATCATTTCCAGTTCCTGCTTGATACATATACAAAGGATTCGGATAATCAAGTGTATAAATCTTATTTGCAAGTCTATTTAGTGTACCATCCCCACCAACTAAAATAAGACGATCATGTGGTTCAATCGTCTTTAAAAAAGCTGGTTCGTCCTTAATCTCCAGTAAGTTTACTTTTCGAACTTGATTGCCTGATTCTTCTAATTCTTCTACAATATTTTGGATAAAGCTTTCCTTTTTTCCATTTCTTGACAAAGGATTATATAACAATATATCCATGGCTTCACCTATTTAATGAGTATTAAAGCGTATTTTTTCTTTCCTCTTCTCATCATAACATATCTTTGGTGATATGTTTTATCTTTTGAAAGCGCATATTCTAAATCAGTTATTTTTTCACCGTTGATGCTGACAGCTGAGCTTGAAATAAACTGTCTTGCTTCTCTTTTTGATGATGCAAGATTAGTTTCAACTAAAGCATCTATTAAAGGTAGTCCTTCATTTACTAGAGCAGTATCTAATGTTTTTTCAATCATTTTAAATTCATTTAGAGTTAGATCACTAAACTCACCACTAAATAGCGCATGTGTGACTCTTAATGCCTCATCAAGAGCTTTTTGTCCGTGCACTAATTTTGTAACTTCTTCGGCTAATTTCTTTTGTGCTTCTCTAAGTTCTGGTTGTGTGTTAAGTTTTTCTTCTAAATCTAGTATTTCTTCTTTAGATAAAAGTGTTAATGTTTTTAAATAATTGATAACATCTTGATCTGATGCATTAACAAAATATTGATAAATTTCATAAGGTGATGTTAGATCTTGATCAAGCCATAATGCACCTGATTCACTTTTACCAAATTTAGATCCATCAGCTTTTAATAACAGTGGTGAACTAAGTCCAACGGCTTTAGCATTTTCGCCTTCTAGTTTTCTAATCAGTTCTAGCCCTGTCGTTATATTTCCCCATTGGTCAGATCCACCAAATTGAATTTTACAATCAAGGGTTTTATATAAATGGAGGAAATCAATCGCTTGAATGAGCATATAAGAAAATTCAGTATATGAAATACCTACTTCTAATCTTTTTGAAACAGTATCTTTTGCAAGCATATAGTTGATTGAAAAATGTTTACCATAATCTCTTAGAAACGAAATCATATCGATATCTTTAATCCAATCGTAATTATTCACAAAAATCGCTTTTTCAGGATTCAAAAATAAACTTAACTGATTTTTAATCTTATCTGCATTTTTAAGTGATTCTTCTAATGTTAAGAGTTTTCTTTCACTCGTTTGTCTTGGATCACCAATCAAACCTGTAGCACCACCAATTAAAACAATTGGTGTATGTCCATATTTTTCTAATAATAACATTCTAACGACTTGTACCAAATGCCCTACAGTAAGGGATTCACCAGTTGGATCAAAACCACAATAAAACTTAACGCTTTCTTCGTTTAATAAACGTTTTGCTTCTTCTTCATTGCTCACATCTTTTATTAAACCACGCCATAATAAATCTTCATATAAATTCATACTTACAACTCCTTTTTTGATTAATAAATAAAAATCGCCCTTAGATTCACTCTAAGGACGAATTATTTCGCGGTACCACCTTAGTTCTAGAATAAATTCTAGCACTCAAAAATTAATTAGTCTCCATAAGTGTATTTCAAGTTTTATTTTCTCTAAGTGTTCCACCATTCACAAAGTCTCTATATAAGGTTTTTAAAACTTTACTTAAATTATTTCATCGACCGATTTAATTATGTTTTGTTGAATCACGTGTCACGATATAATGTGGCAATATGATTCTAATATTATCTACATCTTTAGAGTTCATTAATTTAGTTAATAATCTCATAGATACAGCACCTATATCATACACTGGAACATCAATTGATGTCAAGTTAGGTCTTGATAAAAGTGCATATTTTGTATTTTGGAATCCTGCAACAGCTAAATCTTCTGGAACACGTCTACCATTATCTCTTGCGATATTCATAAAACTTACAGCAATTGAATCTCTAACGCCAATAGCCCCATCAATTTTTTTATCACTAAAGAAAGTTGTAAAATGTTGACGATTGATATGTGTATCGCCACTTGTTCTAAAGATTTTAGGTTCCAAGCCTGCTTCTAACATAGCTTTTGTATAACCAGCTTCTTTTTTATCGTTAACTGAATAACGACGTGCTGTACTTAATAAATATATATCTTTACGATGATCTTCAATCATTAATTTAGTAATTTCATAACCAGCTTTTTCATAATCGATTGAAACCATCGGTACAGATGCATCATCAGAAACAACATTTGCTAATACAAATGGAATTTGGTTATCAACAAAAACTCTTCTAACTTCATCAATACTCTTTTCACTGAGTTCATCATTTAAATACAAAACACCATCAAGTTGCTCAGCAACGATATCTTGTAGGATGTCATTAACATCCATATCTTCTCTTATTGAAAAAAGTTTTACAGAATATTTATAGTTTTGAGCAATATCACCGATACCACCTAACATTTCTGAAACGGATGCTCTAGTGACGTCAGAAATAACAATACCAACTGTTGTTGTTTTTCTAGAAGCTAGACCTCTAGCGATAACATTTGGTCTATATCCTAACTCTTTAATGACTTTCAAGACTCTTTGTCTTGTTTCTTCTTTTACTTTTTCTGGATTGTTTAACACTCTTGAAACTGTAGCTAATGATACGCCAGCCGCTCCAGCAACGTCATAAATAGTCGCGTTACCCATGAAATTCACCTCATTTTATTTTATTATACATTCCTATTATATCATGTGATGTAAAGGCTTTCAAGCATTTTATGAAAATATTTTCATTCGCTTTCAAAAAAATAAAGAGGCCATGGCCTCTTTATAAAACTTATCGTTTTTCTCTGATTCTTGATGCTTTTGCTGATAGCGTGCGAATATAGAATAATCTAGCACGTCTTACTTTACCTCTACGTGGCACCTCGATATGATCTATCGCTGGTGAATGTAATGGGAAAGTACGTTCTACACCAATACCGTAAGATACCTTACGTACTGTAAATGTTTCAGAAATTCCGCCACCTTGTCTTTTAATAACAAGACCTTCAAATAACTGAATACGTTCACGGTTTCCTTCTTTGATCTTAACGAATACTTTAACAGTATCGCCGGCACCAAATTCAGGAGCTTCTTTGATGTAAGCTTTTGTGATTTCAGCAATTAATGCTTGCCCTTTTAATCTAGCCATGTTCGTCTCACTCTCTTTCCTTCCAATGTTCTTGTTATTAAACAGCGGACCATTGTGTATAATTATACGGCTCATTTATTATAACAAGTTTAGTTAAAACTTGCAACAAATATTAAGCATTTTTTATGCGATAAACTGTTTATTTATCACTATTTGATTTAATCTCTTCTAAGATTGCTTTTTCTTCATCAGTAAGTTTAGTTTGTTTGATTAAATCAGGTCTTTTTTGATATGTCTTTAAAATGCTTTGTCTTTTACGCCAGTTTTCAATGTTTTTATGATGCCCAGATTTTAAAATCTCTGGTACATCAAAACCTTGATAACTGTCTGGTTTTGTATATTGTGGATACTTTAACCATCCGTTTTGAAGACTATCTTCTTCTGATGATGCTTGTAAAATGACATTAGGAATGAGTCTGATTACTGCATCACTAACTATCATTGCAGGTATTTCTCCACCTGTTAAAACATAATCGCCAATAGATATTTCTTCATCAATAAAGTGTTCAACTCTAGCATCAATGCCTTCATAATGCCCGCAAATCAAAATGATATGCTTCTTTTTTGAAAGTGCAATAGCTTTTTTTTGTTTGAATACTTTACCTTGTGGAGATAACATAATCACATGTGTATCTTTTGTTTTAAGTTTAGTTAAGATTTCATAAAATGGTGGAAATTGCATAAGCATACCTGCACCACCACCATAAGGTGTATCATCAATTTTATTGTGTTTTAATGTTGAGTAGTCTCTTAATTGATGAAGATTAATTGAAACTAGTTCTTGATCAATTGCTCTTTTGATGATTGATGTGTCTAAAAATGGTTGGAAAAACTCAGGGAAAATAGTAATGATATCGATGATCATAACATGCCCTCAATAGGTTTTATAATGATACTTTTTTCATCTATATCGCCAACAAATTCTTTTCTAAATGGAATAAGAACTTTTTTACCATCAAGCTTTTCAACTTCTAATAAATGTCCTTGAGGAACTTCTATCAAGCTGATTGCTCGTCCAACTAATTTATTATCTTCTAAAACAACATCTTTTCCGATAACATCTTCATAATGATAATCATCATCTTCTAATTGGTCTTCAATATCTTCATCAGAATAAACATATAATCCTTTATATTGAAGTATATCGTTAATGTTATCATAGCCAACAAACTTAACAATAAGTATGTTTTTATGGCTTCTAACTTGTTCAATTTCAAAATACACTTTTTGATCTTTAACTAAAACATATACCTTATGCCCAACGAAAAAGCGGTCAAAATCACTCAAATTGTAGATTTTAACCTCTCCTTTGATGCCATGTGTACTTGTGATTTTACCAATTTGATACATAAGTACCTTCCTTAAAACGCATCAATATCTATATGTACTCGTTTATTTTCTTTTGATGCTCCAGCATATACAATGGTACGCATTGCGTTAGCAATCTTACCACCTTTACCAATAACGCGACCTAAGTCAGCCTCATTAACTAAAAGTTGAATTGTAATCGTATTATCATCTGTTGATAATATTTTAACCATAACATCATCAGGGTTAACGACTAATGGCACTATCATATTTTTGATTAGTTTTTCAAAATCTACCGCCATGATTCATACCCCCTTTTATTATTTGTTTAAAACGTTGTACTTTTTAAATAAACTTCTAACAGTATCCGTAGGTTGTGCACCATTATTCATCCATTTTTGTACTTTATCTGAATCAACTAATACTTTACCAATTAATGGATCATATGTTCCCACGATTTCTAGGAATTTTCCATCTCTTGCTCTTGTTGATTCACTTGCTACAACACGGTAAAATGGTCTTTTATTAGAACCAAAACGTTGTAATCTTAATTTAACTGCCATATTATTCACTCTCTTTCTTTTTATATTACATGTCTATTATAATGATTTTTTTTAATCTGTCAAGTATTTTTCCTTAACAGTTAAAAATTTAATGAGTCATCGTATGTTTGAGATGGCCCAAAGTGTTTCAACCCTTTGACATTTTTCATTTGTTTAACAAAATTATCTTCATTTGATTTATCAAAATAGACAATTGCATAGTTTTGTTTATTTGATATATATGTTATATCAACAGGTAAGTTCTTTAGTTTGTTAATCGCATGCTTGCCGTGATAAATAGCTACATAAGCCACTCTGTTAGTGTACATGACAACTGCCTCCTTTTTTGATCATCCCAAACTTATTAGGTGCTGGTACATGATCTGATATTGTTTTTGATAATGTATTTAAAAACTCATTTAATTCTGTTTCTAATTCAAGTTCTAGTGCTAAATACTTCTTCACTTCTGGTTGTTCGTATAAATGTTTTTTTGTCTCGCTTAAATGTTTAACTGCATCTTTGTAATCTGGATGATAACTACCACCTTCATCCATAACTTTTTGATACGCTTCTTTTGCTTGATCAAATGCTTTGATTTCAGTTTCATATAAATCATCAATGGTTTGATGTAGTTTTTTTATCTCAGGAAATTTTTCATCATTTAAAAATTCGTCTAAAACATCATATGCTTTAATGATGATATCAGTCATATAAGTCGCTCCTTTTAATCTGTTTTATCATACCTAATTCTAAATCATTTAATGCTAATTTTCCAATCTTTATTCTCTTTAAGTATATCACCTTATAACCAACACTTAAAAACATGCGCTTGACTTGATGAAATTTTCCTTCATCAATCGTAATCAATACTTTTTGATCTTCAACATGAACATCAAGTGCTTTGGCTTCAAACATAACTTGATTTGCATCATAGATCTTAACACCATTTAACAACTCATTTTTATGTTCAAATGGTCGATCCAAAATTGCCTCATAGACTTTAGGTAGATGATAATTTGGATGGGTAATTTCATGTAGAAACTTTCCATCTGTAGTAAGGATCAATAAACCTTCAGTATCAACATCTAATCTGCCTGCAATTGAAAAATCAAAGCGATTATATGGTGGTGTAATTAAATCAATCACACAAGGATATAAATTATCTTTTTTTGCAGAAACATAACCTTTGGGTTTATGAAGCATCAAATGAATTGGATCTTCATAAAATACCAGCTCTTGATTTATATAAACTTTTTGTTTATTTGGATCAAAAGCAAAATTAGGCAACATG
>Ga0172382_10013347_pt1 | contig 10593 bp, 13 predicted proteins | sample Leawel138RmetaG_FD_122245 | JGI IMG/M metagenome (GOLD analysis project Ga0172382, IMG submission 122245) | Leachate microbial communities from a municipal landfill in Southern Ontario, Canada - Leachate well 138R metaG | ecosystem: Engineered > Solid waste > Landfill > Unclassified | place...
GAACTCCATGCCAGTCATTCAGCGTCGCAGGGCTGCGAAAAGGACTGGATGACCCGCGTGGCGACCTCATGCTTACCTTTGGCGCCATTGCTGACAAATATCGGCCCCGCTGGCTGGTATGGGAGAACGTCCCCGGCGTCCTGTCGAGTAACGGAGGAAGGGATTTTGGAACCTTCCTCGTGATGCTGGGCCAGCTCGGGTATGGGTTCGCATACCGAGTTCTGGACGCTCAACACTTCGGAGTTCCACAGCGGCGCCGTCGCGTGTTCGTTGTCGGATATCTTGGAGACTGGCGACGTGCCGCAGCGGTACTTTTTGAGCGCCACAGCATGCAAGGGAATACTCCGCCGAGCCGAGAAGCGGGGCAAGGATTTGCCACCGATGTTGCTCCGAGCCTTACGGCAAGTGGCCGAGGCATCGAGCGCATCGGAGAAACGCGAGGACAAGACCCCGTTATTGCTCAGTGCCTGACAACAGGGACCGGACAGCGGTATGACCCGGAGACGGAAACGATATTGCCTGTCGCTTACCCGCTGCTGGAAGTTGGAAAGCGAACCGGCGTCAGCACAACCGACCCGCGCGCTGGCGTGGGCATCGGTAACGACAATGACCCCATGTATACGCTGCAAGCCGGAGCGCAGCATGGGGTGTGCGTTACTGGCAACGTGACTCATACCCTGCGAGCCGAAGGCTTCGACGCCAGTGAGGATGGCACGGGGCGCGGTCAGCCGATCGTTGCATTCAACGCCCGCCAAGACCCTTTAAGCAGCGACGTTTCGGGCGCACTGGATAGGTGCAGTCCTCAATCTCAGACGGTGGCCGTGTCGCTGCGCGGCCGCGATGGTGGCGCAACAGCAGAGCTTGGCGACGAAGTGGGTAACTGCTTGCGGGCATCTTCGGGCGGCGGGGATAAGCCGTATGTGCTCACAAGCGGAGTGACAATCCACGGAACGGACAAAACCGCTAGCGTAATGTCATTCACAGACATATGCGGGTCACTTAGAACTAAGCCACCTGGAAGTATAGAAAACAGCAGCACAACAGCTGTTTATCAAAACATGGCCGTGCGCCGATTGACTGTCGAGGAATGTGAGCTTTTACAAGGATTCCCGCGCAGTTACACGCTCGCGCCGCACAGAGGCAAGCCCGCAGCAGACGGCCCGCGCTACAAAGCGCTGGGCAATAGTTGGGCGGTGCCTGTCGCCCGCTGGATAGGCGAACGCATACAACAAACTGAGGAATTATGCCCCAGCCAGACAAACGCACCGCACGCAGATCGTACCTATTGATCAGGAGCAATCATGACCACCAAGACTGACGGCCAATCTGACGAGAACGAATCCTACACCCTCACCCCGTTTGGCCTGATCGCTATGGAGATCGGAGAAGCGTCAGCTCGACGCGTCACTGACCGGCTGGAGCTGTATCTACGCCGACACCACGACACGCCGTCAGCCGTGGTGCTGACTGAGGATGGGGAAATGGTGTTTGCTGCGCTGGCAGTCAAGGAGCAATCATGAACATCGAGCAGGAGCGCAATAAGCTATTGCCGTGCCCGTTTTGCGGCTGCTCCATGAGCATGTCGGCAGTAGCTCGGGATTGGTGGCGAGTGGCAGGCGACCACGACGACGACTGCATTCTGCACGACCAGCGACACGACGCGCCGCAAGCGGACGATCAAAAGCAATTGCTGATAGAAGCGTGGAACCGCCGAGCCGCCCTGCAATCGCAGCACGACGAAGAAACAAAGAATCTTCGTAAGGCGTTATGGGTCGCAAACGGTGCAATTGGAATATTGCAAAAGAAGCTTGAAGCCCTGCAATCGCAGGATCGGGAGGATGCTGAACGCATGGATTGGCTAGAGTCGGTTGGTAGTGTCGATATTGTGAGGACACTAGATAACAAAACTGAGGTGTACGCACCCCACAACGATCTAATTTATGCGGCGGCGGGAAGCCTGAGGGCCGCCATCGACCACGCCCGACGCGCTGAGGGGGATGGGGAATGATAGGGCCTTTTCAGACGATGCTACGGCACTATTTGAACTACTGTCCGGACACAGGAGTTTTTACGAGGGCCGTTAATAGGAGCCAGTACAAGGCGGGCACGCTGGCTGGGTCTGTAAATAATCTTGGGTACGTAATGATCGGATTTTTCGGGAAGATGCGCTCAGCTCACCGGCTCGCCTGGATTATTACCCACGGGGAGATACCGAAAGGGCTAATGATCGACCATATAAACGGAAACAAGGCCGACAACAGGATTGCAAATCTTCGTTTAGTCACTCGCGCTGAAAACGGATTCAACCGGCATAGCACTCAAGCAGAGTCCGGCCACATTGGTGTTTATCGCTCCCGTGACCGATGGAGGGCGAGAATTCATAGGCATGGAAAGCGTTTCGAGCTTGGTTCATTCGACACTATGGACGAGGCAAAAGAAGCTTACCTGATCGCCAAGCGGGACATGCACAACATCAAACAGAGATCACTATGAAAGACATTTCGATTGAACTGCCGCCGCTGCCACGACCGCAAGTGCCGCGCATAGATGCAGACATTGACCTGATGGATATACGGCGTCTGGTGAATTGGTGCGAAAAGACCGCCAATGAACACGCCCGCGCCGCCATCGAAGCCGACCGCAAGCAAAACGACAGGATGCTGGTGCATGAGTGGATTCGTCCCGCGCTAGGGTTGAGCGAGGATGCTCCGTATAGGTTCGACTTCTACGCTCAGCAGATTGAAGGAATGAAAGCTGAACACAAGCACAGGGGTGTGAATTCAACTCACACCCTTGGTGAGCCGGTAGTTTTAGCTACGTACCATGCCATCGTTGATGAGAGCGAAAAGCATATCGTTTACGACACGCGAACAAATCAACTTGAGATATACGATGAGCGTGTAGATGCGGTTAAAGCTGCCCCTGACCATTTAAGTGTCGTGCCGGTCTATGTGACAGCCACCGAAGGGCCTCTGTATACCGCCCCACAACCCGCCGAGCCTAGCGGTGGCGAGTCTGTGGCGTGGGAGAGGTTCCCCGGCTATCTCATCGAACAGTGCGAGGGGGAGATCATCACCGAAGAGGGGCTGCAACGTGCGTTGGCCGATATGTTGGGCGACCCAGAGTACACCCCACGACCGGCCGAGCCGGTGGCATCGAGTGTGAAACCAACTGGATGCAACGATTGCGGAATTACTCACGACAGATTGGCCTGTGTAGCGCCTGTTGCCGAGCAGTCGCAAGGGGACCCCAAGCCTAGCCGTGAGCCGGTGGGGTGGATTACGCCGTCAGTGGTTGACATGCTGCGCGACGGGAAGTTCGCCACGGTATGCCCGACACCTTTTCTGGTGGCGTTGCCGGTGTATTTGGCCCCGCAACCCGCCGAGCCGGTGAAGGTGCCGAGCATGATCGACCTGATCGCTGACGACGCATACGCCGCGACGTTTCAGTCTGTGGGCCAATATCGAAAAGCCCTACTCGCCCGCTACGGCCAACCTGATCATTTTCGTGACGCCGCGCAAATGATCGAGACACACGCTACGGACGCACAGCGCTGGCGCAAAGCCCGGACCCTGCCCCGCAGCTGGTGGCGTGATGCGTTCAACCGAATCGCCGCCGAGGGAATCACGCTCGATGCGCTGATCGATGCCGAGACGAAACGGAGGTTGCCGTGATCAGATGGGTACGCGTAGAAGGTCGCTGGGTGCAGTGCATCATCACAAGCAGTGGCGCTCGCATCATCGCGCGCCGACGGGCTGTTGAGGGAGCGCGCGGGGATGGCTGAGAGGATTGCCGCCGTCCTGAGCGTGACGGCAGAAGACTGGAAGCTGAGCGCCCCCGACGTGGGGCGTTCTTGATTTTGGAGGTAGAGTATGGGATTGAGATTCGTAACGATCCCGAAGTTTGCGGAGCTATCTGGCTACACGCCGGACGCTGTGCGCTCCAAGATTCGGGACGGCATCTGGAAGCCCGGAAGAGAGTTTATTAAAGCTCCCGATGGCCGGGTCCTCATAGACACAGAGGGGTTTTCCGTATGGGTAGAGACGGGAGAGGGGTACGCCCCGCATCAGAAAGCAGCATACAAATTACGTTCCAGTACAAGGGGCAACGCTGCCGCGAAATCGTCGCGCTCAAGCCCACCCCCGCTAACCTGAAGCGGGCGGAACAGTTTAGGGCCGCTGTAATCCATTCGATATCTATCGGGACGTTCGACTATGGCGTGACGTTTCCGAACAGCAAAAACGCCCTAAAATTCACTGATGGAACGACCACCACCGACACGGTGGAGAAGTATTTGACGAAGTGGCTTGCTGCGAAGAAATCATCGCTCAAAGCATCCACGCACGATGGGTACAGGAAGGTCGTGGACGGCCTCCTGATCCCTCAGTTTGGACAGAAGCGCCTTGCGTCGTGGAAGCGCCGGGACGTAAAGGAGTGGCTGGAGACCGTCGAAGGAGGGAATAAGTGGCTGTCCAACATTCAGAGCGTCATACGATCCGCCCTATCTGATGCCGTAGAGGATGAATACCTAGAGGCTAATTTTATGGCCGGGTGGACGTACAGCCGCAAGGAAGCGCCGAGGGAAGAATCAGACGTCGATCCATTTAGCCGGGACGAGCAGAGAACCATTATTGCGGAAGCCGAGCCCATGCTGGCGAACTTCTACCAGTTTGCCTTCTGGTCTGGGCTTCGCACCGCCGAACTCATTGCGCTGGACTGGTCCGATGTGGACTTCGCATCAGGCTACGTGCGTGTCTGGAAGTCGATGACCTCAGCATCCAAGGGGGAAGCAGAGACGCCCAAGACGAAATCCGGCATACGGGACGTTCGCTTACTCAAGCCTGCCCGAGATGCGCTTACCTCACAGAAGGCTCACACCTTCCTTGCTGATGGCCCGGTGTTTGTGCTCCCCACCACCGGCAAGCGATGGACGGGTGACGAGCAGATCAGGAAGGTATGGGCTCGAGTGCTGAAGAAAGCTGGTATCCGATACCGCCGCCCGTACCAGACGCGGCACACCTACGCATCCATGATGCTGTCTGCTGGTGAGCATCCAATGTGGGTTGCACAGCAAATGGGACACAGCGATTGGGCGATGATTCGCAAGATTTACGGTAAGTGGATGCCCGACGCATCACCCGACGCTGGCACGAAAGCGGAAGCCATTTTTGGCACTGACGAATCGTGTCATTATCGTGTCATTCCGGTGCCTAAATCGGCCTAAATCGTGCCATAACAATGACATGATTGAAACCTAAGTCATTGATTTATATAGAGGTAAATGGCGCGGCAGGAGGGTCTCGAACCCCCCAGATCACTAGGGTTCATGCGGGTCTCAAGAGGTGCGATGTCATAATCGTGTCATTCCGCATAAAACGGCAGCCCAAAACGGCCCAACAATAGCCCGCCACCGAGCGGGCTTTTTTGCGTTCTGAGCTAGGGTAACTACCTATAAAATAATGCTTGCTTATGCCTACAAAGTAGGTACAATAGGAACTGTGGATAGACCACAACCGCGCCTCGGGATACAGGGGCCAAGGAAAGCAAAATGCAAAACGCAATCAACCTCTTGAACGAAGCCACCGACAACGATCTCTACGACGCTGACTATGGCGGCTGGATGGTCGAGGCAGTGGAAACTCACGAAACCATCGAGCAGTTCATCGAGTCCAGCCAAAAATGGGCCGAAGCCACTACCGAGCAATACGGCGAAATAGCCGGCTTCAAATTCGTAGCTTGGGCCGAAATGCAGGCCGCCAAGGGCCAGCCACGCCGCACTCTGTCTGTAGTAGACCTGGGCGACGTGCGTGTTGCTCTGAATGTGGACCTGACAGACTATGAGTAATCATCCAAATCGCGGGCCGAAAGGCCCTGCATCGAATCCCAGCCCTGAGCAAGTAAAAGCGGTGCGCGCCGCAACGGGCCTGACGCAAACACAGGCCGCTGCCGTCGTCTACAGCACCATTAAATCGTGGCAGACGTGGGAAGCGGGCACGAGACGCATGCCACCGGGACTGTATGAATTATTCTTGATTAAAACAGGCCAACATCGGAGATACACCATGATTACCAACATCGAACTGACTGAACGCGGCGCCGATAAATTCAACACATTTTTTGCTGCCCATGCGCGCGACGGCGTAAGCATGCAAGCCGTGATGTTCGAAATGCTCGACGTCATGCAAGACCGCGCTTCGATGGATGAATCGTTAAGTTACGAGCTTGGCCGACAATACACCTCCAGCGGCAATCCAGAAGTGCTGACATTGGACGCTGAGGATGTGCTGCTTACCACCGAAGATGATGAGTAGCCCGATCAGCCGTCCTTCGGGGCGGCTTTTCTGTTTCTACCCGCGCCGCTCACTCGCCCCGCAGCCGATCCCACGCCCCCTCACACGCCGCCCCCGCTATTCTGGGCGCGGTCAGCGCGCCCGCCGACCTCTCGACCAATTGCCCGCTGGTTATTTAACCAGTAAAATAAACGAGCCACCAAGGTGCTTGCAACACCAGGGCGGCTCTAACCAAACCATCGTTTTATGAGGAAACGACAGCATGGCTACGCAAATTTTAACCGCAGAAAGACTAAAGCAAGTGGTTAATTACGACGCTGAAACAGGTATCTTTACATGGCTGCCACGAAAGCATTCCGAGTTTGAGCACGTGAAAACATGGAACAAGAGATGGGCCGGGAAACGGGCGGGCGCGTTAAGGCCAGACGGGTATATCACCATATGTGTTGACCGAAAAGCATATCAAGCGCACAGACTGGCATGGCTATTTGTCCATGGCTTGATGCCCGCATATCAGATTGATCATATAAATATGGACAGATCTAATAACAGGATCGACAATCTACGAGACGTCTCTCAGAGCATAAACCAACAGAACAGGTATGCACGGAAGAAAGAAAGCGATCTACCCGCTGGAGTATGTCTTTTCAAAAGAAACCTGAAACGGCCGTATCAAGCAAAAATATGGAAAGACCGCAAGACCATTCACCTTGGATACTTTGAAACAGCTGATCTCGCGCACTCTGCCTATATTGAAGCCAGGAAAAAGCTCCATCCAGGATACGTCAATCAGTCCTAATGCTGTCGTAGGATTTTTCGCAGGCAGCGCCAGAGATTAATAATCGATCAGCGTACTCAGCGACCTCTCGACCGTCTGACTCCATCCTAGTGAGCACGTCGATGAGCACACCGATGGGATCGACACTTTGCTGACTCGGGCTTCCGTCGGCAGCGGCGGAATTGCAGGCGCCTCCACGGCGACGTAGCGCGTCGAGTTCGATGCGCAGCCGGTCAGCAGTAGCGCGGCCAGCAGCGACGTCCAGCGCCAGACCGTCCAGTTTGTTCTGGGCAATATCACGTTGCTCCTCCACTTTGGCGACGCGCCGCGCTTCTTCCGCCCGCACGGCTCGCATTGATTCCACGCTGGCAGTGGCGAGCCCTTCCAGCACCTGGGCATGTTGAGATTCGAGCCGGGCTAATCTGGCATCGTGTCGCCAACCATTGACCCACCAGCCAGCGGTAAAGGCCACGACCACGGCTAGGGCGCCGGCAATCAGAGTGGGCATCAATCGAGAGCGGATAAGCACAGCTCCCTCTCTGCTTTGCGACGGTTGTGCAGGCCCTGCACATACCGGGTCCCCACGTATGCCCACACAGGCCTGCCGTCTGGTCCGTACGCGAGACGCTCGCAGCCCGTCTTAAGGTCCCCCCGATTGATCGCCGCGACGGCATCACTCCCGCAGGTACGCGGCCACCCGAAGTTATGCGCATGACTTGTCAGCGCATCAAACACACCCTGTGGCACTGGATGCGTGACGCAACCCCTCAGCGCCATCTGCGTATCGAGTACGACCTTGCGCTCGACCTCCGCGCACTTTTCTTTCGACCAGCGCTCGCCCACGACAACGGGGTACGGGCTTGTGTATTTCGTGATGCCCTTGCAGACCGTAGGCAGGCCACCGGCCAGCTTGTCGGCATACACGACGTACTGGCCCTGCCCCTCCCAGCGCCCCAGGAAATCCATGAGCGCTGGACTGGCAGCCAGGACAGCAGTGCCGCCCACGAATAGATACGTGACAATGCGCATCTTAATCCCCATCTCGCCCCCTCCACGACTCCCAGCGCCGCTGAACGCAATCCCGAATGCGCCCAAGCGACACGGAGAAATCCGGCAGCTTGATGACAATCAGAACGAAGACATACGCGGCCCACATGATCAGCACGATGTCCTGAAGAGTCCACCCGTAGATCAACGCCGCCGACCCAGTAGTGATAGGCAGGTGTATCGCCTCGTCCTGCATGTGTCGCATCCTTTGGGGCATCGCCAGCCTCCGTTTCGGAAATAAAAAAGCCCCGAAGGGCCAAAATGAAAGAACCCGGCTCAAGCCGGGTCAGGTGTCTGCTGTTTGCGGCTGCATCGCCGCGACAATATCGGCTTTCCGGCCGGGATCGAGCAGGCCAGCATCAACAAGCGCCTGCAGCCCTCCCTCAGTGCGCGGATCTTCATATGTGACGAATGTTGCCGCAATCAGTCGGTCGTACCACAGCTTGACGGCGGGAACGGTCATCGTGGCGCCCACCACTGCTAGCTGCTCGGGCTCGGTGAACAGATCGAGTAACTGAAGGGGGGAGAATTGGGGGTAAGGAGCTGGTTCCGGCTCAGGAATTTCAACTACCACCCACGTCTTACGCCACTGCCCTTCTACCAGCTCCGGGTCACCCTCGTTAACGTAATGGGTTTCCGGGTCGTATTCGGGCTGGTGTGTGTTGTGGACCCAATAGATTTCTTGCTCGGGAAAATCAAGACCATCCCTGGGCGTGGGGAAGCTGATGTTGGGAAAGTCGTTTCGCCAATTATTGTAGGGGTATATGTTGTTGTTGATGTGCGCCATAACTACCTCCTGGCATACAAAATAACTTCAGGAGAATTTCCCTGCGCAAAAACACACAGGTGACCAGTCGGTGAGAATTTAGCCCGTATTTCCCGTCGCCAATTGAATCCTGCGGGAATGTAATCTGGGCTATCTATCAGTTCGTAATTATCTCCATCTCTCTCAAATACAAGGAGACGATCTTTATAGTTATTTTGGCTTTGTCCGTCTCCGACAACCACCAGATATCTCCCATCATGGGAGTAATCTAGGCATCTGGATATCCCCGGCAGCTCGCTCGTTAGGGTTGTAAGAAGAGTGTGATTACTCCCATCCCACTTGTATATCAGAGCCCTATTTATGTTATCTCCCAATGCACACACTGCAACGTGACCGCTTATTGGACATACTGCTGGATTGACGCATTGATTAGCTATCCCATAAGCGCTGCCGTGAACCGTGACATCCCCACTCTCTACGGTCACAAGTCGTACAAAGGTTTTAGAGGATACGTACCCCCTACCATCACCCGGTGCCCACACGGCGTGATTTAGTGGATAAGAACTAGCAGGCCATGAAACAGTAGATAGTGGTTGGAAGTTGCTAGTCTCCCCGATAGGAACATCAAATGTCGCGAGGTGTGGGCTAACAGCGGAAGACGCAATAGTCACACCGTCTTGGCGTCTTGCTACTGCATAACTTCTGCTAATCCCACCACTTTGTGGTTGGCCGGCAGACACTCTGTTGTCATTCGCGTCAAACCTAATCCTACGCGGCCCCGAGAGGCTTACTTCACCCCCCCATAGGTACTCTGTAGAGCTGATAAAAGACAGTCCAAGGTATAGGGCGCCTTGATTAACCTGAAACGTCTCAAGTAACGAAAACTCGTCTCCGCCCATATGTTTCAGAAAAGCTACATTTATCCCGCTTCCTGCGGTTGCCCTGCCTACAGAAATACCCAGGTATTTACCGTCATCAGAAAATGACATGTTGGGGTTTTGATCCCAATCTAATTCAATTTGAAACGACGGAACCGCGGGCGCGGGTATTCTCTGAAATTTTGGCCCTTTCGCTGCTGCCATACGTAATACATGTCCATGTATCGTCATGGCTCACTCCATATCAAAGCGGCAAAGCCCTCCGCATTTCCTGGCATACCGGTAAAAGTAATCAGGTTCCACTTCCCTGCCGGGAGGTCGGGCGCGCTGCCATCTTTCCATTGCGTGCCGGCTGGCCAAGTTACCGTAAATGTTGCTGGGTTGATCCACAGTGAGCGAGATACGCCCGCAGACAGACTCACCGTCGCCGCCCGATTAGCAGTCAACGTCGTTTGACGCCACGGCACAGCAGCATCGTTAATCGTGATGGTCGTGCCGGTTGATAAGACAGCCTCTTTTGTCGCGCCACCAAGCGTTTTGTTGGCGAGGGTCTGCGTAGCAGTGACGCCCGCAAAGCCGCCGCCTGGGTCTGTTGGGATGCTTGGCTTATCATCAAGGTCGTTGTAGCTGCCCGTCGTCGCAACCGGCTTCAAGCTACTGACAAGGTCCGTGATCTGCTTCTGCAACTTTCCGAATGCAGAAAGCATGGTATCCGATGCAGTGATCGCAGCGCTCGACGCCAGCGACAGGCCGGTCAGAACAGTTGCTCGCACACGTGCCACGGTGAAATAGAGGTTGCTCGACCCTTCAGGCACTGCGTCTGTGCTGCCGGGC
>Ga0172382_10013349_pt1 | contig 10592 bp, 8 predicted proteins | sample Leawel138RmetaG_FD_122245 | JGI IMG/M metagenome (GOLD analysis project Ga0172382, IMG submission 122245) | Leachate microbial communities from a municipal landfill in Southern Ontario, Canada - Leachate well 138R metaG | ecosystem: Engineered > Solid waste > Landfill > Unclassified | place...
CACCCATGACTACTATATTAGAGCTTTTGTATCCTGCGCTTAAAAGCCAATTATAAGCAGTAATACAGTCTTCTACAGCTGCAGGAAATGGGTGCTCAGGTGCAAGCCTGTAATCAAATAGAAGCATCTTAACACCACATACTTTTGCAAATTTGACAACATGCATTCTATGCGTATGACATGAACCGGATATAAATCCACCGCCATGAATATACTTGACCAGTTTATCGTTAGCTGCACCCTCAGGTATTATCCATTCCGAGCCCATTTCACCTATTCTGAAACGTTCAATTTTAATATCCGCGGGTACTTTATTAAGTCTATCCGACATTTTATCCAGATCATCACGAAACTTTTTTACATCAAAGCTTTCATCGACAACCTCCGGTTTCAATTTTAGCTTTAAAAGGTGGCGTTTCTTTATAAGGCTAATAATCAATTTACTTCTGAAGCTTTGCATAGGTCTTCCCCCAGTCTTAATATCTTATTCTCAAAAGCCACATGAATTTGACTCTTCCAGTATTGGCTGCCATCAGTCGTTCTGCTTTGCAGTACTTAATTCTTAATTCTCTAGATTTCTACGCGAAATAAATAGTATATAATGGTTTAGGAGCCCTTTCATGGATTTTACAAACTTATATTCTTAACCCCATTAATAAACAAATCTACGCATTGCTCAATAGTTCCCTGGGCATTGAATTTATCCGCCATCACATAAAACTGCTTTGCAACCTCAACGAATGCGAATACAAACAAGTCGATCATAATATCATTAGGCAAGTCCGTTCGGATTTCCCCGTTTTCTTGCCCAAGCCGAATTATCTCACCGGCCAATAATTCAATACCGCTTTTCTCGGTTTCTTCCTTTTTAAGCGATATAGTATTTTTCATCTGGTAGACCAGGTACTTTTCGAAAATCTCTTTTTGCGCCTGAACACCTTCAATTAGCTCACTAAAACTCAAAATCATCCTTGATCGGGTGTCGGACAGGCTGGTTAACCTCATAATCCTTTTGGAATTCTTTTCCTTCGAGGATCTTTTAATGTATTCATCAATTATAGCTTCCTTGACAGGGAAGTAGTTATAAAGGGTTCCTTTGGCAATATCAACCTCCTCGGCAATTTGTTCCATAGTAGTGCCATCGATACCTTGATTTTTGAACAACTCCATAGCCTTAGTTACAACCTTTTGTTTGGTTTCTTCTTTTTTACGCTCTGCCCGGCTTACACCTGGTGTTTCCTTTATATTCATTTTGTCCGCTCCCTCTATTTTCAATTCCTGTTGGTTCTAACGTATTGAACAACGTATATAAATGTACTACGTATAATATTATACCACGACTTATTTTACAGAGCAATAACATATGATAGAATGATTATTGATAAAAATATAATCCGACAAAGTTCGCAGCAGGAAATTCTGTTAAAATCTAGAATACATATTTATTAGTGCTATTAATATAGGCGTATGTAAGTAAGACTTTTACTCAATGTATAATGTTAGTTTTGCGTAACTACTAAGAAATGTTCTTGACAGTCAGCAGAAATTGTATTTTCTGCTCAGCCGTATCAACCCACCAGCAATAACTAAAATACTATTATGTGACGAGAGGAGAAGAATATGAGCAACATGAGGAATATTATTGTTACTACTGGAGATCTAAAGCGTGATTATGAAATTATAGGGCCGGTTTATTTCCAAGTCTCTAACAAAGGATTCTTTTCGAGCGCATTAAGCAAGCTTATTAAAAAACACAGTGAGCGTATTGCCGAGATGAAAATGCAAGGAACAATATCCCAGGAGAGAGCGGATTGGGGATTCATTTACGGTGAGTGGAGTGTCGGACAATCCGATTTTGAAAAGGGTTTCTTTGTGGCTGTAGAGGAATTAAAAGAACGAGCTGCCATGATGGGAGCAGATGCAGTAATTTGCATGAGGCAGGATATAGACCTTGATACTAATGGCTTTCAATACTTCTATTTACAAATGTATGGAACAGCAGTCCGGTATAAATAATTTGAAATAAAGTAAAATGAAAAGAAAAAACAGTTAAACTATGGTTATAACGTTTTTAAGTATATTTTCATTATGTATTGTGCCATGAGTAAAGTTAAAGGAATTGATAAGGGAAGTGATGTGTTTGGCTGGACAAAACGCATCTATTATCCATTATCCATGGCAGATTTTCGCTAACAATCTGCAGCATGGCTCTTATATGGGGGCCTTGCCTTTGCCCCTGCATTTGATGTACAACATTATCGTTATTCTTACTTTTGGAGTAATATAACATGATATGTATGTTCACATCTGGGCGACGTGTGTTTAACAAAAAGCACTCAGCAAAACCACAGCAGGAAGTGACAAGCTGATTGCTTTTTTATCTAATGGGATACGCTTCTGCTTATTGAAACAGCATCATATTCTCATCTTCATATGAAGATTTGATTTCAGATTTATTATTATCTGACCGTTATTATACTTGATAAAGCGTTTAGTATTCACTAAGGCGGCATCTGCTTTATCCTTTACCAATGTACCTGTGCGGAAAACTGAGAGCATGAATCCGATCAGGAGCATGTTTGTAATAATGTACTTCCATCCGCTGGAGATCAGCGGTAAAGACAGCGGAGAGAAAAGCAAAAAACCTAAGTTTGAAGCAATATATACGATGCTCTGCATAGCAAATGTTGAAACAATTGCAGTGGAGGTCAGAAAACCCAGTACACTTTTCTGCTTTTTGCAAAGAACAGCCGCCCGGAAAATAAAGGCTGAGAATAGTACAATTATACCTATTAGCACTATCCATCCAAACCTATGGGTCAAATAGGTTAACATAAAATCTGTATTAATTTCCGGTAAAATCTGCGTTATTTCAGTAACTCCGAAGACTTCCAAAGGAGAGCCCCCGCCGATAAACCGTGAATGAGACAGGATTCGATTTATAAGAGATACCATGAATCCTGCTCCCATTGGGTCGCTTGAAGGGTTAAGCAGGGTTTTCAATCTCATCGCTCTATAGCCGGTACCAATGCTTATTATAAAAGGTATCGATAAAACGACAGCTGTAGGTATGTAGATGATTAACATAGCCGGCAGCCTTTTTGTACCAAACCAGCCTTTCAAAACAGCAGCGGTCAGGATTATTAGACAGGAAACACTCATTATAAAAAGGGTTGTTAAGCTGGGCATGATTAGGGACAGATAAGCGGGTACCAAAAAAGCAGCTCCGCAAAGCATAAGCCCGAAATACCCCTTATTTCTCATGCTGTATGTAAACCCGGCAAAGGCTGTTGGAAACAGTAGCAGCGGATATGTCATGTTTGATGCTCTGCCGTTTATTTCTTCAGTAAAGAAAGAAAATAATATTGTCACAGCCCAAAGGATAGAAAAGACTATTTTCGGGTATTTACCAATAACCGTGAAATCAGCAAAATACGCAGCTGTCATCACAATAAATGCAATACCTGCCCAAATGACCTGCCTCTCCAATAACCATTCACCTTCTACGGCAGAGTTTACGAAGGTCTGGAGTACAATGCCAAGTATAAGCATTGTACCTGTCAGCGCAAGCAAAGTCCAGTCCGGCCTTGGCCTGTGAGCTCGATCAAGCTGCTCACCCACAACAACAGGGTCTCCCATTTCGGCTATTGCTTTATCAGTTGCAGTCTCTTCAGCAAAGCCATCCCTTAAGTAAGCGTTCCTTTGGTCAGTCAAGTGGCCCTCGATTTCCTCCAAAATAACCGGCTGAGCCTTTTTCCATCGAATCTGCTGACTCACAGTTTTCAAATACTCAGCAATTTTATCAGGCTGTTGCATAGATTATACCCCCTAAAACATCATTGACTGCAGAAGAAAATGTTTTCCATTCTTCTTTTTTATCACGCAGAAATTTGCGGCCTTTTTTTGTGATGCTGTAGTATTTTCGGACTCTTGCATTATCTGCAGTTTTTTCATAGGAAGTGACCAGCCCTTTTTGTTCCAGAGTATGAAGCAGGGGATAAAGTGTACCTGCCTTTAGTTCAAAGACATTTTTTGATTTTCTGTTGAGCTCTTCAATCATTTGATAGCCGTACATATCCGATTCTTCCAGGAGCTTTAGTATCAGCATGGTTGTACTTCCCGTTATAAGGCTTTTATCAATTGGCAACTTAATCCCTCCAATATGTAGATTATCTGCATATGAGTATATATCGACAATCTATATATGTCAATAGTAAAACAGACATGGATTTCTTTTTTCCATATTATTTATAATAAGCTTTGAAAACCTTTTAGGGATTCCAGATGTCTAATAGGTGAAGACTAACATCCGGCTGGTGTTAACTGAGAAAGGAGGACTGATATGGATATAGAAGCCTTGGTAAAAAGGGCGAAAAAGGGTGATGGTGATGCCTTTTATGAGCTTATACAACCAAAAAAGGAAAAGCTGTACAGAATCGCTTATTGCTATACTAAAAACGAGGATGATGCCCTGGATATCGTCAGCGAGGCAATCTGCAAGGCACTGACATCGATTAAAGGCTTGAAGAATCCTGAATACTTCCATACCTGGCTGACCAGGATTGTCATTAATTGCTCTATCAACCATACAAGGAAGGCAGGCAGACTGATGCATGAAATGGGTGATATTCCTGATATTGCCGCAGTGGAGGGTATTGACAGGGAAGGCAGACTGGATCTGTACAATGCCATTGACAGCCTTGACAGTAAACGGAAGAGTATTATCATTCTAAAGTACATTGAGGATTTGACAATAGTGCAGATAGCAGAGATCCTGAATATACCGGTTGGTACTGTCAAGTCCTGCCTTAATAAGGCCCTGAAGGAATTAAGAATAAGTCTGGGGGAGGTATATCAATGAGAAACAGCGATATTGAAGACTTTGTCAACAAGGTCAATGAAATAGAAATTCCGGAAACACTTGATGATGCAATACAGAAGGCAATATATAAAGGGGGCAGGATGATGAGAAGGAAAAGAGGACTGGTAAGTGCGATGAGGATTGCAGCTGCCATTGTGGTTGTGTGTTCGACCTTTGCTGCAAGTGTAAACCTTGTACCGGCCTTTGCAGCCCAGATAGAACAGCTGCCGGGTGGAGAAGCTATTGTAAAGCTCTTGAAGTTTAACAGATCGACCGTTGAAGGCGGTGAAATCACTGATGGCAGAGACATAAGCAAGATTGAAAAGGAAACCGGTGATACAAAAACACCTATTGTTGATGAAAATACCGATGAAAAAACGAACCCGGAAGATAAGCTGCAGACTGAAGTTATAAGAATTTATGTCGGGAACGGCGATGATGGTTCAACCCTGAACCATTATGAGGTAACTTATCTGGAGTATCCATACAGCGCCGTAGTATATATGTCAGGGGTAAGAGCCTTTTCGGCGGCGGATGAGCTTAAGAAAATCAGTGAAGGGCCTTTGGTCAGAAACGCCTACAGGCTGGTCACCCTTGACGATTCTGCCCACCGCTTTGTTATTAACTTTAAAAAGCCGGTTAGCATAGAAGTCACAGAGGAATCGGGTCCGGCGGCACTGGTGCTTACCATCAAAGAAGAAAAGGCTGAAAACGGCGAACCAACTCCGGTATACTCAGTCAGGAGCGAATCTTTACCCTTCGGTGAAGGAGTAGGGGTTATTGAAGAAATACTGGCCTATCAGTTGGGCTCCCCGAATGCAAGAATGCTCCAGGATTCCGAAGGAACCTATCTGGTAGAAGAGGGCTACTACGCCACAGAGGCGGAAGCCCAGGCTAGAATTGATGAGATAATGGCTTTAGAGCCCTCCATCAAATTATTTATTGAAAAACGCACACCGGATCAGCTCCCCCAAGCGGTAATTCATTAGGGTGCCTGTCAATTAACTTATCAAGGGTGACTGTCACCATAGTTATCAACTTATTTTCCTGAGCAAATGGGATAAGTGCACGTAGACTCTTACAAAGGGCTTCCCAGCCAAGCCGGGAAGCCCTTTAGTTAATCATACACAGCTGATAGTCGCGCGGGCTTGGCCAGCTACGCCCAGAGCCTACACAACTCTGGTGCCCGCCTGGCATACATCGGTCAATGGTATCGTAATAGCAGCAGTAGTGCCAATTCCCTGCTTACTGTATATATTTACTCCATATTGGCTTCCAAAGTGGAGTTTAATTCTGTCATCAACATTTCGTATACCATGCGCAGCAGTATATGAATCTTTGTTTAAAATACGCTTGAGGGTATTACTGTTCATTCCTATTCCATCATCAATAATCTTAAATACAATACAGCCGCCCTCTATGGCTGCGTGGATGTTTATATTGATAGGAGTTTTCCTGTCATATATGGCATGCTCAAAAATGTTCTCAACAAAAGGCTGCAATATTATTTTAATGGTGTAAAACTCCAGGACATTTTCATCTATATGGTAATAAACATTGAAGGTATCGCCTTTTCTTATTTGATATATATTGATGTACGCTTTTATCATCTTAATTTCGTCTGCTATTGCAATGATATCCTTGCCGCTGCTGAGAGTAGTGCTATAAAACTGAGTTAGTGCAGAAATCATGTCCTTTATTGTATCCTTTTTTGACAAGTCGGCCAGCCGGTTTATTGCAGATAGGGAGTTATATAAAAAATGCGGGTTTATTTGGGACTGCAGTATTTTAAGCTGTGCATCCTTTTTATCAATATTGACCTGGTAGTTGTCTCTTATCAGGTCGTTGATTCTTTGTATCATACTATTGAACACCGAAGCAAGAAAACCTATTTCGTCATGATGTAAATCTATTATCCTCATTTCATTGGAGCCTTTCATGAAGTCCTCCATATGCAGCGAAATATTGCGTATCCTTTTTGAAAAGGAATTGGATATGAAAAGAATAACAACAAAAAGCATTGTCAATGACAATACACTGAAAAGTGCTGTCAGCAGTGCAATTTCGTTAATCTCTTTAACTTCTCTGGCAATGGGAAAAACCGTTACTATTTTCCAACCGGTATCTTCGATAGTGTTCAAGACATATATCCATTTATTTGTGAAAATTGTATTATCCTCAACGTTACTTGCAAGGTAGGTTTGAATTTCATCATTATGCTGATTGACAAATTCCTTTTTTGATTTTTCGCCCGAAAGCAGATTATAGTTATTGTCAAATATCATACTAAACCCGGTAATGCTTTTGTCATCAATTTCATTACTGCCCAGTATGCTGTCGATGTTTACTGTAACTCTAAGCATGGCTACTTTATCTTGATTGAAATACCTTAAGTTTTTAACTTCAGCCAAAAGGGATATATTACCGTATGTTCTGTCTTTCCCCACTTGCATCCAGGCCGGGTTGTCCAGCCTGCCCTTGTTGTCGACAAACCAGCTGTTATTGCTTAGCCTTTTTTCATTCACAATATAATAGTATTTAATGTCATTGGTTATGACTCTGACTTCCGGTTGCAAAGTATCAAGCATTTCTTCATAATTCCTGGGTATAATTTCGCTCCTGTCTCCATAACGGATAATTCCGAGGTATATCCCTCTGCCGGTTGCATTGATTAGTGATTTAATGACAGGAGTAATATAATACCTGACCGTTTCGAATTCCTCATAATATGAATTGTAGCTGCCGCTGACAAAATCCTGTATCTTTTCATTTCCGCATATAGTATCCACTAAAAATTCGTAGTTGTCGAGCCTGTTGGTTATGTTCATCATTTCTTTCTGTTGATATTGCCATATCATGTTAAGGTTTTGCGCTTTAAATCTGTTTACAGAACTGGTATAGGAATAAACCCCAAGTAGTACAATTGGCAGTATTGTAGCCATAGAGTATACAAGGATAAGCTTTTGCTTGATATTAAGGTTTCTCAATAAAGCATAAATACGTGATGTCATAACAATTAACACCTTTCACTGTACTCTGCCGGAGTTACCATAAAAATACTCTTGAATTGCTTTATAAACGAAGGTACGTTTTTATATCCAACCATTTCTGAGACCTCATATATCTTGTAGCGATTCTGTCTCAATAATTCTGCAGCTTTCCTGATGCGGTACTCAGTCAGGTATTCACGAAAACCCTTTTTCAGATGCTTCTTAAAAAGGTTTCCCAGATAATTGGTCGAGTAGTGCAGTTCATCGGATATATCCTTCAAGCTTATTTCTTTCATATAGTTCTTTTCGATATATTGTATGGTTTTCTCAATAGCCCTGTCGCATTGCTTCAGGGTATTGTTTTTTACATGCAGAATAACCGTGGTGTACATATATTTAATCCATCCCTGAATGTCATTCAAGGTTTCATACTTCAGCAGCTGCAGCCAAAGGACTACGTTATTGCCAAATACGTCATTCAAAGTTATGTTATAGTCAATCAACACGATAGTAAGGCGGTTAATCAATTCCATACAGAAATTAAGGATATAATCTCTGCTCAAATTCTGGGCTACTATAATACGGAACAAAGACTCAATATGCAGATTCACCTTCTTCATATCGAAATTCATAATGCCCTTGATTAATTCGTTATTTATGTCATTAATCTTTAGATTATAAATATCAGAGAATTTTCTCTCGGCGTATTTCAGTATACGGCCTTTCCCGTGGAAGAATTTTTGAGCTATGGCCAGGCAGCTGATATTGTATGACTCATGTAAATCCACGAGGTCACAGACTGTAGTTCCTATCCCTGCAGATATACTGATATGTACCCTTTGTTTTACTTCATCCAACAAATATGCAATGGATTTTTCTATACAATCAAGAAAATCGTACTCATCATCGCAGCCATCTTCTGCTGAACTAAGCACAGCAACTGTGCGGGAATCCTGAGAGCTAATTATACTAACAGTAACATAATCCCTATAAATATTGTCAGGGTTGTCCCATATATCCGGAATTATTGAATTCAAATCGATTTTTGTCAGTGATTCCTTTATCATCATATAGTCATCTACTTCAAATATGACAACAATATGACTGCCTTTTTTGGTGTCTATGTTAAGGATGTCTATCAGCCTTTTAGCATTTTCAGTGAGAGTAGCGTTAAATATTAGCTCTTCCAAGAGCTTGCTGCTGATTATCGGCTTGCTTTCTCTTACATAAGTTTTCAAAGACTCGATATCATTCTGCTTCGCGGCTTCTTCCCTGATGTCCTGAATCACTCTGTTTATAACCTTTTTAAAATCTGCTGCATTAACAGGCTTAATCAAATAATCATATGCCCTAAGCTGAATAGCTCTCTTTAAGTAGTCAAGTTCACCATATCCGCTTATAAAAACGGTTTTAATGTCGCTATTATATGCCTTTGATTTTTCAGCCAGCTCCAACCCTGACATTCCTGGCATTTTTACATCGGTAATAAGAATTTCCGGTTTTTTATTCATAACAATTTCTATAGCTTCAAACCCGCTCCTGGCCGTTAGAATCTCTGAAGCATCGCATTGTAAATCAGCAACTAAATCTACTATACTATCTCTTATCAATTCTTCATCGTCAACTACAAGAATTTTCATATATGTCACCATCTTCGCCAAAAATTCAACTAAAAAAACAGATGAGAGCGGGTTTGTTTGCTTTTATTATAAGTACGTTTATATGTTTAGTCAATGACTAATTGATGTCAACGCACATAGCAGAGAGCGCCTTCAGCCTGCTGGCATTGCCGGCAAATCCATAATAAGTCAATCCCATCATAGGCAATCGGAACTGACCTTTGCAACATATTTAATACATTTGTTTCACGATATTGATCAGTGTTCGACATTATTGAATATATGTTGGTACTAATGCTATAATAAATTATAGCTAGCAAAGGGGGATACATTTTGATACCAGGAAGGAAAACTCTGAGCCAGCATCTGGTAGAGTTCAAGAGACAATGGGAACTTCAATTAATGGTGTTGCCCTGGATATTTTATATTTTCATTTTTGCATACATACCTATGTATGGTCTGATTATGGCTTTCCAGGAATATGAATTGGGGGATATAATCGGATTCAGCAGATGGGTCGGGCTGTTTCATTTTAAGATGTTCATCAAAACACCGGAACTGCTTCAGATACTTAGAAACACTTTTGTTATCAGTATATTGAAGATTTCAGTAGGTTTGAGCTGTGCGATTTTACTGGCCTTGATTATTAATGAGGTAAGATCCAAACTATTTAAAAGAGTTGTGCAGACCATTTCATATTTGCCCCATTTTATTTCTTGGGTAATAGTTGCAGGATTAGTATTCGACTTCCTTTCTGTCTCAGGGACGTTGAATGAGATATTGATATCACTCGGCATGATTGATGAGCCAATAGTGTTTATGGGAGAATCCAGGTATTTTTGGTTTATAGTTGTACTAAGCGATCTATGGAAAGAGCTTGGATGGAACTCAATAATGTTTATTGCGGCTATAGCCGGTATAGACCAGCAATTATACGAATCCGCAGAAATAGACGGTGCCGGCAGAGCCAGAAAGATGTGGCACATTACCTTGGCTGGTATAAAGCCTACAATAGTTATTGTTTTGATAATGATGCTCGGGCAGGTGCTTAATGCCGGATTTGAGCAAAATCTGCTCCTTACGAACAATCTGGCGAATACCTTGGTATCTGATGTTTCCGAA
>Ga0172382_10013350_pt1 | contig 10592 bp, 11 predicted proteins | sample Leawel138RmetaG_FD_122245 | JGI IMG/M metagenome (GOLD analysis project Ga0172382, IMG submission 122245) | Leachate microbial communities from a municipal landfill in Southern Ontario, Canada - Leachate well 138R metaG | ecosystem: Engineered > Solid waste > Landfill > Unclassified | place...
TAGTAAAATTGGCAAAGAGAATCTCGGCATCGTCAGTGTTCTTCCCATTACAAAAACTAGCGCAGTTTCCATAACTGACAGGTTTTCCATTTTTACAGATACAGAAATCATCTTTCCATCTTATATCGTTGGTCGGACGAGTGACTTCTACGGGAGTATCATCGATAGGTTCCTCATCTCCTGTTGTTTGAGAGGGAATGATGGTTGTTCTTTGAGGTATTGTATCTTGGCAAGCGGCTATCGTGACCAGCATACAGATCAGTAGAAGCGATGTGAATAGCTTTGAGTTGTTCATATCCGTGAAACCTCTAAATTACTTTTCGATTCTTTAGCTGGAAATCTTTAAGTAATTGAGGAAGTGCTAGGCTGGCTTCGAGTTTTCAGGTGTTTACAGAAGTGAGGAGGAAAAAAATGCACGTTTTGTCTAAGGTACTATTAATAATTTCCAATTCTTGCCGATAAGCATTTAAAATCAGATGTATGTTCCAAGGAGAATAAACATGACAAAGGCTGATCTCATTGCTGTGATCGAAAAACAGGCCAATCTTCCACATCATCAAGCAGAGAAAATTGTGAATATCTGCTTTGATAGTATGATTCAGGCCCTCTTTGATGATGAGAGAATTGAAATCCGTGGGTTTGGTTCTTTTGCTAACAGAAATTATAAGGCTTACGAAGGAAGAAACCCGAAGACGGGAAAAGTCGTTAAAGTAAGTCCGAAGAAAGTTCCATTCTTTAAGGTTGGGAAAGAGCTTAAAGAAATGGTGGATGAAGGTAAAGATAAGTACGTTATCAGAGAAGCTTAATTTAAAGGGGGAGTGTTCTCTCCCTTTATTCCAGTTAGCCTAGCTACCTCTAATTAATCTAAAGATTGTCGTGTTGGGTAAGATATCTTCAACAATTTGCTTAAAAATAATGTATATAAAGTAGTTTTAAGCGTGCTTATGAACCCTATTTGGAGCGTATGAAGAAAAATATTTTAGTCGTCGAAGATGATAACTCAATAAGAGAACTTCTGGTCGAGTTCCTTGAGAGCGAAGGTTACGCTGTTGATAGTGCTCATAATGGCCAGGAGGGGATTAATCTTCTTAAAGAGAAGACTCCTGATCTTATTCTGGTAGATCTTATGATGCCTGTAATGGATGGCTATGCGTTTCGAACCGAACAACTAAAGCACGAAACATGGAAGAATATTCTAACTGTCGTAATGTCTGCTGAGACCAATGCCCGCGAAAAAATGAAAAAATTCAATGTCACTGCATTTCTTAGTAAGCCAGTTGAACTGGACACAATCCTACAAACTGTAGAAAGGTTCTCTTAATCATGTACAAACTTTTTGGTATCCCTAACTGTGATACGGTGAAGAAAGCTCGCCGTTTCCTAGAACTTCAAGGAATTGGAGTTAATTTTATTGATTTTAAAAAGCAACCACCTACGGAAAAAGATATTTTACGCTGGAAAGAAGCCTTTGGTGGTATGCCTGTAAATAAGAAAGGTCAAACTTATAGAAAATATAAGGATCAATTTGAGTCTTTAAGTGAGAAAGAACAAATTCTTTTTCTTAAAGATCATTCTTCTATGATCAAAAGACCGGTTCTCGAAAATGACGATGGAGCAGTTTTATCCTTTGGCTTTGACGAAGAAAGCTACAAAACTATTATTTCTTAGTGTAAGATGGGAGGGTTGAAAAAAGGACCCTCCTGCTATGACTATCGCTAAAATTCAAAAGTACCTCGAAGAAGTTTCTCTTTTACAAAACGCTAGTGCTCTTGCCCATTGGGACATGGAAACAATGATGCCATCCGAAGGGATTGAGGCACGTGCAAAACTATTATCTTACCTTGGCAGTAAGTCTCATACTTTGGTGACATCAAAAAAATATAAGACACTGCTTGATAATGCTAAAAAATCAAAACTCACTTCCCTGGAAAAGAAGATGCTCAAAGAGCTTCTTTGGGACTACGATTTAAATAATGCTCTTCCGGCCAAGCACGTGGAAGAAATTTCCCTAGCCTCTACGACTGCTCATCATGTGTGGGCACAGGCCCGTAAGAATAATGATTGGGATGCTTTCTTTCCTCATCTGCAAAAACTTATTGATCTTAAAAAGCGTGAAGCTTCCTACTATAAGGCCAAGACTCCTTACGATGCCCTCATTAGACAATTCGACAAGAACTTTACCGTGGAAGATATCACTCAGATCTTCTCTGAACTAAGAAGGGGTCTTACTAAGCTTGCTAAAAAAGTAAATGAAGACGGTCGCTTTGTTAAAGTTAAAGATCTGGCGTCCCCATTTGCTATTGAGCCTCAGGTGGAACTTTCAAAATATATCACTGGAGTTTTTGGGTTACCTGCGACTCAATCCCGTCTGGATATTTCTGTTCACCCATTCAGTACAACGATAGCTCCTAAAGATTTTAGAATTACGACTCGTTATAATGAAAAGGACTTAGACTCTTTCGGTTCAACCATGCACGAAGTAGGTCATGCTCTTTACGAAGCAGGACTACCGAGAGATCAGTGGAATGGTTTACCTCTGGCAGAAGCAGCAAGTCTTTCAGTTCATGAATCTCAATCTCGTTTCTGGGAGAACATCATTGGAAGGTCAGCAGAGTTCTGCTCATTTATTCATCCTAAAATAAAAGAGCTTTTCCCTACACAGATGAAGGGAGTGGCCCCCGAAAAATTATTCTTAATTATGAATAAGTCAGTTCCTAATCTTATTCGTGTTGAATCCTGTGAACTCTATTACAACCTTCATGTTATTATCCGCTTTGAAATTGAAAAGATGATTTTCAATGAGGAAATGGATGCCTTTGATATTCCTTATATGTGGAATGAGCTTTATGAAAAATACTTAGGAGTAAGACCTAAAACTGTTGCAGAAGGGGCCATGCAGGACTCTCACTGGGCGGGCGGAGCCTTTGGTTATTTCCCAACCTATACTCTAGGAAACCTAATTTCCGGGTCTCTGTACCAGAAGATGAAAAAAGAAGTGAAGACTTTCCATCAGGATATTTCTAAAGGAGAGTTTTCGCGCATTCTTTCTTACCTTCGTGAAAACGTTCATGCCCATGGACGCACTCTTGATCTTAAAGGTCTCGTAGGAGGAGAAATTAAAACGAAGGATTACTTAAACTATTTAACGGAAAAGTTTAATGTCTAGTCATGAATTTTTAATCACTGTTATGGGTCTTCAAGAGGCCCATAACCATGAAATAAAACTTAAAGAGAAGGGTATTAAACTCATTCTCAAAACGAACCCTCAGACTTGCACCAGGGGCTGTAAAGTTACTGTTGAAGTTTGGGGAGAAGAAAAGGATCGGGAGTTTTTAGGTCGCTATTTTAGTGAGGATCTTTTAAGAAGTCTTGATGCTGAAAAAATCAATTTTGAAGCTTTAAATGCTGTCTATGATCCCAACCTGCAGGAAGTTGTTTGTCAGGCCTGTGGCTTTAAGTTTGCCTCTACTTTAAGTGAATGCCCTGATTGCGGTCTTTGCTATTCTCTGTAATTTCTATTCTGCTTTTTTAATGAATGTAATCTTTTAGAATCGAGCCGTTTTTTGACGGCTGATTTTTTTGGTTTGGTGGGTTTTCTTTTCTTAGGAGGAAACTGTACTGATTTTAATAACTCATAGAGCTTAGCGATGCAGCTATCAATATTCTGTTTTTGAGAGCGATGTTCTTGTGAAGTGATGAAGACGAGACCTTCCTCGTTAATAAATTGAGGATAGCGTTCTTGAAACCTTTCTTTAATGCTCATGCTAATAGATTCGTTAGCATTAATATCCCAGTGAAGAGTCACCTTCGAATTGGCCGTATTAACACTTTGACCACCAGGGCCGGAGCTGCGAGAAAAACTAAAGTTAAATTCAGAATAATCTATGTGTATCTCTGTCATAGTAGGTATGATATTAACATGAAGTCGAAAACTTGGTTTGTTTATATTATTGAAAATGATAAAGGCCATCTTTATACAGGGATAACAACTGATGTTAATCGACGCTTTGAAGAGCATTTGAATTCCAAGAAGGGTGCAAAGTTTTTCCGGATATCTAAACCGGTGGCCATTTTATATAAGCGTGAATTTCCTAACAGATCTCTTGCTTCAAGTTTTGAAAGAGAGGTCAAGAAAATGAGACGAAGTGAAAAGCTTCTTCTCATTAAAGGTGAAGGTTCTAAATGATAAAAAAAATTTGTCATCATCAAATGCTTAAACGAGGTTGGAGATTTATTAATAATGTTCCAGAGGAAATCAGATCTTTTGTGGTTATTGGAGCCCCTCATACCTCTAACTGGGATTTTTTTGCGGCCATGTTTGCTTTCTATAATCTGGATCAAAAAGGTTATACAACCCGTTTTGTGATCAAAAAGGAATGGACGGAGTTTCCTTTTACCTCCTTGATGAAATCAGTTGGTGCATGGGGACTGGATAGAGAGAAGGTTGCATCAGGGCAGTTTACCAATACGACTGATTTGATGAGTTCTTTTTTTAAAGAAGAAAAGAACCTTATACTTGCTATTGCTCCTGAAGGAACCAGAAAGCCCACAGAAACCTGGAAAACCGGTTTTTATCATACAGCGGTCAAAGCGGGTGTTCCTATAGTTTTAGGTTTTGTGGATTACTCCCAAAAGGTCTGTGGTCTTGGAAAAATCATTTTTCCCTCTTCTTTTGAAGTAGATATGAGGGAAATCATGTCCTTTTATCAAAGAAGTTGGGCAAGGATTCCGGAGAACTATCTTCCTGATAAGCGGTTTTTAGGGTAGTTCTATAATTATTATCCCCCTCATTTGTCAAAGCAGAAGGCATAGAGTAGCTTTCGCTCTCTATGGAAAAAATGAACCCTGATCTTATTCCTATTACTTCATGGCTGCCGACAACTCTTAAAGAAGCTAAGAGAAGAGGTTGGGAAGAACTAGATGTTGTTTTAGTTACTGGGGATGCTTACGTTGATCATCCTGCTTTTGGAACTGCTGTTATTGGGCGAATTCTAGAGTCTTTGGGACTTAAAGTGGCCATCATTGCTCAGCCAAACTGGCGAGATGATCTTCGCGACTTTAAAAAGTTTGGAAAACCAAAATATTTCTTTGGTGTGACATCGGGAAATATGGATTCCATGGTGAATAAATATACGGCCGGTAAACGTCTTCGTTCTACCGATGCTTATACTCCAGGTGGAAGTCCAGACTTTCGACCAGATTATGCAACCATCGTTTATACAAAAATTTTAAAAGAACTCTATCCTGATACGCCGGTAGTTCTTGGTGGAATTGAAGCAAGTCTTAGACGAGTGACTCATTATGATTTCTGGCAGGATAAATTACTTCCTAATATCTTAACCATGTCGGGAGCAGATTTGCTGATCTATGGAATGGGTGAGCAGCCTTTAAGAGATTTAGTGAAATTTCTTCTAAGGGGGGTTCCTTTTCATTCTTTAAAGACACTTCCTCAAACCGCATTACTTATAGACGAGAAGGAAGAGCTTCCGAAAAATAAGCAATGGGAAACATTTGAACTTACTTCTCATGAGAAGTGTTTAAAGGATAAGCTTTCTTACACTAAAAACTTTATGCACGTTGAAGTTGAGTCCAATAAGCAGTTTGCTAAAAGATTAATTCAGAAGGTGGAAGGAAAAACACTCATTATAAATCCTCCTTATCAGACGATGACTGAAAAGGAGATCGATGCTTCCTTTGATCTTCCTTATACGAGACTTCCTCATCCTAAGTATAAAAATCGTGGGCCTATTGCTGCTTACGAGATGATCAAGTTTTCGGTGAATACTCATCGCGGGTGTTTTGGTGGCCGCTCGTTTTGCACTATCTCAGCTCATCAAGGAAAGATGATTGCTTCCCGTTCACAAGCTTCCATCATGAAAGAGGTTGATCACATCACCCGCATGCATGATTTTAAAGGGTACCTTTCAGATCTGGGCGGACCATCGGCCAATATGTATCAGATGAAAGGAATTGATCAGGATATCTGTGATAAGTGTGCAGCCCCATCTTGTATTTTTCCACAGGTCTGTAAGAACCTGGAGACCAATCCTCGTCATATGACAGAACTTTATCGCAAAGTAAGTGAACACCCTAAGGTTAAAAAAGCTTTTGTCTCTTCAGGGCTTCGTTATGATTTGATGTTTAACCCAAGAAGCCAGCATCCTAAGGAGGATGAAGAGTACGTAGAGCAACTTATTACTCATCATGTTTCAGGACGGTTGAAAGTGGCCCCTGAGCATACTGAAGATAACGTTTTAAAGATGATGAGAAAACCAAGCTTTGAGTATTTCAAAATTTTTAAGAAAAAATTTGAAGAGATCTCAGCTAAGATTGGGTCTAAACAGGAGATTATTCCGTACTTTATATCAAGTCATCCAGGATGTACTCCGGAGGACATGGCACGCTTAGCGGCTAAAACCAAGGCCCTTGGCTATAAACTGGAACAGGTTCAGGATTTTACCCCAACTCCAATGACTGTTGCTACTGAGGTTTATTACTCAGGTTATCATCCTTATACTTTAAAGCCGGTTAAAACGGCCATCGGCCTGGATGATAAGACCAAGCAAAGAACTTTCTTCTTTTGGTATCGACCAGAGAATAGAAACTATATTAAAAACTTCCTGGCCAAGAATAAGATGTTTGATGTGGCCAAAGAGCTCTTTGGACAAATCTAGAAATCACTTTTAATATGGGTACATGACAACACTATGTACCCTCCAAAATCTATCTCTTTCCTATCCTCATAAAGTTATTTTCGATCAAGTCACCTTCACTTTGAATCAAGGGGATAAGATCGGTGTCCTTGGACTAAACGGTCATGGGAAGAGTTCCCTCTTTAAGGTTTTGGCCGGAGTGGTGACCCCGGACACGACTGTCCCGCCTTTTATTTATGATAAGGCCCGGGATTTTTCTTTGTTTTGGGTCCCTCAAGAGTTACCAGAGCTCGATCTTTGGACCATTGAAAACTATTTCTATGCCTTTCATCCTGAATTAAAAGTTAGAAAACTTCGCATTGAAGAAATCAATAAGACTTTATCAAGTGGTAAGGATACAGAGCAGTTAATTACAGAGCAGTCCAGGCTTTATGATGAACTAGAAAAGTTAGGAGAGACTAAACTCTATGCTAACTACACCAGTTATCTGAAGTACTTTGGAGTCAAAGACTATAAAAGAATGATGAATTCTCTTTCAGGTGGAGAACAGAGAAAAGTGGCTTTGAGTCTCGGACTCTCAGCTCCTCAAGAAATCATTTTATGGGATGAGCCAACGAACCACCTTGATCTTGAAACCATTGAAGATTTTGAAGATGAACTCATGAATTCTAAAAAGACTTTCATGATCATTTCACACGATAGATCTCTTCTTAATAACGTGGTTGATCGAATTGTTCACATACAGAAAGGAAAGATACAAACCTTTAAAGGAACTTATGAAGCTTATTTAAACTTCTTGAAGGAAGATGAAGCAAGAAGGTTAAAAGAGCTTGATAAGCTATCCAATATACATCGTCGAGAAACGGCCTGGATGCGACAAGGAGTGGAGGCCCGTAGAACCAAGTCTAAGAAAAGAATTGAGGACTATGGCACACTCTCAAGTCAGATCAGAGAATTGCGAGAGAAGGCCCACAAGTCGGTGAGCTTAAGCCTTCAAGCTTCAGGAAGAAAAACTAAAGAACTTCTTTCAGTGAAAAATCTTTCCATGAGCTTTGGAGAGAAAACATTGTTTTCAAACCTTGAGTTCACTATTTCTAAGGGAGATAAGATTGCACTTCTTGGTCGCAATGGTGTGGGGAAGTCGACTCTTTTAAAAATACTCTTAGGAGAATTGCAGCCCACAACAGGAGAGGTAAACCGTGCTCATAATCTAGATGTTGGTTACTTTTCCCAAAAAAGAGAGTCTCTTGATCCTGATCTCACACCTTGGACTCTTATTGGAGAAGGAATTGATTATGTCATTTCTAATACTGGTGAAAAAAAACATGTAGCAAGTTATTTAGAGAATTTTCTTTTCCAGTCAGATGAACTTAAAAGACCTATTCATACTTTTTCTGGTGGGGAGAAGAATCGTCTTCAACTTGCTCAGTTTATGAAGCATGCCCGCGATATTTGGATTTTTGATGAGCCTACTAACGATCTTGATTTAGAGACCATCGGAATTTTAGAAGAGGAATTAAAAAATTATGAAGGGGCCCTTATCATCGTTGGGCACGATCGATCCTTTATCGATAATGTCACCGATAAAGCTTGGGTACTTCATGATGGGGGACTTGAGCAGTTTGAAGCCGGCTTTGTGCAAGCGGCTCCTTTCCTTGAAGCTCTGGCCCTGGAAGAAAAGCTAAAGGATTTACCATCTCCGGCCAGCACTCCGGAAGTGAGGAAAGAAGAGAAACCAAAACTTTCAAATAAAGAGAAAGCAAGATATCAGAAGATTGAAGGGGAGATCGCTGATGTTGAGAAGAAGATAGCAGACCTCGAAGCTCGGTTAATGAGTGATTATTCAGAAGAAGCTGCTTTAGAGCTTTCGACTTTGCAATCACAATTAGATGAATTACTTGAGGAATGGACTCTGTTAGAAGAAAAAGTTAATAACCAATAAGAAAATTTTTCTCAGGATTGTGCAAAATTCTAGGTGTCTTATACTTATTGTATGAAGACACTTATCTTATTTGTTTTTTTCGCTTCCCTTTTTTACTACCTCAGACCCACAGATAAACCAGTGGTAGTGGATTTGGACGAAATCAGGGTGAAAGTGTCTGCCCCAAAAAGAGTACAGAGACCACATACTCATCGAACACCTAGTCAAGTTGATCAGAACGAAAAATCTTCGAGTGTTGCCCAAGACCTCATGGAAAAGAACTTAGTCATTGAAGAAGACTGGGAAAAGGCGTTGAAGGCGAGGCTACTTGATTTAGATCCTGTGGCAGGAGAAGAGATTTTTCAATTATATAAGCAAGAAAAAGATGCGTATGCCAGACAGTTAGAGATGGTTGTAAAGACTCATCAGGAATCAGAAGACCTGGATTATCTGATTGACGACTTAGATGCCGATCACCAACAAAAACTTCAAGATATTTTTGGACCATACTTTGAGGATTTACGAGATCTTCAACTCTCTACAATTCAATAAATTTGCCCCATCTTCTTATTTATGATAATTAAGCCCCTTATACGTTCTTTATAAGGGGTTTATATGCTCGCAGTACATGATCTATCTCTTCAGTTTGGAGGGAGAGTTTTATTCGATGATGTTAATCTAAAATTCACTCCTGGAAACTGCTACGGGATTATCGGTGCCAATGGAGCAGGTAAATCAACTTTCCTTAAAATTCTAAGCGGTGAAATTACACCTACCAAAGGTCACGTGGAAATTTCTCCAGGAGAGAGAATCGCTGTATTAAAGCAGAACCACTTTGCTTTTGAAGAAGAGGAAGTTCTCAATACAGTTATTCTCGGACACTCTAAGCTGGTTTCTATTATGAAGGAAAAGGAAGCTCTTTATGCCAAAGAGGACTTTACCGATGCTGATGGAGAAAGAGCAGCGGAACTTGAAGCTGAATTTAGTGAGCTCAATGGCTGGGAAGCTGAGGCCAATGCCGCTTCTCTTCTAGCAGGACTTGGTATCAAAGAGGACCTTCATCAGAAGAAAATGAAAGAGCTTACGGGAGGAGAAAAAGTAAAGGTTCTCCTTGCTCAGGCCCTTTTTGGAAAACCAGAGATTCTTCTGCTGGATGAGCCGACCAACGACTTAGATATCAAGGCCATTCAATGGCTGGAAAGATTTATTGAAGATCAGCAGGATTCTACTATTCTGGTAGTTTCTCACGATCGTCACTTTCTTAATAAAGTCTGTACACATATCTGTGATATCGACTTCAAAAAAATCAAACTTTACGTTGGTAACTATGACTTCTGGTATAAGTCCAGTCAGCTTGCTCAGCGTATGTTAAGTGACCAGAATAAAAAAGTTGAAGAAAAGATGAAAGAACTCAAAGAGTTTATTCAAAGATTCTCGGCCAATGCTTCAAAATCCAAGCAAGCTACATCTCGTAAAAAGTTATTAGATAAATTGACTCTCGAAGATATTCAACCATCTTCAAGAAAATATCCTTATGTTAGTTTCCGCCCTGATCGTGAAGCGGGGGATAATCTACTACGAGTTGAAAACCTATCCCTGACTCTTGATGGAGAAAAAGTTTTAAAGAACTTAAATTTTACCATTAAGAAAGGGCAAAAAGTCGTTTTCCTTGCTCATTCAGAGGTAACAACGACGGCCTTATTTAGAGTTTTAATGGGAGAAATTAAGCCTGATACAGGTAAGGTTGAGTGGGGAGTTACTACAACTCAAGCCTACCTTCCAAATGATAACTCGGAGTTCTTTAAGGATGCCAATTTAGATCTTATCAACTGGCTTCGCCAATACTCTAAAGATCAGACAGAAACCTTTCTAAGAGGCTTTTTAGGAAGAATGCTCTTTTCAGGAGAAGAAGCCCTCAAAAAGTGTAATGTTCTTTCTGGGGGAGAGAAAGTTCGCTGTATGCTCTCCAAGATGATGCTTTCTGGTGCCAACGTATTAGTCATGGATAATCCGACTAA
>Ga0172382_10013351_pt1 | contig 10591 bp, 9 predicted proteins | sample Leawel138RmetaG_FD_122245 | JGI IMG/M metagenome (GOLD analysis project Ga0172382, IMG submission 122245) | Leachate microbial communities from a municipal landfill in Southern Ontario, Canada - Leachate well 138R metaG | ecosystem: Engineered > Solid waste > Landfill > Unclassified | place...
CGCTGGCCGGTGACTGCGACGTGATCGTCGACTGCCTGGCGCCCGAAGCCAGCGCCGGCCTGCTCGAGACCTGTATCGACAGCGGCAAGGCGATCGTCGAGATCAACGTCGGCGTGCTCCTGCTGCAGCCGCAATGGCTCGAACGCGCAAGGCGCGCCGGCACGCGGCTGCTGGTGCCTTCCGGCGCGGTCGCCGGGGTCGATGCCCTGCGTGCCGCCGCGATGGGGCGTATCGACGCCGTGCGCATCCGCAGCAGCAAGCCGCCGGCCGGGCTCGATGCCGACGACGCCCGACAGGCCCGGCGGGTGTTCGCCGGTACCGCGCGCGAGGCCGTGCAAGCCTGGCCGAGGAACATGAACATCGCCGCCACCCTGGGCCTGGCGGGCATCGGCGGCGAGCGCACCGAGGTCGAGATCTGGAGCGATCCGGCCCTGGAGCGCAATGTCCACGAGGTCGAGATCGACAGCGACAGCACCCGACTGCGCATCCGGATCGAGAACCGACCGAGCGCCTCGAATCCGCGCAGCAGCGCGATCACGGCCCACAGCATCTGCGCCGCGCTGGCCAGCCTCGTCGACCCGGTGCGCATCGGAGCATAGGCGCAGCCATATCGGGGATATGGCGAGCATTTGCAACGATGAGCGGGGCCGTCCTGGCGTGACGAGCGGGCGTGAACGACCCGCGCACAGGGCAGGAGCCTGTGCGCGGGCCGGGCGCGGCCGAGCGGCGCGCCAGGACGGTTCCGATCGAGGCGCAAAGCGCAGCGATATCGGGGATATGGCGAGCATTTGCAACGATGGGCGGGGCCGTCCTGGCGTGACGAGCGGGCGTGACCGACCCGCGCACAGGCTCCCTATATCCACTTCCCGATCAGCATCGCCAGCAGCGACAGCAGCAACGTCGACATCAGCGGCAGGTGGAACTCCCGCCCGAACAGCCGGAAAACGAAGTCGCCCGGCAGGCGGCCGAAGCCGAAGCGGCGCAACCACGGCATCAGGCCCGAGAACAGGATCGAGGCGAGCATCACGATGATGAGCCAGCGGATCATCGCGACAGCGCCGCCCGCCGATCGCTGCGCTGGAACGCGGTGTTGTCGAAATCCCCGCCGCGGGAAAAGGCGATCGCCTTGAAGAGCTCGCCCATCTCGGCCTCGCTCACCAGGCGCCCCACCGCCTGGGCCTGGCGCAGGTAGGCGGGCGACCCGGCCTCGGCGCTGCGTGCGAGCTGCTCGAGCAGGCCTGCGCCGAGCAGGAAGCTGCCCTGCGATCCGAAGCCGATGCAGTCGAGCCCGACGCCCTCGGCGGCACGCGCGAGGGCGCTGAAGTCCACATGCGCGGTGAGATCCTGCAGGCCCGCGAGAATCAGCGGATCGTGGTGGACCCGATGCCGGTAGTGGCAGGCAAGCGTGCCGCCGTTGCGCTGCGGATGGTAGAACTCGGCCGCCGGGAAGCCGTAGTCGAACAGCAGCACCGCCCCGCGCACGAGCCGTTCGCCGACGCTGACCAGCCAGGCCGGCCCCTGCTCGGCGAGTTCCGACTGGTAGCCGGAATCCCACGCGCCGAGCGCCTTCCCGCCCTCGGCCCAGCCGGATGCCGCCAGCGCATCGAGCACCCGCCTCGCGAAATCGGGATCGGCCGGCCGGTCGATGAAGCGAAACGGACTGGCGAAGGGGTTCGCGGAGATGGCGGAAGCAGAAATGGGGTCAGACACCATTTCCGCGGAAATGGTGTCTGACCCCATTTCTGCTGCGCCGACACCCCGTTCGAGCACCTGGCCGGCCTCGAGCACGAACAGGCGCACCGGCATCGCATCGATCAGCTCGTTGCCGATCACCACCGCCTCGATCCGATCGGGCAGGCGCTCGAGCCAGCCGACCCGCGGCGCCAGCTCGGGTGCGAGGGTCTCGAGCGTATGGCCTTGCAGCTGGCGCAGCGGCGCCGAGAGCTCGACGATCCGGTAGTCGACATCGGTGATGCCGTCGCGTGCAAGCGCGTTCAGCACCTGGGCCGCGAGCTGGCCGGTGCCGGCGCCGAACTCGATGATCCGGTTCGCGCCCAGCGTTTCGAACCAGCGGGCGCACTGGCCGGCTACGCAGGCACCGAAGAGCGGCGAGATCTCGGGGGCGGTGACGAAGTCGCCATCCCGGCCGAAACGACGGCTGCCGCCGGTGTAGTAGCCCAGGCCCGGCTCGTAGAGCGCGCCGGCCATGAAGCGGTCGAAGCCGATCCAGCCGCCGTTCCCGGCGATCCGCGCCAGCAGGCGCGCGTTCAGGTCCTCGCTGGCCTGGCGGGCCTCGGCATCGGGTTCGGGGAGCGCATCCATCCTCCGATTGTAGAATCGCGCGGATGAAGGACGAAAACATCCGGCCCGGCGCGGTGCTGGTCACCGGCGCGGCCCGGCGCCTGGGCCGCGAAATCGCGCTCGGGCTTGCGCGAGCCGGGCACGACATCGTGGTCCACTACCATCGGTCGGCCGAGGAGGCCGCGGCGACCGTCGCCGCCATCGAGGCGCTCGGGCGCCGGGCGGTCGCGGTGTCCGGCGATCTCGCCGATGCCGGCGAGCGGGCCCGGGTGTTCGAGCAGGCGGTTGCGGCGCTGCCGGTCACCGGGCTGGTGAACAACGCCTCGGTGTTCGATTTCGACAGTCCCGATCGCTTCGACCCGGCGACGCTCGAGCGCCACCTCGCGCCCAACCTGGTGGCGCCGATCGACCTCGCCACCCGGCTGTACGCGCATCTCGAGGACGGCGGACGCGGCTTCGTCATCAACCTGCTCGACCAGAAGCTCGAGAACCTGAATCCGGACTATTTCTCCTATACGGTCAGCAAGTTCGGCCTGCTGGGCGCGACCCGCATGATGGCGCTGGGCTGCGCCCCCCGGCTGCGCATCGCGGCGGTCTCCCCGGGCATCACCCTGGCGTCGGACGGGCAGACCGAGGAAGAGTTCGAGACCGCCCACCGGCTGACACCGCTGGGCCGCTCCTCGACCACCGCCGACATCGTGCGCGCCGTGGTCTTTCTCGCGGGCTCGCCCGCCATCACCGGGGTCAACCTGATCGTCGACGGCGGCCAGCACCTCGTGCCGCTGGCGCGCGACGTCATGTTCGTCGCTCCCCACCTACCCAACGATGGATCATCCAGTTGACCTGGCTACTCGACCGGCGACTCGCCGACTGCCGCAGGATCTTCCTGCAGGAACTCGCGGTCGAAGCCTCGATCGGCTTCCATGACTTCGAGCGGCTCGCACCGCAGCAGGTGCTGATCAACATCGATGTGTTCGTGCCGCTCGCGGCCTCGACCTCGATGCGCGACACGGTCGAGGATGTGGTCGACTACGACCAGCTGCGCCACCGGATCATCGAGATCGCCCGCTCGGGGCATTTCAATCTCCAGGAAACCCTGCTCGACCGGATCGTCGCCGCCTGCCTCGAGGTCCCCGCGGTCAGGGCGGTACGCGCCAGCACCGAGAAACCCCATGTCTATGCCGACTGCAAGAGCGTCGGCGTCGAAGTCTTCCGGATCCGGACATGAACGACTCCGCCGTACTCGCCGACCCGCGTCGCCAGGAGCGCATCGCGCATGAACGCAACAAGCTGCACAAGCGACTGCTGCGCCTGACCGGCCAGGCGATCGCCGACCACAACATGATCGGGCCGGGCGAGAAGGTGATGGTGTGCCTGTCGGGCGGCAAGGACAGCTACGCCCTGCTCGACCTGCTGCTGACCCTGCGCGAACGGGCGCCGATCCACTTCGAGATCATCGCGGTCAATCTCGACCAGAAGCAGCCGGGCTTCCCGGCCGATGTCCTGCCCGACTACCTGCGTGGCCTGGGCGTTCCCTTCCGGATCGAGACGCAGGACACCTATTCGATCGTCACCCGGGTCATCCCGGAGGGCCGCACCATGTGCTCGCTTTGCTCGCGGCTGCGCCGCGGCATCCTCTACCGGGTGGCGAGCGAGCTCGGCGCGACCCGCATCGCGCTTGGCCATCATCGCGACGACATCCTCGAGACCTTCTTCCTGAACCTGTTCCACGGCGGCAAGCTCAAGGCGATGCCGCCCAAGCTGGTTTCCGACGACGGCCGCCATGTCGTGATCCGGCCGCTCGCCTATGTGCGCGAAGCCGACCTCGAGGCCTACGCGCAATGGCGCGCCTTCCCGATCATTCCCTGCAATCTCTGCGGCTCGCAGGCCAACCTGCAGCGCCAGGTGACCAAGGAGATGCTGCGCGACTGGGAGAAGCGCTTTCCCGGCCGGGTCGAGAATGCCTTCGCGGCGCTGGGCCGAGTCGTGCCCTCGCACCTGATGGACCGCGAGCTCTTCGATTTCGGCGGCATCGTCGCCGATGGCGAGCCCCGCGCCGACGGCGACATCGCCTTCGACCGGCAGGACCCGGGCTGACGATCGGCTATCCTTCGAAGCTGCGGGTCGACACTGCGGATCCCGCCCGCAATCCGAGAAGGAAACACAATGCAATACCGGACCCTGCCCGGGACCGAGCTCGAGGTGTCCGCCATCTGCCTCGGCACCATGACCTGGGGGCAGCAGAACACCGAAGCCGAGGCCCATGCGCAGCTGGACCTGGCAGTCGAACGCGGCATCAACTTCATCGATACCGCCGAGATGTACCCGGTGCCGCCGCGCGCCGAAACCCAGGGCCGGACCGAGGAATACCTCGGCCGCTGGCTCGCCGAGCATGATCGCGACGCCCTGGTGATCGCGACCAAGGTGGCCGGCCCGGGCCGGCGCGACTGGGTCCGCGGCGGGCGCACCGACCTGAACGTCGCCAACATCACCGAGGCCTGCGAGACCAGCCTGCGCCGGCTGCGCACCGACCGCATCGACCTCTACCAGATCCACTGGCCGCAGCGAAACCTGCCGAACTTCGGCAAGACCGTGTTCGATCCCGCCGCCGAACGCGAAGGCCCTTCGATCGCCGAACAGGTCGAAGCCATGGGCGCCCTGGTGCGCGCCGGCAAGATCCGCTACTGGGGCCTGTCCAACGAGTCGACCTGGGGAGTCTGCGCCTTCCATCACGCCGCCGCCGAGCTCGGCCTGCCCGGCCCGGTCACCGTACAGAACTGCTACAGCCTCGTCTCGCGTTCGGCCGACGGCGACCTGGCCGAGGCGCTGTACCGCAACCGCATGTCGCTGCTGCCCTACGGCCCGCTTGCCGGCGGCAAGCTCACCGGCAAGTACATGGGCGGCGCGCGGCCCGCGGGCGCACGCTTCACCCTGTTCCCGGAATTCGGCCCGCGCTATGCCAAGCCCTTCGTCGACGAGGCGGTCGCCGCCTACGACAAGCTCGCGAAGTCGCGTGGCCTGAGCCTGGTGCAACTCGCACAGGGCTACGTGACCGGCCGCTGGTTCGTCGGATCCTCCATCATCGGCGCCACCTCGACGACGCAGCTCGCCGAGAACATCGAGGCGGCGGGCACGGTGCTCGATGCGGAAACGCTGGCCGGCATCGAGGAGATCCAGCGCCTCTACCCCAACCCGGCCGCCTGAGCCGGGCAACAACGGCAGGGCAGGCAGACCGTGCGACTCACCCGGTTCACCCGCATCCTCTTCGTCGCCTGGCTCAAGGGCCTCGACGAGATCATCGTGACGGGTGCGGGAAGCCGGGTGCCGCTGCTGCTTGTCCGCGGCCGCTGGCTGCGCTTCGGTCGCCGGCTCGATGCGCCGCGCGGCGTACGCCTGCGCGAGGCGCTCGAGCGCCTCGGGCCCATCTTCGTCAAGTTCGGCCAGGTACTGTCGACCCGGCGCGACCTGCTGCCGCCCGACATCGCCGACGAACTCGCGCACCTGCAGGACCGGGTTCCTCCCTTTCCGGGCGAGCAGGCGGTCGCCCAGATCGAGCGCAGCCTCGGGCGGCCGCTGTCGGCGATGTTCGTCGAATTCGACCGCAAGCCGGTGGCCTCGGCTTCGATCGCCCAGGTCCATTTCGCCCGCCTGCACGATGGCAGGGAAGTCGCCGTCAAGGTCCTGCGCCCGGGCATGGCGGCGGTGATCGAGCGCGACCTGGAGCTCCTGCGCCTTGCCGGCTCGCTGTTGCTGAAGATCTCGGCCGATGCCCGTCGCCTGCGCCCGCTCGAAGTGATCGCGGAGTTCGACAAGTACCTGCACGACGAGCTCGACCTGCTGCGCGAGGCCGCCAATGCCGCCCAGCTGCGACGCAACTTCCTCGGCTCCGACCTGCTGCGCGTCCCCGAGATGCACTGGGACTATTCCTCGAGCACCGTGCTGACGATGGAGCGGATGCGCGGCATCCCGATCGGCCGGATCGGGCAGATCCGACAGGCCGGGGTCGACCTGAAGAAGCTCTCGCGCGACGGGGTCGACATCTTCTTCACCCAGGTGTTCCGCCACGGCTTCTTCCATGCCGACATGCATCCGGGCAACATCCTGGTGGGCGTCGACGGCGAGGATTTCAACCGCTATATCGCGCTCGACTTCGGGATCGTCGGCACCCTGTCGGAGTTCGACAAGAACTACCTCGCCCAGAACTTCCTCGCCTTCTTCCGGCGCGACTACCAGCGGGTCGCCGAACTGCACGTCGAATCGCGCTGGGTGCCCACGGACACCCGGATCGACGAGCTCGAGGGCGCCATCCGCGCCTGCTGCGAGCCCTTCTTCGACCGGCCGCTCAAGGAGATCTCCCTGGGGCTGGTGCTGCTGCGCCTGTTCCAGGCCTCGCGCCGCTTCAACGTCGAGATCCAGCCCCAGCTCGTGCTGCTGCAGAAAACCCTCCTCAACATCGAGGGCCTGGGCCGGCAGCTCGACCCGGATCTCGACCTCTGGGTCACCGCCAAGCCGATCCTCGAGCAGTGGATGGCCGAGCAGATCGGCTGGCGCGGCCTGGCCGACCGGCTCCAGCGCGAGGCGCCGCAGTGGGCCCAGCTGGTGCCGCAGATCCCCCGGCTCGTCCAGACGGCCCTCCAGAGGTCGATCGACGACGAGGGCGGCCGGCGCATGGAGAAGCTGCTCGAGCGGATGGCCGACGAACAGCGCGACATGCGCCGGCGGATCGGCTGGCTGGCGCTGCTGGTGGTCCTGCTCGGCATCCTCGAGCTCTGGCGCTGGGTATAAGGCCTGCGAACGAGCCATCCATGCAACGCCATCATTGCGTCGACCTCGGATGGCCTTAAAATGCGGCGCTCTTCACCGGAACGCCCGCCATGCTGCTCGCGCTCGTCGCCCTCTACCTGGCCAGCACCATCTGCATCGCCCTGTACGCGGCGAAGCGGGTACACAACGCCAAGGACTTCCTTGTCGCCGGGCGCAGCCTGCCCCTGTACATGAACATGGCGACGGTGTTCGCCACCTGGTTCGGCGCCGAGACCGTGCTGTCGGTATCGGCCACCTTCGCCCGCGACGGCCTCTCGGGGGTGCCGGCCGATCCCTTCGGCGCCTCCGTCGCGCTGATGCTGTTCGCCGTCCTGTTCGCCCGGGTCCTGTACCGCATGGACCTGCTGACCATCGGCAACTACTACCGACAGCGCTACGGCAAGTCGATCGAGGTCATCACCAGCCTCGCGATCACCGCTTCCTACCTCGGCTGGACGGCCGCCCAGCTCACCGCCCTGGGGCTGATCTTCTCGGTCTTCTCGGGTGGCGCCGTGAGCCTGAACACCGGGATCCTCCTCGCGGCGCTGATCGTGATGCTCTACACCCTGTTCGGCGGCATGTGGTCGATCGCGCTGACCGACCTGGTGCAGACAGCGGTGATCGTCATCGGCCTCACCGCGATCGCCTTCGTGGTCAGCGACATGGCTGGCGGCCCGGTGACGGTGGTGACGGCGGCCGCCGAAGCCGGCAAGCTCGACCTCTGGCCCAAGGGGGGCAGCGTCGAATGGTTCGCCTTCGTCGCGGCCTTCCTCACCATGGCGCTCGGCTCGATCCCCCAGCAGGACGTCTTCCAGCGGGTCACCAGCGCCAAGGACGAGAACACCGCGGTCCGCGGCACCCTGTACGGCGCGATCATCTACCTGTGCTTCGCCTTCGTGCCGATGTTCATCGCCTACTCGGCGATCGTCATCGATCCGAGCTTCACCGAACTGTTCGCTTCCGAGGACGAGCGGGACATCCAGCGGATCCTGCCGCAGCTGATCCTCGATCGCACCCCGCTCTGGGCCCAGGTCCTGTTCTTCGGGGCGCTGGTCTCGGCGATCCTGTCGACCGCCGCGGGAGCCCTGCTGGCGCCGACCGCTCTCTTCACGGAGAACGTGTTGCGGCCCTTCATGCCCAGGATCTCGGATCGCAACTTCCTCGTCCTGCTGCGTACCGTGCTGGTGCTGTTCACCATCGCCGCCCTGCTCTTCGCGATCAACAGCCAGAGCACGATGTACGAGATGATCCAGGAAGCCTACTCGGTGACCCTGGTGGGCGCCCTCGTGCCCCTGGCCGCCGGAGTGTTCTGGAAACGGGCCACGGTGCAGGGAGCGCTGCTGTCCATCCTCTGCGGCGAGACGACCTGGCTGTTCTGCCTGAACTTCGCGCCCGATGCCCTGGTGCCGCCGCAGCTCGTCGGCGTGATGGCCGCCATCGTCGGCATGGTCATCGGCAGCTACGCCCCGCAGATCTTCTACGAGCGCCGGCCCACCAGCGCCTGAGACGCCCCGCCGGCTCCGGCTCCGGCTCCGGCCGGGGGCCCGGAGCGCCGGCGCGGCCAGCAACCGGGCCGCACGTCACCCACAAGAGGCATTCCGTCATCGACTTGGTCCATCCTTCACGCATATCGTATCTACTGCTGTCGCGGATGGCGGTCGCGATGGCGCATCCGTCGCGAGGGCGGACGACGGGCACATCGCCACGCGGCCGATGGAACCTTCGGCGCGCATGCTAAGATCGATCGACCTCTGCTTATCGCCGCATAACTCGTTGATACCAAAGACAAAATGAATGTCGTCATACTGGCGGCGGGGATGGGCAAGCGAATGCGATCCGCTCTGCCGAAAGTCCTCCACCCGCTGTCCGGACAGCCCCTGCTCGGCCATGTCCTCGACTGCGCCCGCAGCCTGTCGCCCGCGCGGCAGATCGTCGTCTACGGCCACGGCGGCGAAGCGGTGCCCTCGCGAATGGCAGCCCCCGATGTCCGCTGGGTCGTGCAGGAGCCGCAACTGGGCACCGGCCATGCGGTGATGCAGGCGGTGCCCGAGCTCGACGATTCGGCGCCGACGATGGTGCTCTATGGCGACGTCCCGCTGACCCGTGCCGCCACCCTGGCGCAGCTCGTCGCCGCCGCCGGCGCCGACAAGCTCGCCCTGCTTACCGTCGAGCTCGATGATCCCGCCGGCTACGGGCGCATCGTGCGCGAGGACGGTCGCATCGTGCGCATCGTCGAGCACAAGGATGCCGATGCCGCCACGCTCGCGATCCGGGAGGTCAACACCGGCATCCTGGTCGCCCCGACCCCGGCCATCAAGCGCTGGCTCGCCGGGCTGTCGAACGACAATGCCCAGGGCGAGTACTACCTGACCGACATCGTCGCCGCCGCGGTGGCCGACGGCACGCCCGTCGTCTCGGCGCAGCCGGCCGACGCCTGGGAGACGCTGGGCGTCAACAGCAAGCGCCAGCTCGCCGAACTCGAGCGCATCCACCAGCGCAACATCGCCGATGAACTGCTCGACGCCGGCGTGACGCTCATCGACCCGGCACGCATCGACGTGCGCGGCAGCCTCGACTGCGGCGCCGATGTCTCGATCGACGTCAACTGCGTCTTCGAAGGCCGGGTGGAGATCGCCGCCGGCGCCAGCATCGGCGCCAACTGCGTCCTGCGCGACGCCCGCATCGGCCCCGGCGCGCAGATCCTGCCCTTCACCCATGTCGACGGCGCCGAGATCGGCGAAGGGGCGCGCATCGGTCCCTATGCCCGATTGCGGCCCGGCACCGAACTTGCCGCGCATACCCATGTCGGGAATTTCGTCGAGATGAAGGCCACCCGCATGGGCGAGGGTTCGAAGGCGAACCACCTCGCCTACGTCGGCGACGCCGAAGTCGGCGCCCGGGTCAACATCGGCGCGGGCACCATCACCTGCAACTACGATGGCGCCAACAAGTACAAGACGATCATCGGCGACGACGCCTTCATCGGCAGCGACACCCAGCTGGTTGCCCCGGTCACGGTAGGCGCGGGCGCCACCCTGGGGGCCGGCACCACCCTGACCCGCGAAGCGCCGGCCGGCAAGCTCACCGTCTCGCGCGCCAGGCAGGCAACGATCGAGAACTGGAAGCGCCCGGTCAAGCAGCCGAAGGCCTGAACAAGGAGTTCACCAAGATGTGCGGAATCGTAGGGGCGGTCGCCGGGCGCAACGTCGTGCCCATCCTGATCGAGGGCCTGCGCAAGCTCGAGTACCGCGGCTATGACTCGGCCGGGCTCGCGACGCTCAATGGCCGGATCGACCGGGTCCGCGCGGTCGGCAGGGTCGCCGACCTCGCGGCGCGCGCGAGCGAGGCCCAGGCCGACGCCCCGACCGGCATCGCCCATACCCGCTGGGCCACCCATGGCGGCGTCACCGAGAACAATGCCCATCCGCACTACTCGAGCGGCGACGGCTTCGAGATCTGCGTGGTGCACAACGGCATCATCGAGAAC
>Ga0172382_10013353_pt1 | contig 10591 bp, 11 predicted proteins | sample Leawel138RmetaG_FD_122245 | JGI IMG/M metagenome (GOLD analysis project Ga0172382, IMG submission 122245) | Leachate microbial communities from a municipal landfill in Southern Ontario, Canada - Leachate well 138R metaG | ecosystem: Engineered > Solid waste > Landfill > Unclassified | place...
CAAGCCCGCACCCTCCAGGTGATCCATGAAACGCGCCCCTCGCAGCCGTCAACGCCATGATTTATATGCGAAATATCACGATTACGACAGCGAAATCAGCGACTTACTTGGAGAATGTGGGGTAAATCGCTTCGATAGTCTCAGCGCGAAGGCGCGTCGCGAATTGTTCTGTACGTCCCGTTTTCCGACGAGTTCTGCGCATCGTCCGAATGGAAGGGGCAGATTCGGAGCTGGCGGCCTTGGGTGTTTCTCTAAACCCTGCGGCTCTGGTCGCAGCCTTAACGGCATTATTATCGACTGGCGGCGCTGGCGTGTTGTCCAGATCCCCGAAATCGAGGGTCGCGCGCTTCTTATCGTCAGTGCTCATGCTCCCTCTCCTCTCAAAGCGTTGATAACAGCCTGGGCAAAATCACGGCTATTTTCCTTGGCGCTCTGCAATCCCGAAACGTCGGACGCTTCCAGATCGTGAAGTATTCCACCGAGAGAAAACAGTGCACGGTAAGCGGCGCGGTCGACCAGAGTTGCAGGCAAGACCGGTATTGCCGCGTCGGAAAACTGTCGATCGATGTCGCGAGCGGTCCGCTCGCGAATAGCTGGCGGGACGCGTGTAAAGAACACCCTGTAAGGAATATCGCGGTTGGCGACCTTCCGCATCTGGTGAACCAGCTTTACGGACTTAGCAGCCTCCGATGCATCGAGCACAGAGCTTTGGAGCGGGATTAAAACGAGATCCGAGCGGGCAATCGCAAAACCAATTCGGTCGGTCGCCGTGCCTTCAAGGTCGACGATGACAAAATCAGCATTTGCCCGAGCCTCCTCAATGGTATCGATGATGGTCTCAGCGGAATCATCGATCATAAGCCGCACGGTGTCCGGCGTGCCCTTCAGGCGCGCCCAGGCTTCAAGCGGGCGGTTGGGGTCGGCGTCGATCAGGACGACCTTGCGGCCGGCCGCAGCGAACTCGCCGGCGAGCACGACGGCAGACGTTGTTTTGCCGACCCCGCCTTTGCTCGACACGAATGAAATGACTGGCATGACGCATCTCCAAATCTGCTAATTAGCTGAAAGCTAGCAGCTTTGTATTTATAAACAATTTACATACAGCTTACTATCAGACAATAAAAAGCTAGAAGCTTACAAGCTGCTAAACTATTTTGCACCCAATTTTCCTCCTCTCCTTTTCAAAAGCCATAGAACATTGGCCGCAGGTGTTAAGCTGCGTTGTCTGATGCTGCATATGCCGAGCCGGCCCGCAATAAGCGCGGGTCGGAACCGTCGCAGGACCTCGTGAGAGGTCCGAACGGCGACGTCCGCTTATTCTTTTCTATTATTTATAGAACCAGATAGGGATTCAGTCTGTCTGGCGGACTCACGTAGATTGATTGCCTTTCCAAGGCGGGCAAGCGCTTGCCCCAAGGGATTATCGCCAACATCGAACAGGGTTCGGGCTTCAATATCGAGCGATACGCGATGCGCTTCGATACGCGCGGCGCGTTCTGCCTCCGCCTGAACATGATCGTCTGGAAGCGGAGGGGCCATGCCCCAACGGCCAAGGAGCTGCCGCGCCCGATCGGGCAGGGACATGCGATAGGCATTGCTGGTTTGCTGCACTTGGGGGCCACGACCCTCATTTCCAGTCGGCTGATAGCGCCGCAGCCAGTCGAGGAAGCCATGGGCGCGCAGGTTCTTCAGCGCCCGGACGATCGCGTCACGCGAGCGCCTAAGCTTCAACATGAGGGTGTCGATCGACGGCTCCAGCCGGCCGGTGCGGAAATCAACAAGATTGGCGAACAGCTCTAGCAGCTCGATCGCGACGCCCCCCAACGGTCCATTGCGAGCACCAGGTTGCCGGCCTGCCAATTCATAGCGTCGTGCCGCCAACACGATCGCGCGCACATCCTGCCGGTTTGTTCGCCGCCAGAAGACACCCTCGCATCGTCCGCGCGCACGGCTCTGCCGCCGAACAGGTGTGCGTTCCCGTTCGGCCGGCGCTCCTGCGAGCACCGTCCCAATCTGTTCAAACATGGTCTTTTCCGCCTCCTTTTCAGGCGGGCATGACTGTGGACAGCGGACAAAGATTCATCGTTCCGGCAAGAGACGCCTCTTGCAGGTTCTTGAACACTCGACTATCTTGGGACTAGATTAGGTGGCCCCAAAAGCCGATGTCGTAACTGACCGAAAACCCCTAGCCGTTACCAGCGGCGAGGGGTTTTTTCGTTATGCCCTCATTTCATTATCGACAAACGCCTTTAAAGCTAATTCAAACACCTGAGCCCGCGACGCCAGCCCGCGTTCTGTCTTGATCTTGTCAAGACAGTCCACCAGATCGGTGGGAAGATCAGTACTGACATAGATCCGCCCCGCCTCGCGCAAACGCTGACGATGGGCCGCCACTTTTTCTCTGACTGGTTTCGCTGTGCTCATCGTTACAGGAAACCCCGATTCGAACTGATTCTGCAAGGTGCAAATCTGCAGTAGCGGCCTTTAGCAGTCGCTCACTCAAAAAGGGAAGGCTGGGGGGAGAGCTTGAGAGGCGGGGCGCGGGCGCCTCTCAACTGGTTTGGGCCGGGTCGATCCCGGCGTGAACCAGCCCGCGCGACCTCCATTCTTGCTTATAAACAGATTATAATCTGCTATCTTTTTTGCATGCAGAAACCCGACGCAAGCGCCGGGCTCTACTCGTTTGTGAGAAAACGGGCCACATTCCTCCTATGACTACCCAGCGAGCACAGCCTGCTGGCAGTCCTAGTTGTTCTGCTCATCACCAACGTTCGAGCGCAACGGGCCGGGGAGCCAAGCCTTTCCGGCAAGGGCCTTTTCCGCCAGCGCCACGGCCTCAGCCTTCGAGGCCTTGCCAGCCGCCTTCATGGCGCTTTTCGTGCAACCGGCATCCGCCATCACGTCGCCAATCTGCGCTTTGGACAACCGGGAAAGGAACGGGGCTTGCGCCTCCCAATGGCTGTTCATGTCGAGTTTCAGCGCGACGGCCAGTTGATCGGCGTGGGCGAGGCGGTCGCGATCGGGATCGTGCTTGGCCTCAACGGCATTGATATTGGCGGCGGCGACGACGGCCAGCAGTTCCAGAAGCTCATGTGGGGGCTGTTCCAGAAGCCATTCCCACAGGTCACCGGGATCGCCGGGGAGCTTGTAGCCCCATGTCTCGTGAATGCGGGTCCATTCGGTCAGCGCTGCGCATGCCTCCGGCTCCTTGATCGACGGGGCCAAATCCTTCAACTGGCCGGTGATCTCGATGGCCGCACCAACTCGCCAATAGCCGTTTCCGGTCAGGAAGGTTTTCAGGACCAACGGATAGAGCATGACGGCAAGGGCAAGGTTCGGGCGCGTCACCAACTCGTTGCGCATGGCGGCGGTGCGGATCGCGGTCAGCTCCTCGATGAGCGCCGCCGAATAGACCACTGCTTGTTCTGCCTCGCCATCGTCATCAGCATGACCGGCAGAAAGAACATGGACGCTTCCCGCGCTGGCGGCTTCGCCGCCTTCTGTGACCTCCCCGGCCTGCTCTGCGGACTGCGGATTACGCAAGAGACGCAGCGCTGCCAGATCGTCAGGCCGGACAAGCCCCTGTTCGATCTGCAGGGTTCCTCCGTTGCCAATGGTGACGATGCATCCGGCCAGCGCCTTTTCCTCGCTATCGTAGACCTTGGCCGCGCTGCGGATTGCCTCCATGCGGCTTTCGATCCCGGCAAGCTCGGCCTCGTCGGCCTCTATGGCCGGATCGCCCTCGGCGTAGTCCTCAATGCGGCCTGCGACTTCATCGAAACGCTCGGCAAGGCTGGCAAGCTCGGATTGTTCGGCATCGGTCGGAACGTTGCTCTTCGGGAAGATACGGGCAAAGCCGCCATTGTGAATGGCTGCGGCCTCGAGTCCTGCGTCCACCCATTTCCACCCCTTGATTTTGAGGGTATCGGCCTCCCCTTCAAGCTGCTTGGTCGCCAGCGTCACCAGCAAAGCGCGATCCGTCAGGAACGTGGTGTCAGCCTCGGAAAAGAGATCGCGCATAATCGCACCGCCTGCGGCCTCGTAGGCCTCGATCCCAACGAACAAGGCGAGCTTGTCAGTGCTGCGGACCTGATCGCGGGTCAGCATGGCGCGGAGCGAGTAGGGGTCGCGGTTCCATGACTGTGTTTCGAACCATGCCCGATCCTGCGCGGCGTGATCGTCGCTGATCGCAAGCGCCTTGGCCTGATCGATGCGGATTTTTTCCTCGCGCAATTCCCCTAAAATTTTAGGGGAGAGATTGGCGAGCTTGAGCCTCTGCCGCACGGTAGCGACGGACTGGCCGAACCGCGCGGCGATGTTTTCCGGGGTCATGCCGTCCTCAACAAGCTGGCGATAGGCCAGAATCTCGTCCACGATGTGCATGGCCTCACGCTGCGTGTTCTCGGCGAGGGAAATCTCGGTGTCGCTGTCGTCACCGGAACGAATGTTGCAGGGAATAAGCGTGCCCTTGTCCAGTCGGCCTTGCGTGACCAGAAGGGTGAGGGCGGCGAGGCGGCGGGAACCAGCAACAACTTCGTATTTGTTGCCGCGCTTCGCCTTCCGGACTGTGAGGTTCTGGATTAGACCATGCGCCTCGATGCTGTCGGCCAGTTCCCCGACATTGACGGCGGCATTGAAGCGCCGAACGTTGGCGGGGCTTGGAACAAGGCGGGACAGCGGGATTTCCTTGGCGTCAGATGACAGATAGGTGATACCGGGGGCGTTTTCCTCGATCTCGACAGCGACGGCTTCAACGGCGGTTTCGGATACAGTGATAGCGTTCATGGGAATGATCCTCATATTGATGTGATCGGAAAATGTCAGTGGGGAAGGGGAGCGGCCGTCAGGCGTAGCCGGTCCAGTTGATGGGGCGGCCGTCCCAGAGGAAGGCGGTTCGCACATTGTCGATGCGCACGGATTTGGAGCGTCCATTGACACGCCGACGCATGGGCTTGCCGGTGAAGGCGTCGAGGTGGGGAACGACCTTGCCGGTCATCCACGGCTCATCGCCCTTGTCGGCTGAAATCTGGCTGACGGCGCAAATCTCGACCATGTGCGCGCCGATGATCTTCGTCACCTGATAGAAATCGATATTGGTCTGCTCGTAGCCCCATGAGGCATAGAGAACGTGGCCGACTTCGAAACCGTGGGGCTTCTTGCGCTCGTCGCGGCGTTCCTGTTTCCATTCGGCCCAGCGCCGCCGCCCCTCGAAATGCTCCCTGATCTTGCGTTCGCGAGCCTCGGCGTTGACAAAGCTGTGGTGCCAGTCGGGTTTTGCGGCCTTGCCGTGGAAGGCGATGGCGGCGGGTCTGCCCTTGGCGCTGGTATAGATGTAAACGAGTCCGTCACCCGCCTTGTCGGCGATCTTCACGGAGCCTTTCGGGATGTAGAAATCACGTGAGGGGGCGAAACGCATCATTCGGCGTCCTCCCATTCGTCGGCATACACGGTAGCCGAACCGATCCCGGCGACGTTGCGGGCGCATGTGCCGCCGCAAATGCCGCTCTCATAGGCCGGGAAATACCGGTCATAGGCGGCATCGAAATCCGGTAGCTCACCGCTCAGCCGGGCCAGTTCGCCCGCAAAGCTGAAAAACCATTCCTCGAAAGTAGGTTCGCACATTCCCTTGTCCTTTCTTTCCTTGGACTGCGAAGCAGGACCGCGTCCTGCTTCCCGGGGCCGCGCGAGCGGTAGGATGGAGGGGGAAAATAGCCTTCGCGGGGAACCGGCTGCACGGAACGCAGTGGAGGAAGCTGGGCGGAAGGCTATTTTGGGGGCGAGAAGGGCAAGGCCCTCGGTTCCCCCATCAGACAAAGGAACTCGCGCAATCGCGCGTCATGTCCCGGCAAGCATGCCGGCAGCACGAAGGATCGTCACCGCTCGTCGGCGGAAACCCGGAACGGGGTTCCGTGGAGCTGCGGCAAAGCTGCGGCGGAATAGAGCCTGGTCACGGAGAGACGTGCCCATAGGTTTTTCGGGGGATCATTATACCCACTTGCTCTTTACGCAATTTTTTAATACATAAATCCTGTATTTTGCAATTCGATGCGGAGCGCACTGTGGAGCACTATATCAAAAGACGGTTCCCGCCGGCCTTGGTCAAGAATCTCTTCCTCGACCTGGAAGACCGGTTGAGCGCTTCCGCACTCAAGGCGTTCACGATGGTACGCGACCACGCTGGCCTCGACCCCAAGCCAAGCCGAGAGCTGGAGGGACATGCCCGTTTTCGCATGATGGAGAAGGCGTTTCGGGAAACCTGTGAACTTCACGGTGGCAAGTTGCTCGAAAACGGCATCATTCCCCTCACTGATTTGAAGATCTTCCAGCCTTTCATGCGGTTTGAGGTGAACGGGCAGGGGATCATCTTCGGTCTTGCAGCCATGCCGGAGCCGAAAGCGCTGCCAGTGAAGAACGTGTCGCGCAAAGCTGGCGTAACGCTCAACTACTACCTCTCCCCGCGCCTCGACCTTGATGGAACAGGGCCCAAGATCGGCGACATTTTTGTGCTGTTCCTTGTCGCTCGTGACCGTGAGCGGGGCGGAAAGATCAGTGAATTCGCCATCGGCGTGATCGATGCGGCCTATGAGCAATATCTTTTCTACGAGCCGCTCGACAAATACCTTGAAGGTTATGCCGATGAACCGGTAATCGCTCCGGCGCCGTCGTCAGGTCCTGGGGCGAAGACACCGATCATCAGCTTGAAAAAGACGATCAAGCCGTTTGTGCCGCCGGAACAGCCTGATGGCGACAATGACAACGAGAGAGATACAAAGTGACCCGTGCTGATAAAGCCGGGGAAGGAAATGCATGCGTGTAGGAACTCCAGGGTTTGTCCCTGAAAGATTGATCGAGGCGAGAGCAGCACGAAGAATTCTAAGTAAGAAGGCATTGGCTACTCTGATCAGCGTGAACCCCAGCACCGTTACCCGCTGGGAGGACGGGACCAGCGCCCCTGATGCCGATGCCTTAGCCGAGTTGGCGGCTCACCTTCACGTTCGCAGAGAGTTTTTTCTTAGACCGGTCGCCAACAGCGACCGGCCTCTGTTTTATCGCACCTTGGCATCGACCTTGGTGAAAGATCTGAACTACCAGGAATCCCAGATGCACTGGCTGCAGGAAATCAGCAGCATCGTGGAGCATTATGTGGATTTCCCCGAGGTCGATATTCCGGACGTATTACAGGGTGCCTCCTATAAGCAGCTCCGCGACGAGGACATTGAGCAGATCGCGTCTGACCTGCGCACCCATTGGAGCGTCGGTGATGGCCCGTGCATTGATATGATGCCTCTGCTCGAGCGCGTCGGATGTATTGTCGGTTCCATTGAGATGGGGACTTCAAAGCTGGATGGCCTGTGCAGTTGGGCTCAAGGAGGCAATCGGCCGCATATTTTGCTGTCGACGGACAAGATGTCGTTCCCGCGTCGGCAGATGGATGCCGCGCACGAACTCGGTCATGCAATCCTGCATCGCCACGTTACCGAGGAAGAACTGAAGAAGGATCTCAAGGAGATCGAGCGCCAGGCGTTTCGGTTTGCGAGCGCATTCCTGATGCCCGCAACGACATATTCCTATGAGGTAAAGAGCGCGTCGCTTGCGTCTCTGCTGTCACTGAAGGAGCGCTGGCGGGTTTCAGTAAAAGCGCAGATACGACGCCTTTCGGATTTAGATATCATCCCCTCCGACCATGCGACATCACTTTACAAGCTGTATTCGGCCAAGGGATGGAGCCGGGAAGAGCCTCTGGACAAGAACTGGCCGATTTCGGAGCCGACGGTTCTTGCCAACGCCATGCAGCTGATCGTGGATTCAGCCGTTCGCAGCAAATCGGACCTCCTGAGCGTAGAATTCACCATGAAAGCCGGCGACATAGAAAACCTCACCGCCTTGCCCCCAGGATGGTTTTCCAGAAATGCTGAAATCATAGGGCTAAAGCTGCGTGATCCCGCGCCGGATCGCAGCACCGTTAACGCTTCAACCATTTTGCCATTCCCGTCGCGGAAGTGATTGTCATGCTTATGATTGGAAGAAATCATGTCATCGATCGACCATAACAGGCCGATCCTGAAAATTATCGACAGCCTCAAAAAGGGCAAGGCGAGCCTCATACCAGGGGCTCCCAAAGCGGCTCCGAAAAAGGTGCTGGGGCAAAGCATCGTCGCATCTCGCACAACCTTCTCAAAAGAGCTGGTACATGAATGTGCAGTGCGGGTAATTGAGCATTTTGGAAAACATAAAAATACGGCTTTGCCAAACCAGCTACTAGCGGCCATTGATGACGAAAAAGCCAAGCTCGATCTGAAGAAATGGCTGTGTGCCTACACACGCCTGAAACCGTCGGCCGATGGGAACACCGTTGTTTATGACAGGGAGAAAGACCATCGGCTGCGGGAAGCGATGGATACTCCGTATTGGAAACTCGCCAAAGTGGGGCAACCTCGAAAAACGAGTGACTACAATTTCATAGAAGAACTCGAGGCTTTTATAGAACGGTCTCGCAGAAAACTGATTTCAGGCACTCCAGAGAAATTGCTTCTGGAGCAGATCGCAAATGCACGCGATGCCTATCGGGACAAGCGATATGGCCATCCTTCATCGGAGAAAAAGACGTAATGAGATGGTTCACTAAAAAGGCTGGCTCGGCTGCTGTTCCATCGTCCTCCACAGCGCTCGATAGCGTCGAAGAATTCTTGGTGAAGTACGACACGTCCGGGGCTGGCCGCACGAGTTATGCGATGGCGTTATGGGGCATTCAGGCGGCATTTGTTCAGATTTTTGGTGGGCTGGACGAATATCACCTCGCTGAATCTACAAAGAAAGACCGATATGCCGCTATGATCGGCGATAACGCTCAAAAAGCTGCAGAGACAGGGCAAACGGCTGTTGCGGACTGCAATCGAGCCTTCTTGGATTTCCTCGCAGCGACAAACGGTCTGCCGCGGCGCGACCTCAACGGATTGATAGAAAACGTCGCCGATCGCATTGATGGCATTGTCAATTTCGGGAAAAGCGAAATTGATCGCATAGGCGAAGTAGAAAAGGAGGCCAAAAAGTTCTTGGCTTCAGACGCTCAATTCGCCATCGGTACGGGAATCGTGAGGGGAATTGTAACTGAGAAGAATGTGCTCGTCGCCTCGCAGATCATCATCAATGACTTGCAGAAAATCCTAGTTTCCCACCAAGACTACCACTTTTACATCATAGAGCACTACGCTCGTCTCCGTCTCGAGCCAGGAATTCGGACCCTGCTCGATAGCGTCCCCTTGTTTGATGTAGAGTTGGAAATATTGGGCCCCGGTTGGTCGCCAGCCAGTGCGCGCGGACCTGGCGTTGCCTATATCGACACCATCCTTCCAGCCATTCGGGATTGGTGCAAGATCACTGTGCCGTCACTTGACGCGGCCGAGTTATCACTGCGGGTTATTGGTGCAGCTTATGGTCACTTCCGCATTACCGGGAAACCGCATTTCGACCCCATCCGCCGTGGCTATGCACAGATGTTCCATCAGCAAGCCCTAGAACAAGGACGATCTGGTGATGCGGCGCGTTGGTCTGAAGTATTTGAGAAACTTAGCTAATAGGACGGCTACAGCCTAAATTAGAATCCGCTCGATTTCATCTAAGCTTACGTCATCACTTCGGCGATCATAAAGCTGCGTAGTGCGGGTGGACGAGTGATTGGCAATATTGGCTGCCTTTTCCAATGTGCCGCCGTTCTTGAGATAAGCCGTGATCCCCGTGGCGCGGAACGTGTGATTGCACACCGCTGTCGAAATCCCAGCCGCAATGGCTCGCCGCTGGATCATGGCATAGGCATTGGCTTGGGGTAGGGGATTGCCGGAAAACTTATCAGTGCCGCGCCTGATGGTCTGAAACAAGGGCGCTCGGGGCGTATCCTGCAGGCCGGCCGCCTCGATAAAGTCGACTAGGTAGGCTTCAAGCGAATGATGACAGGGCAGTTCGACCTGCTTGCCACCTTTTTCATGCAACCGAACCCATAACCGGCGGTTTTGGCTGTATACGTCGCGCACCTCCATGCTCGTCGCGGCACCAATGCGGGCAAACGTGTAGGTCATAAGCCCGATCAGGGCGCGATCACGGTTACCGATCAACGTATCGGTGGAAATGCTGTCCAAGAGCTGACGGGCCTCCTCGGACGAGAGGACAGGGGTCTTGCCCCTTCTACGGGAATGCTTCGGTCCGCGAACGGAATGAGCGGGATTGGACGCCATAGCCTGCCCTGTGACCAGCCAATCGAACAAGTGCCGCACCGCTGCCAACCGCTGCTTGACGGTTGGCGCTGAGTGCGAGCCGGTCAGCTCTTCGACCCAGCCTGCGACATGGATAGGGGTGATCGCTTCAAGCGAGTGCGCCCCCCGCGCCTCGCACCAGCTTAGAAACTCGGAAGCAGCTTTGACATACGATCGGCGGGTGTTCGAATTACGAATCTGAGCGGTGAAGAATTCAAGAATGTCAACGGCGGAGCAAAAACCGGCCATTGGGCGGCGCAAAACCAGGCCACTGGCGCTGCTGCGAGCGGGGAACGTCGGGAGGGCGTAGCCCGACCAGAGTTTTCCGCTCGCAGCAGCGGCGA
>Ga0172382_10013355_pt1 | contig 10590 bp, 10 predicted proteins | sample Leawel138RmetaG_FD_122245 | JGI IMG/M metagenome (GOLD analysis project Ga0172382, IMG submission 122245) | Leachate microbial communities from a municipal landfill in Southern Ontario, Canada - Leachate well 138R metaG | ecosystem: Engineered > Solid waste > Landfill > Unclassified | place...
ATTCCGAGCTACTCGAGCGCACGGTGCGGGCCCTCAAACAGGGCCGGGACCCACAGCTCGACCGGCCACTGGACCACGGCGCCGAGATCGATCTGCACATCCCGGCGCTCATCCCGGACGACTACCTGCCCGACGTGCACACGCGCCTGATCCTCTACAAACGCATCGCCAGCGCGCCCGATGAGGCGGCGTTGCGTGAGTTGCAGGTGGAGATGATCGACCGCTTCGGCCTGCTGCCGCAGCCGACCAAGGACTTGTTCGCGATCACCGAACTCAAGCTGCTGGCCTTGCCGCTCGGTATCAAGAAGATCGATGCCGGCGCCAGCGCCGGCCGTATCCTGTTCGGACACACGCCGGACGTGGACCCGGCGTGCATCATCCGCTTGATCCAGACACAGCCGACGCGGTACAAACTCGAAGGCGCGGACAAGCTGCGTTTCTTTGCCGACATGACCGACAGCGGCGTACGTATCGCCACCGTTGCGCAGTTATTGCGCGTGCTGAGAGGAAAGGATGAAACATGACCTGGCGTGACAAGGCCTGGCTGGCCACCCTGCTGCTGGGGTTCGGGCTGGGTGTGCAGGCGGAAGAGCTGCCGCAATACGACGTCGAGGTGCTGGTATTCGCCTCCCTGCGCGCGGACGACGGCCGGGAGGCATGGCCACCGCTCGAACACGCGCCGGCCACCGATCGCGCCCTGCCCTTCATCGCCGGCGGTGGCATCCGCCCGCTGGAGGGCCCGCTCAACCTGCAGGCCATCGCCGCTGCCATGCGCCGCTCCAGCGGCTACCGCCCGCTGCTGCACTGGCGCTGGCGCCAGCCGGGCTGGGAGCGCGGCCAGGCCCTGCCCATCCACATTCTGGCCGCCGCGGCCGACGGCCAGCCGCTCCTCGACGGCACGATCTCTCTGGCGCTCTCGCGCTATCTGCACCTGAATGCGGATCTGATCTATGCCGACCCCAGCGTCGGCACCCCCGTCGCACTGCGGGAGGTGCGCCGCATGCGCAGCGGCGAGCTGCATTATCTCGACCATCCGCGCTTTGGCGTGCTGGTGCAGGTTGATCCGGTGGCGCGCGACTAGAACCCAGGTGCGCCGGAGCAGGTCAATTCAGCACAGCAGAATGTGATCCGCGGAGATGTACCTCACTCGATCATCGGAATGACCTGCTCCAACAGGGTGCAGGCCTTAATTCTGTCGAACAACGCGCTATCGGAGAACACGTCATTATGACCGAACTGGCAATCATCGGTGGCACCGGTCTGACCACACTCAAGAACCTCGCCATCGAACGGCGTGAGGTCGTGCACACACCCTACGGACAGCCATCCGGCCCGCTCGTGCACGGCCGGCTGTGCGGCAAGGCAGTGGTATTCCTGCCACGCCACGGCAGCGGCCACACCATCGCACCGCACGACGTCAATTACCGCGCCAACCTGTGGGCACTGGATCACATCGGTGTCACCAAGGTGATTGCCATCGCCGCAGTCGGTGGTATCACACCGGCGACGGTGCCCACCGCGTTGGTGATCCCGGACCAGATCATCGATTACACCTCGGCACGCCAGCACACCTTTTTTCAGGGCAGCCTGGAGCAGGTCACGCACATCGATTTCACCTTCCCCTACTGCGAGGAACTGCGCGTCGATCTGATCGCCGCCGGTCGCGCCGCCGGCCTGTCGCTGGTCGAGAGTGGCACCTACGGCGCCACGCAGGGGCCGCGTCTGGAGACGGCTGCGGAGATCAACCGCATGGCGCGCGACGGCTGCGATGTCGTCGGCATGACGGGCATGCCCGAGGCCGCGCTGGCGCGCGAATTGGGGCTGTGCTACGCGGCCTGCGCAGTCTGCGCCAACTGGGCGGCCGGCCGCGGTGAAGGTGAGATCAGCATGGCGGAGATCAACCAGACCCTGACGACCGGCATGGAGAAGGTCCGCACCCTGTTGGAGCAGGTCATTCCGATGATCGAGTGAGGTACATCTCCGCGGATCACATTCTGCTGTGCTGCATTGACATGCTCCGGCGGTCCCGTTCATCGCGCAGCCGACTTCGACAGCCGGAGGCGGAGCGATGAACGGGACCGCCGGAGCGCTGGGCCCCACGCTGGAGGTGCATGTGCCCAGGGGAAAACCCAAGGCATAGGGAAGTGCTGATTTATATTTCCAACGCAGAGATGCAGCGATTTGTATTAACCTGAATGGCACTTATGTAAGCCACTGGCTTGGAAAAACAGCCACGGAATCCACGCAACAACACAGAAAGAATTTACTGTGTAAGCCCTGGATCATCCCCCTATGGCCCAGTTTCCGAGCTCTGTACAAGTAAGCCTTTTCCGTGTCATTCCGTGTGCTTCCGTGGCCAGGAGTAAGGTTCAGGGACAGTGGGCTCAGGCATCCCGCACCGCGTAGATCGCGGGCAGGTTGCGGTGATAACCGTGATAGTCCATACCGCAGCCGAAAACGTAACGGTCCTCAACCTGCAGACCAATGAAATCCGCGTCGATGCCGGGTGCACGGCGCGCATGCAGCTTCTCCGCGAGTACCGCGCTGTAGACCGCCTCGGCGCCCTGATCGCGCAGATAGCCGACGATGGCCGCCAGCGTATGACCTTCATCGAGGATGTCATCGACCACCAGCAGGGTACGCCCGGCCAGCGGCAGCGATGGCCGCATGAGCCAGTGCAGTTCGCCACCGCGGGTTGCGCCACGGTAGCGCGTGGCGTGCAGATAATCGATGTGCAGTGGGAAGCTCAGCCGGGTCAGCAGATGCCCGGCCGGGATGATGCCGCCGGTCATGACGCACAGTACGATCGGATCACTCCCACCGAGTTCGGCAGTGATGGCGTCGGCCATGCGGTCCAGGGCGGTATTCACTACCTCAGGGGAATGCAGCCGGTCGGCTTCTGCAAGGACCGTCTGGGCCTGCTGAGCGGTGATGGACATGGTCTCCTCGAGAGGCCGCGATGTCCGCGCGCGCCCCGGTGTGTCCGGAATGGCCGGGGTGGCGCAGCGGACCGCGGCCGGGATCGGTTTCAATAGGTGAACGTGACGGTGTCGTCGTTCATCGCCTCACTGATGATATAGGCACCACCGACGGTTTCCGAGATTTCGGGAATGAGATCCTCGCCCCATAGCTCCAGTGTCGGTGTGCACACCTTGAATACGACACCGGCCTCGTGGGCGTCTTTGATGTAATCGTAGACACTCTTCGAGCTGCCTTCCTGGACGTACAAATGCTCAGCGATGCCCTTCTTGGCGAGTTCACCGGAACGACCGGTGAGCACGATCTCGACCTCGTATTCCATAGCCGCGGCCACGGTGGCCTGGAAGAACGGCGCACCAAGCTCGGTGCCATTTCTGGGATCGGTATTGACCATGATGATGAGAAGTTTATCCGCCATGTGCCCCCCTTTTTTCTGCCGCCACGGGTCCGTGACCGGACTCATCTGAGTTCTTGTTCGAATGTCTCCGCGGCAGCCTGGGCGCAGCGATAACCCGCGTCGATGGCCTCCCCGGCACGATGGAACTCCAGCAGGTGGATCTGGCTCAGCCGCGGCGCGATCACTACATCGGGTGGATCGCCGGCCATGCGCGCGCGGGTGATTCTGACCTGCATAATGTAAACGCTTTGCGCGATAACGTCGACCAGCGACGGCAGCGCCTCGCTGCTGCCCAGCAGCTCGTTGGTCCACTCGGTGGCGCGCGTCTTGAGGCCTTCTCCCAGCGACATCAGCCAGGGCAGCTTGTCGATCACTGGCTGGCGCCGTCCCGGGCCATCCGCGCCCCCCCCGGGTGTCCCGGGGGGCTCGGGGGTCTCGACGCCGGCGCTCATCGTCCGGCGGCTGAGCAGATCGGCGTTCAGATCGACGGCGATCACCCGCTCGGCACCCAGCGCCCGGCACAGCGATACGGGCACCGGGTTCACCAGTCCGCCGTCGACCAGCCAGCGATCCTCGTGACGGGCGGGCGTGAACAGGCCGGGTAGTGCCGCCGAGGCGCGCACGGCCTTATGCAGTGAGCCCTCCCGGAACCAGACCTCCTGACCGCTGGCCAGTTCGGTGGCCACCGCACCGTAGGGCCGCCGCAGCACACTGATGTCGCGGTCCGGGAAACGTGTTTCCAGATAATGGAACAGCTTGCGCCCATGGATGAAGCCACCGCCGAAACTGACGTCGAGATAGGACACGACGTCCTGCCAGGTCAGGCCGCGAACCCAGTCCTCCAGCCGATCGAGCTCATCCTCCGCGGCCGCTGCGCCGACGAGCGCGCCGATCGACGTGCCGCAGACGATGTCGGGGTTGAAATCATGCTCCTGCAGCCAGCGCAGCACACCGATGTGCGACCAGCCGCGCGCCGCGCCACCGCCCAGGGCGATCCCGATGCGCGGCCGCCTCATGTGCGGCCGCCCCGGCGCAACACTGTGATCGCACGCTGCGCGTTCACGCTGAAATGCCCGTTGGGCACGGAAGCACACGGAAATACACAGGCAATGTCATACTGTCAGCGGGCGCCACGACCGCGTCCGGGGTACGGCAGACGCTTCCCGCCCAGGCCTGCGCCGATCGCTGACCTCCGTGTATTTCCGTGTGCTTCCGTGGCCCCATTGGCTTTTCCCCGGCTGGGTGATTCACATGTCCATGTCCAGCAGCGGATCCGCGTCGTAGCCGGCAATGGCCGTCACGGCACGCCGCCAGGCGGCGGATGCGTGCAATGCGTCCCAGGTGTCACCCCCACGACCGTGCAGCCGGGCCAGACGTGCCTGCGCCGCCGGGTCGGCGTATGCGTGCAGGCTGTCCAGCACCCGGTCGGCGGCCTCCGGCTGGTTGCATACCAGAACCATGTCACAGCCGGCGGCCAGCGCCGCGTGCGCGCGCTGTGGGTGATCGCCGGCGACATCCGCCGCTACCATGCTCAGGTCGTCGCTGAAGATCACGCCCTGGAACCCCAACTCACCGCGCAGCTGCCCTTCCAGCCAGAAACGCGAGAAGCCGGCCGGCCGGTGGTCCACGTCACTGTACACCACATGCGCCGCCATGATGCCGGCCAGTCCGTGATCGATCATGCGCCGGAACGGCAGCATGTCTTCCATCTGGATGTCCGCCAGGCGGCGCGCATCGGTCGGCAGCTCCAGATGCGAGTCCTCGCGCACCCCGCCATGTCCGGGAAAGTGCTTGCCGACGGCCTGCATGCCGGCGCGCTGCATACCCTTCTGGTAGGCGTGCGCCAGCGCGGTGACGGCCTCTGGTCGGCAATGCAGGGCGCGGTCGCCGATGACGGGACATACGCCACGGTCGAGATCCAGCACCGGCGCGAAACTGAGATCCACCCCGACGGCGCGCAGTTCAGCGGCCATCAGCCAGCCGCTGATGTCAGCGAGTTCCAGTGCCCGCTGGGGCTCGCGGTCGAAGACGCGACCGAGCGCAGCGGCCGGCGGCAGGCGGGTGAACCCGTCGCGGAAGCGCTGCACGCGCCCGCCCTCCTGATCCACCGCCACCAACAGGCGGGGATCGCGCAGGGCATGGATCTCTGCGATCAACCCGGCGACCTGCCCGGGCGAGGCAAAATTGCGCGCGAACAGGATCACCCCGCCGACCTGCGGGTGACACAGACGGCGGCGGTCGGTTTCGCTCAGCGCCGCAGCGCCGACATCGAGCATGACGGGGCCAAGGGACATGGTGTCGGGATTCGGGATTCGGGATTCGGGATTCGGGATTCGGGATTCGGGATTCGGGACAATGGTAACCGCATTCCGCGACCAGCCCTAGCCCCGGCCTGCGGGGGAGTGAGGCGTGAGGCGTGAGGAGTGAGGCGAAAACCCATTATGGCCACGGAAACACACGGAACAACACGGAAAATATTCATTGCTGGAAAACCAGGAATACTTTGGTTCCCATGCAGGAGGCAAAGCCTGGATGCATCGGGGCGCTGTAGGAGCGGCAGTCCTGCCGCGATTCATGCGCAAAGCGAGCACCCAAACCATCGCGCCAGGAATGGCGCTCCTACGAAGGCGGTACCAGCCCGGGGCTTTAATCTGACGTAGTTTCGATTTGATCTGACAGTGATTTCCGTATGCTTCCGTGTACATCCGTGGCCATGAATCAAATCATGGGGGGCAGACTTTCAACCGGGGGAGGATTTTGCAATAGTATTTTCCGTGTTGTTCCGTGTGTTTCCGTGGCCATAATGGGTTTTCGCCTCACTCCTTACGCCTCACTCCTCACTCATCACCCCTCACTCCCCGCCCCTCCCGTCCTGACATCCAGGCGGTCGCGCAGGCGGTCGCCGAGGAGATTCACCGCCAGCACCACCAGCACCATGGCGAGACCGGGGACCAGCACCATGTGGGGTGCCACCAGCAGGTAGCGCGTGCCGTCACGGATCATGCTCCCCCACGAGGCCTCGGGTGGCTGCACGCCGAGGCCGAGGAATGACAGTCCCGCCTCCGCGACCACCACCGAGGCGACGCCGAAGGTCGCCTCGACGATCAGTGGTGCGCTGATCAGTGGCAGCAGGTGGTAGCGTACGATGCGCGCGCGCGGCACACCCAGCGCGACCGCTGCCATGACGTGCTCGCGGCTCCTGAGCGACAGCACCTGCGCCCGCGCCAGACGCGCATAACCCACCCAGCCGACCACGGTCAGCGCCAGTACCACGTTCTCGATGCCCGGGCCCAGGATGCCGGCCAGGGCAATTGCCAGCAGGATACCGGGAAAGGCCAGGAACAGATTGATCACCTGCACCAGCAGACGGTCCCAGAACCCGCCGATGTAGCCCGCAAAACTGCCGATGAGCGTGCCGACCGAAGCCGACAGCCCCACCACCCAGAAGGCCACCAGAAACGAGGTCGTACTGCCGGCGATCAGCCGGTCGAGCATGTTCCGCCCGAGGTCGTCGTAGCCCATGCCGCCGGTGGACAGCGGTGAGGCCAGGATGCGCTCCAGATCGATCGCGTTGGGTTCCAGCGGCAACCAGGGCGCCGCCAGGCCGGTGAACACCCAGAGCAGCAGGACTGTGACCGGCAGCCAGATACGCATGGCCGCCTCAGCCCCCTACCCGGATGCGCGGATCGATGACCGCGTACAGCAGATCGGTGAGGCTGTTGACGATCACATAGGTCAGGGCGATGAGCAGCACACAGGCCTGCACCACGGGGTAATCACGCGACTGGATCGCCTCGATGGTCAACAGACCGATACCGGGCCAGGAGAACACCGTCTCGGTAATGACCGCACCGGCGAGCAGCGTGCCCAGTTGCAGGCCGAGCACGGTGATCACCGGCAGCAGCGCGTTCGGTAGCGCATGCCGGAGCAACACCCGCCGCCGCGACAGACCCTTGGCATACGCCGTGCGGATGTAGTCCTCGCCCAGCACTTCCAGCACACTGCTGCGGATCATGCGTGCCAGGATGGCCGCCAGCGAGGTGCCGAGCGTCAGTGCCGGCAGGACGACGGCGCCGGCGCCGTCCCGCCCGCTCACCGGGAACCAGCCGAGCCACAATGCGAACACCAGGATCAGCAGCGGTCCCATCCAGAAGTTCGGGATGGACACGCCCAGCAGCGAGAACGTCATGGCACCCTGATCCCACAGGGTATCGCGGTGGGCCGCCGCCACCAGCCCCAGCGGGACGGCCAGCAGCAGGGTGAAGCCCAACGCCACCACCGCCAGCTCCAGGGTTGCCGGGATGCGTTCGGCCAGCAGTGCCGTGATCGGCTGTTGTGAATGCAGCGATTGACCGAGGTCGAGGGTGACAACGCCCTGCAGGTAGGCCGCCAGCTGCGTCAGGATCGGCTGATCCAACCCCAGCGCCTGGCGCAGTGCCTCGCGGTCGGCGGGTTGGGCCGACTCGCCCAGCATCACATCGACCGGGTCACCCGGAATCAGGTGGATCAGCAGAAACACGAGGATGGCGACGCCCAGCACCACCCCGGCGGTGCTGGCGATGCGGCGCAGTAGAAGCAGAAAGATCGCCATGTTCCCTCGTCAGTGAGCCCCGTTACGGATGCCCGCGCAGCATTATACCTGCGCGCGCCGACGGTCGTCGTGTCGCCCTGTGCGTCAGGGATGGCGCGGTGCCGCGGCATCGAACGGTCCGGCGCCGATCCACACCCGCATGCCCGGTACGACCCGCTCGAACAGCTCGATGACATCCGCGTTGCGCATGCGCACGCAGCCGTGCGAACGCGGTACACCCATCGGTTCGCTGTCCGGACAGCCGTGTACATAGATGAAGCGGCGCATACTGTCGACCTCGCCGGAGCGATTGCGGCCGGGTTCGAGGCCGCGCAGCCAGAGGATGCGGGTGAGGATCCAGTCGCGCTCCGGAAAACGCTGGGCCAGCTCATCGCTGTAGATCTCGCCGGTCGGCCGGCGGCCGACGAACACCGTGTCCGGTGGGCAGTCGGCACCGATCATGGCGCGGACCTCGTGCCAGCCACAGGGCGTGCCGCCGCTGCTCGTCCGTTCGCCCGGGCCGTTCAGGGCCGTGGACACGGGAAAGCGCCGCAGTACCTCCCCGCCACCCAGCAGTTCCAACTGCTGCGCGGCGAGGCTGACGCGGATCAGTTGGTCATGCGTGTGTGCGGACATCGCGCGGCTCACTGTGAGTCACTGTGGGTCACTGACAGCCACCGGGGCCACCGTCAACAGCCCGTCGTAGTTGCCATCCGGTGTCAAGGCATAGCCGTCGAGCCCGGCACGCATGGCGAACACCTGATCCTCGTACCACAGGGGCACGTAGGGCAGCGTCTGCACCAAACGCTCCTGCAGCGCGCGGTAGAGGATCGCCTGCTGCTCCAGATCAGGGACCTGTTCGGCCGCCTCGATGAGGGCGTCGACGGTGGCATCCTGGAACCGGCCACGGTTGGCGCCTTCCGGCGGTACCGAGCGGCTGTGGAAGGCATAGCGAAAGATGTCCGGGGTCCTGATACCGACCCAGGAGAGGCTGTAGAGCTGGAATCGCCCCGCCTTGATATCGCCGTAAAAGGTGCCCCAGTCGTAGGTCTTGAGCACCACGTGAATACCAACCTTGGCGAGCTGGTCCTGGATGACGGTCGCAAGGCGGATACGCAGTGCATCGCTGGAGGTCTTGTAGGTCAGGCGCAACGGTCGTCCCGGCCCGTAACCGGCCGTCGCCAGCAGCGTACGCGCACGTTCCGGATCGTAGCCGCGCGGCTTCAGCTCAGGATGCCCGGCCCAGTGATCGGGGACCAGGATGGTCGCCGCCGGACGCGCGCCCCCATCCAGCACATATTTGATGATCGCCTCGCGATCGAGTGCATAGGCGATTGCCTGGCGCACCTCCAGCTTTGCGGTATCCGGATCCTCGAAGTTGAAACCGAGATAGGCGAAATTGGTCCCGACCGTGCGCCGTACCTGGATGCCGGGCTGGCGGCTGAGATAGGTGACCAGTTCCGCCGGCAGGTCGTTCTGCAGGATATCCACCTCGCCGCGCAGCAGCTTGAGGACCCGCACGGTCGCATCCGGTACCCGCAGGATCTCGATCATGCGGTCGTCGGACAGCCGCCGCAGCCGCAGCCGACCGGGTTGCGGCCGGTCGATATAGGCCATGGGACCGCTGCCCAGCGGAGTAAAGGCCGTATCCCCCGACAGCTGCGCCAGACGCTCAGGCAGGATGCCGATCACCAAATAGGCCGGAAACAGCGGATCGGGCCGCCGCAGAAGGAAATCCACCCGCTCGCTGTCGACGATCTCGATGTGCTCGATCAACCCGAGGGCGGCGCGGTGGGGCGAGGCGTTGGCCGGGTCGAGGATGAAGTCGTAGGTGGCCTTGATATCGCGGGTCGTGAGCCAGCCGCCGTCGTGGAAGCGCCGTCCCTGCCGCCCGAGACGGAAGCGGTAATGCGTCGGCGACAATTGTTCCCAGCCCGCCAGGGCCGATTGTGGGCGGGCCCGCGTGTCGAAATCCACCAAGCGTGCGTAGAGCAGCCGATTGACCCGCACCGACGTGGCATCGGTGGCGAAACGCGGGTCCAGGTTGGCGGCGTCTCCGGCGATGGCCAGACGGATGGAATCGTGCGGTGGCTGACTGCAGCCAGCGAGCAGCAGCCAACACAGCAGGATCAGACACAGCGGATGACGGCGCATGCGTTACCAGCAGGTGCAGGGGTGGTCGGCGCGGCAGACATTTTCGATGGCCATGGCGCGGTATGGTACGGCACGCGGCACGGTTCGGATAGCGCCAGGGGCCTGTCGGATGTGGGCGATTGCAGCGAGCCGGGTGAGAGCGCAGTCCCACGTCCGCCAGGCTCCTAGGGATCCGCATCGACTGCAGCATCAATCAGCGCGTGCCGCAGCCGCACGCGCAGCCGCCGGAAAGCGGCGGCATCCAGCATGTCCGGGAATACGGGGACGGCCCGGACGCGGCCGCCCGGGACGTGACACAAGGCAATGACGACCAGCTGCGGGTGCACGAAGGGTCGGCGCGCGAGTCGCAGTGTGTCGCGCTCCCCTTCCGCCGCCAGCTCCCAGCGACCATCGCTGCGCCACAGCAGTTGCGGCGGTGACTGCAGGCAGTGGCGCCACGCCAGAACGGCACTGGCAGTGCCGCCGAGCAGCACCGTGCAGCCGAGCCACG
>Ga0172382_10013356_pt1 | contig 10589 bp, 10 predicted proteins | sample Leawel138RmetaG_FD_122245 | JGI IMG/M metagenome (GOLD analysis project Ga0172382, IMG submission 122245) | Leachate microbial communities from a municipal landfill in Southern Ontario, Canada - Leachate well 138R metaG | ecosystem: Engineered > Solid waste > Landfill > Unclassified | place...
AAAAAAGAAAGAATCATATATTTTAAAAAAGACGACTTGCCCGACAAAGATTAATGATAATACAACTAAAACTATTAATAAGATTATTTTGTTGCCAAATAAATTAATTAATAAATATATTACTAAAGAAATGGGAATTGACAATAAAATAATGTTTAAAACACTATTATCCCACAGAGTGCCAAATAAGATATATTTAAATACTAACTCCATATAAATAATAGTTGTCAATATAAATATATATATAATTAACTTCTTTGTCACCCTAACCACCCTACTTAAATTATATTATTAATAACGCACTAATAAATAATTTAACGCTACCTTTCTATAATATTATATAAAAATACTCATTAAAAATTGCTAGATAATCAAAAGATTGCTTTTTAGGAAATTAGTGTTATGATTATAATTAAAGAATAATTAATTATTATGATTTAATAATTACCACACCAAGGAGGTTAGAGCCATGCGAAATTATTTTAAAGAAAATATTAATCAATCATCTCTAACAAGATTCGGTTTTACTTTAGTTGAACTTTTAGCGGTCATAACTATTATTGGTCTTCTTTTTTTAATCGCTATACCAGCGGTTAATACCATAATAAACTCTACAGCTCAAAGCGTTTTTAAAGCCAATGAAAAATCATTATCGCAAGCCGCCGAAAATTATATTCGCGTTTATCCATCACTATTACCGATTAATATAAATGATACCCAGCGGATTGAATTATCAAAACTAGTGCAAACTGGTTATCTTGAAAACCCTAGACAGCCTAAAGATACCACTAAGTTCTGTGAGGCTGGTTATGTAATTGTTAAAAAAACCGGGAAAAATACCTATGAGTATCTTCCCTTCCTTGATTGTGGCAACGGTTTTATAACTGAAGGGTATCAATAATCCCATTAATAAACTAAAATTAATTTAACTTTTTAATTTATTAACTATAATATATTAACACTATTAGAGTGTTTTTTCTATTTTGGGAAAAGTTTTTAATAAAAGGGGAAAGCCTTTTTATTTTTCAACAAAAATAGCTATTTAGACTAACCTTTTGCCGGAAACTTTTTAACCCTCCAACATACCTTTAATTAGATTACTTTGAAGAGGGTGATATTTTGATATTAAAACGATGGTTTAAAGGAAGTATATTTATATTAATACTTATAGCCTTTTATATCATATTACAAAAGCCACCCGTGAAACAATATAACATTAATATTATTAAAGAACCACATGATTTAATCTTAGTCGATGACTTTGCTGGTTTTAAAGGCGCCTACTGGAATATAGTTGAACAAGGTAACAATTATAATAACGAATTACAATACTATAAATCAGATAACATCCTGTACAAAAATGGGACTCTTGTTATCACGGCTGATAAAGAAAATTATAAGGATTATACCTATACATCAGGTTTAATAACAACTCAAGGTAAATTTGAGTTTTTATACGGTAAAATAATTTTTAAAGCCAAACCGGCTCCTGGCAAAGGATTATTATCCGCCGTTTGGTTACTGCCTAAAGATGGTTCCTTATACCCAGAGATTGATATTATTGAGGTTTTAGGGGAAAAACCAAGTGAAATATGGATGGGAGTTCATTATCTAGATAACCAGCAATTAAAAAGTAATTTTCAGACCTTTATTCAAAAAGACAACTCTTTTGCCATCTATGAATTGCACTGGGAAAAAAATGAACTAAGATGGTATGTTAATGGTGAGCTAGTTCACCGGAATAATAAAAATAGTCCGCATCAAGAAATGTATTTGCTAATTAACCTTGCCATTGGCGGCAATTGGCCTAAAAAACCCGATGATAATATTTTCCCCAGTAGTTTCTTAGTTGATTACATTATTATCATCCCAGAAAACCGGACTTTATAATGAAGACTTTTCTGGAGTTATTTTTATTCCTTGGTATATATTTTCCCATCTATCACCTTATTAATGTTGCATTTTCCCTCCGTAAAGCGGTCTATTTACAATCCGCTTATGAAAAGCCAATAACTATTCTTGTCCCTTGTTATAATGAAGAGAGAATTTTAAAAACGACTATTCAAGGATTACGTCGTATTGATTACGATAATTACGAATGTTTAATTATTAATGATGGGTCAACTGATAATAGCTTACGCGTTTTAAAAAGATTTCTTAAGTTGAAGAAAACTAAAAGAAGAAAACAACATTCTTTAAGTGCTAAAAAGGTTACCCAAATTTACCAATCAAAACGATACCCCTTTATCTTTGTTTTAAATAAAGAAAAGCATGGTAAAAGCGACGCTTTAAACGCTGGTATCAACTATACTAAAAATGATTATATTATTACCCTAGACGCCGATAGCGTTCTTAAGGAAGACGCCCTAAAAATAGTTAATAACGCTCTTGATGATGAAAATGTTGTAGCCGCCAGTGGTATTATTCAAATCCTTCAAGCCTCTAATCTTACTAAAAAATATAATCTAATATCATTACCATTAAATACGCTATTGAAATTACAAACAATTGAATATATAAAGTCTTGCTTCTGTTATAAAGCTTCTTTTGCCAAACTAAAATCCTTATTAGTTATATCAGGGGCTTTTGGTATCTTTAAAAAGGATATTTTAATGGCGGTTAAAGGATTTAGTCATGTTATTGGTGAAGACTTAGATCTTACTATTAAAATACAATTACATATTCAAAATACTAATTATCAAATCGCTTATTTACCAAACGCTATCTGTTATACGGAAGGGCCAGAAACCCTTAAAGATCTTATGAAGCAAAGAAAAAGATGGCGCCAATCTTTCATTGAATGTTTATTTACCTTTAAAGATATTTTATTTACCAATATTTTTAGTAAGAGATTACATTTTTTCATTGTGGTTGACGCTCTTATTATTGGCCTTATTAGTTCTTTAATTATTGCTTTTTTCTTCATTATTATTATTATCAATATCATCACCAACAACATAGCTAATGTCTTATTCTATCTTATTATATATATATCGGTTCATCTAGCCTATAATATTTGTGGCTTATTAGTCGCTTCCTATCATGGCATCAAGTATCAAAAAAAGGACTTCTTCAGATTAGCAATAACTATCATATTAGATATATTAATATACCGCTTAATCATTTTATATACAGTTATTATGGGTACCATCTCTTATTTTACTAGTAAAAATAATTGGCACAAGGTCACAAGAAGTGGTCGCGATTATCAATTTTTAAAACAGGGGTGAGAAATTATGGATAAAATTCTCTTACAATTTTACGGTTGGTTAATATTAACTTTTTTAAGTTGCTTTTTTCTCATCCCTAATTTATTTTATCACACCAGTAACACTATCAATTATTTATTAATTAAAACACTAATCACTATTAACAACAAAAAACCAACAACAGTAGAAATTTATCAACATAAAGGTAATCTAATTATTATGATGGACGATGGATGGCAAAGTCAATACGTCGTTGGTTATCAATATATGCGTAAAAAAGGGCTACGAGGGTCAATAGCCGTTATCACTAACTATATTAATCAACCAAACTATTTAACCTTGGGTAATTTATTACAACTATATCATGATGACTGGGATATATTAAATCATACTCATAATCATACTAATTTAGCAAAGTATGATTATGATAAACAAAAAAAAGACATCGAAAAGGCCTACCATTGGTTAAATAAAAGAGGAATTAATAATGGCAATATATTAATATTCCCGCATGGACAATACAATAACCAAACAATAAACATTATGGATAAATTAAACATCATTAGTGGGCGAGGTATTACGGACGGTTTTAATGATAAGTATATTGATGATTTTTATCAGATTCGAATTAAAAATGTTCTTTCAAATACTAAACCAGAAGCCGTATTTACTTGGATTGAGCAAACCATAGCCGAAAATCTAACCCTTATTCTCCTTTTCCACAAATTAGAAAAGATAACTGACCATACCTTAATGCAATATGATATTCAAAATTTCCAAAAAATAATTGATTATATTGCTAAACAAAAACAGAATCTAAATATTATAACTTACTCTGACTGGATTTATATTAATAAATACCTAAATTATTAACTTATCTTCTTGATAAAGCTTACCATCAATCATTTTAACTACTAAATCAGAGGCCGCCGCAATAATCGGATCATGAGTAACAACAATGAAGGTTTGGTTGTTTTTTTTACTTAATTTACGCATCAAAGCCACTATCGCTTGAGCCGTTTCCGTATCAATTGATCCAGTTGGTTCATCCCCCAAGATAGCCACGGGCTTATTAACTAAAGCCCTAGCAATTGCCACTCTTTGTTGTTCTCCGCCGGATAATTGTTTTGGTAAATGATTTATTCGTGATTGTAGACCAACTTGGATTAAAAGTTTTAAAGCTAAGGCCTTGGCCTTTTTCTTTGGAACACGAACGTAGCGAAGTGGTAACATGACATTTTCTAGCGCGGTTAAAGTATCAATCAAGTTATGTTGTTGAAAAATAAAACCAATCTTTTCGCGTCTAATCTTTGATAATTGCCGCCTCGGTAATTTAGTAGTATCGATACCATCAATTATAATCTCCCCATTATCTGGTCTATCTAAACAGCCAATCATATTTAAAAGCGTTGTTTTACCGCTTCCAGAACGCCCCATAATAGTAATAAAAGTCCCATCAGCTACTTCTAAATTTATTCCATCTAAAGCTTTCACGGTAGTTGAACCCATTTTATATGTTTTAACTAAATTCTTTAACTTAATCATTTTATCTTACCTCCTACTCATTTCTTAACGCCTTTATTGGGTCTATCTTAACCGCTCGATAAGCTGGCCATAGTCCTGCGAAAACGGATATAAGAAAAGCAAAAAGAACGGCCCCAATAACTAATCTTGGAGTTAATAAAAAAATAGTTGTGCCGGTGGTCACTAGTAATCTATTCAACATCAAACAAAATAAAGCCCCACAACCAACCCCAATTATACCCGCTATTACGCCAATTAGAGAAGCCTCTAGTATATACTCCCCTAATATATCAATATCTCTAGCCCCAAGGGCTTTTTTAATTCCTATTTCCCTAATTCGCTCAGTTACTGACATTAACATAGTATTAATAACAGAAAGACCACCTACAACTAAAGCAATTAGCGCACTAGCCACAATAATAAGATTAAAAACAATCATCCCGTTCTTAACCTCCGCCATTATTTTACCCGGCGGGATAGCCTTGACCTCAGGGGTCTCTGCCATAATTTGCTTGGCTACTCTATCTGCTTCTTCTGGCTTGGCAATGGCAGCCATACTGTTAACTAAATCCTCCATGACTAAATGAGTTAATAACGGTTGCGCTTTTAGTAACATTTCGCGAGCGTCTTGAATATCAATAAACATCATGTTATCGGGGCCCGTCATAGTCTGATTTAAAATACCAACCACCGTTAATTCCTTACCCCAATTCTTTAGTTTATCGCCCACCTGCAACTTTAACCGGCGAGCTAAATCTGATCCTAGAACCGCTACATCTCTTGTTCCATTCGTCCACCAAGTGCCTTGCACAAAAGATAGGGCTAATTCAGGATCCATATATTTTAGACCTTGGTAATACTCATCTATACTTATCCCATTAATACTAGCGTGCATCCCAAAAGTAACTACATCTTCTTCCTCCTCAAAAGGAACGGTTATTTCCTTAGTTACTAATTGAACACCCGGAACCTTTTCAATGGCCCGTGCTAAATGCGATGGTAAAATAGTCATTCCGAACATAACATCACTGCCTTGATAAGAAATTATAATCGTATTTTCTAAATAACGGGTGGCACCTAAAACTAGCTTATTCATTTTTTCAGCCATTCCCCCCATTACAACTAAAGAAAAAACACCAATGGTAATACCAAAGATAGTTAAAAGGGTCCTAAATTTTCGCTTCCCTATATTCCTAATTACTTCCATAAATCAACCTCCTAATATTTCCTTAATGTTTATTCCCTATTCACTTAATAAAGACCTCTTTATTTTAAATGTTTTTAAATAAAACTAGATATAATATATAAAATTAAAATGATAATTAATATCATCTTAAAATAAATTGTGCCCCTAACTAGGTTACTTTTATAAACATTTAATTACTTTTAAAATATAATATACTACAATAGAAAAGGAGGGATAACTATGCCTGGAAATCCATTTGGAGCTGGGTTGGCTTTCATACTAGTATTATTTATTCTTTTAGTCATTATTACGCGCGGAACACTTTGCATTTAAAAGAAAGATTTAAACCTTGCCAATAAAAATCTTAAATAAATTTATTTAATATTTTAAAACCGACCATAGCCAAAATAATATTAGTCCGTTTGCCTAGTTAAAAATTATTGACCATATTTTATAATTGAACCTTAACCTGGGTATTCTTTAAATAAGTCTTACTATAAAAAATGTTATTATTTATATTTTATCAATTACTAATGACGACATTTATTAAAAACCGTTGCATATATAATGAATAGTTATCTTTAAATTATCCAAAATAATAATGTACGCTTATGCTTTAAGGAGGATGATTTTTATGAGTAATAAAACAGGCATCATGTCGGAGCGTCTAAAAGAAGAAATCGCCCGTGAATTGGGTGTATATAATATCGTTCAACAACAAGGTTGGGGATCAGTATCTTCAAGAAACTGTGGCAACATGGTTAAAAAGGCAATCGAAAAAGCAAATAAAAATTACCACTAATCAAATAGCGTACAAACAAAACAGGGGATATTTCCCCTGTTTTTATTACGCCTAGATTATAGTAATTATATTTTGTTTCAAAACAAAATAGCAAGTTATAAACCTTAACCTAATTATTATGCTTAATCATTTTCCCAGGAACACCAACAATCGTACTATTATCAGGAACATCCTTTAAAACAACCGCATTAGCGCCAATTTTAACATTATTACCAATGCGAATAGGACCTAGTATTTTAGCACCACAACCAATCATAACATTATTACCAATCGTTGGGTGTCTTTTTATTTGACTATTACCAAGACCGCCAAGAGTAACCCCGTGATAAATAGTACAACTATCGCCAATCTCAGCCGTCTCACCAATAACAATACCCATCCCGTGATCAATAAATAAATTTTTCCCTATTTTAGCCCCCGGATGAATCTCAATCCCGGTTAAAAACCGTGCCCCTTGCGATATTAACCGGGCCATAAATTTAAGATTGATTCTATAAAAAAAAGAAGCTACCGAGTGAACAATTAAAATATGAAAACCAGGATATAAAAAGATAACCTCCCAAATATTAGTAGATGCCGGATCTTTTAAGTGAATGTTTTTAGCCGTCATATAAAACCTTCTCAACAATTTACCACCTACTCTCTAGCTATTATTATAGTAATAATATATTCCCTTTAAAGCCAGGTGATAATTAGAATTACCCCCCTTTTATTCTTGATAATATTTGTGTTATACTAAGGTCGAGGTGGTATGATGATTGTTGTTTATACTAATCAAAAAATAAGCCCCGGGAAAAAATCAATTTTTTTAGCCGGACCAACACCAAGAAAAAAAGAAGTTCCTTCGTGGCGATTAAAAGCAATCAAAATATTAAAAGAAAAAGATTTTGATGGGGTGGTATATATCCCGGAAAACCCATCAGGAGGCATCGTTGATAACCTTGTTGAACGATCGTTATGGGAAAGAAAAGCTCTAGCGGCTGCTACGGTGATATTGTTTTGGATACCAAGACAATTCCCAGATCTGCCGGCCTTTACTACCAATGTCGAATTTGGATATTGGTTGCATACTAAAAAAATTATTTATGGCAGACCAGATAATGCCAAGAAAATTAAATATTTAGATTGGCTGTATCAACACGATTATAATAAAAAACCATTTAATAACTTAAATGATTTAATTACAGAAGCCATTAAAATGGCTAATAGAAAATAAAGTTATATTTTAAAAGTATGCCGTTAACCAAAACTATTAAAATTAATGATTATCTTGTCGATTCAATCCGCTCAAACAAAATATCCACATTACTAAGCTTTAAGTTTAGTTTAACTTGGACTTTTTGCCATCCAACTTCGGTAATACCCAACATTTCTTTTAAGGTCGCTGATGATTTAGGCATAAAAGGACTAAATAAATTAGCCATATTAGCCATAATATTAATGCAAGTGAAGGTCGTATTATTAAAATCTAATAGCGATTCTTTTACTTGTAACCATGGCTTTTGATCATCATAATATTTATTAGCGCTTTGGACAAAATTCATTAATATATTTAAGGCCGCCTTTAAATCACCCTTTTCAATCAGGCGTCCAACCTCAATATAGGTATTATCAATCATTTTATCAATACTTTGATCCATGGTACCGGTTGGTACTACACCGTTAAACTTTTTTACTAAAAAAGCTAAATTACGATTGACAAAATTACCATAGCCACCAACTAAGTGTTTATTATGTAACGTCTCTAGCTCCTCAAAAGAAAAATTTATATCTCTTTTTTCTGGGCCATTAAAAATGGTATAATAGCGAATGGTATCAGAATTATATTTAGTTAGTAAGTCATTAATAGGCACTAAATTACCTGTACTTTTAGACATTTTCTCATCTAATACATTTATATATTCACTAGAAATAATATAATCAGGTAATTTAAAACCGTTATTAATCGCCATTAATAACGAAGGATAAATAATCGTATGAAAGGGAATATTATCTTTACCGTGAACATAATAAGTTCTTAAATCCTTAGCATCGCGCATAAAAGCATTAAAATCAATACCCTTCTTAAAAGCATACTTTTCGGCTGCCGTTAAATACCCTAAAACAGCTTCAATCCAAACATAAATTTTTTTATTTTCAAAACCAGCGACGGGGACATCAACGCCCCAACTTATTTCTCTTGTGGTCGCGCGATCAATTAAACCTTCATCTAAATATTTAATAGTTTCATTAACGGCATTTAAACGCCACTTATCTTGACTTTGTTTAACTAGCGCTTCTATTTGGCGCTGAAATTTTGATAAGGCAAAGTATAAATGAGTGTTTTCCTTTAGAGTGGTTGATTGTGCGCAATGTTTACATTTTTTATTTTTTATATCACCAGCATTGAAAGTTACAAGACACGTTTCACATTGATCTCCTTTGGCTAAACCACCACAAGAAGGACAAACACCAATAATTTCTCTATCTGATAAGAATTGTTCACAATGCGTACAATAATCTTGTTCGGCTTCTTTTTCATATATATAACCATTTTTCTTTATTTGTAAAAAATACTCTTGTACCTTTTCTTTATGAAATTCATCATATGTTACACCATATAAATCATAAGAAAAATCTAAAGCTTTAAAATTATTGGCAAATTCCTCATGATAAAAACGCGCTATTTGTTTTGGTGTTTTATTTTCCTCTTTAGCCCTTAAAGTAATTGGGGTGCCATGGGCATCAGTTCCCGATACATAAATAACCTCATCTCCCTTAAGACGGTAATAACGGGCGATAACATCACCCGGTAATAAAGCCGCTAGATGACCGATATGTAACGAATTATTCGCGTAAGGCCATGCCCCACCAATATATATTTTCATCTGGTATCACTCCCTATAATTTTGTTAATTAGATATAATTTTAATATAAAATATAAATTAGATAATTACTATCTTTTAAAATTGTAACATAAAATAACCTTTTTATGTTAATAAAGTCCCCCAAATATTAAATAGTATAATCTAATTTATCTTTTTAAAGTTAATTTCTTTTGCTTAGCCACAATTTTACCATACTTTTGAAAAGGATTATCAATGACTATCCTTCCAACCTCACAATCGCTAAGGCCACTGAATAAGTCTACCACGCCATTTTCCCTTGGGATAATACCGCTGGTAAAAGCACAATCTATTAAACTCGGTTTTTTAGTGGGGCCTTGGGGATAGCAATTACGCGTCCCAATTATTGAAATATCAATAACTTCATGTTTAATTGGATCAAAAACAAAAGTAATATTGGTATAAGTAGCAACATTTTGCTTATTTTTATCCCTTGTTTGATAACACTTATGACCAATCACCCCAATTAAACCACTTTCTAATTGATACGCTTGGTTACAGCCGCCCCACTCACCCTTACTAAAGAGATTAGGAATGTATTTAGCATTTTCAATAACTTCTTCATTAAGTTCATCTAAATTATTTATAGTAGTAAACCCAACTATTGCTTCCGTATTATATAATTTTTTAATCTGCTCATTTTTGGGGCGCGAAAAAACACCAATCTGGTTATTAGTTAATTCCACTAATCGAATATCCTTCATATTATCCGGACCGGTAGTAAAATAATATAAGTTATTTAAATCTGTCCCACGATAAAAATAAGTATTATACTTATCTATTTTACTTTGTTGATATCTAACATGAACTCCCCCCAATACTAATTCATCACCAATGATGGCAATAAAAGGGTCCTCCAGTTGATAAATCATCGTATTAGGGACTAGAGTCCATTCATCATAACCACTATTTTCAAACAATCTAACCCAGGAGCGAGCCCACTCATGACGTTTCTCAATGCGCCCAAATAGGTACTCTTTTCC
>Ga0172382_10013359_pt1 | contig 10588 bp, 12 predicted proteins | sample Leawel138RmetaG_FD_122245 | JGI IMG/M metagenome (GOLD analysis project Ga0172382, IMG submission 122245) | Leachate microbial communities from a municipal landfill in Southern Ontario, Canada - Leachate well 138R metaG | ecosystem: Engineered > Solid waste > Landfill > Unclassified | place...
ACTTCCATCCGCAGGTGGCGCGGGACCATGATGACCGGCTTGTCAGCCTGCAGGTCGTACAGGCTGGGCCGTTTCTGCCTTCCTATCTCCAGCAGATCCTTGAAACCCTGAGTGGTGATGAGCGCTGTCGTCGATCCCTTCAGCTGGATCAAGGCATTGGTGCCCACTGTGGTTCCGTGCCCCAGGAAATCGATGTCCTTTTCGGTCTTGCCGGCGATTCTGAGAATTTCATTCAAGGCATTGATGATTCCAACCGAAGGGTCGTCCGGAGTTGACGGTACCTTGCCCACTTTCAAATCGCCGTTTGCCCGGTCAAAGAGGCTTACGTCCGTGAACGTGCCGCCGGAATCTATACCGATAAGTACCGTCATCAATTGCCTCGATTCTAGAAATCACCGATCCATCAGGCTGCTGTCTGCATGCTATTTCGGGTTCAGGCCGATCTCTTCGACCAGCCCCTTAAAGCGCACGATGTCCTGCCGCAGCATCTCGGTCGCGGCTTCCGGCGTGGAGACCACGACGGTGACCCCTGTATCGTTGAGTTTCTTCGTGACTTCGGGCTTGCGCAAAGCCTTGACCGATGCTTCTTGAATGGCTTTGACGATTTCCTTGGGTGTTCCCGCCGGGGCGGCAAGGCCATACCATGCGATCTCGCGGTACCCCGGCAGGCCTGCCTCGCTGATGGTGGGAATATGGGGCAGGAAGTCGACGCGCGACTCCGTCGAGATTCCGAGCCCTTTGACGCGCCCGCCATTGATGAAGGGGAGCTGTACGATCGTGTTGTCCAGGACCAGGTCCAGGCTGCCGCCAACGAGGTCTGCTGCCATTGCAGGCCCGCCGGCGTAAGGAATCATGTTCAGCTCTATGCCCGCGGATTTCGCAAACTGATGCGCTGCGAGATACTGGTGGCTGCCAATGCCCGCATTGCCTATGGATACGCTGCCCGGATGCTTCTTGGCATGCTCGATCCAGCTGGTGAGATCCATCCGTTCGGATGGGTTCTTGACGACAACGACGAAGGGGACTTCGGCCAGTATCGAAACCTGCTCGAAGCTCTTGAGCGAGTCGTACTTGATGTCCTTGTAGATACTGGGGTTGATGGCAAGCGTGCCCGAACTCGTGATGCCGAGCGTATAGCCATCAGGCTTGGCCCTGGCTACATGCTGCATGCTGATCTGCCCGCCCGCGCCAGGGCGATTGACGACGATGACGGACGTTTTCCATTCGTCCTCCAGGCCTTCGGCGAGCACCCGGGCGACGGTGTCGGCGCCCGAGCCCGCTGCGAAAGGTACGACCAGCGACACGGGTTGCGCCGGAAACCCCGTCTGTGCGTGTGCGAAACCTGCGCCTGCGCCAAGGGCAAGCAACATGATGGTTCTCTTGAGTTTTTTCATGCTATCTCCTGAATGAGTTGTGTCGGACATCTCGATCGGACAAGCGCTGCAATGCTTTCGCTATCAGGAATTCTGGGCCGATCCATGTCGTCCGTCTAATTCTCAATCTTTACCCTCCTATTCAATCTTGGAATACTCATCGTGCATCACGCCTCGGCTTCCTGTGCATAAGGAAACGCCATGGGCGCAAGCGCAGGCATGCCCGAGCAGAAGGGCGTCAGGGGTTGCGCCGGTGCATATCGACTGAGCCGCGCAGAGCGGCTAAAGTCGTATTTTTCCGATGTCGGCGGAAGGCCTGGCTCCGTCCGATGATTCCCTGCCCGCTGCAACCTGCATTTCGGGTGACATTGCAAAGGAAAGCGATCGTATGTCCGGGGACTTCTCGCGTATGAATCTGCACTTTCTGCGGGGTGACCTCAGATCGATCGAGGTCTTTCTGAAGGTCATGGAAAGCGGCACTACGCAACGTGCCGCCGAACTGCTGTTCACTACACAACCCACGGTCAGCAAGGTTATAAGCGCTCTCGAATCCCAGCTGAACATAGAGCTTTTCGAACGATCGGGAGGCCGGCTCAAGCCGACAAAGTATGCATTTCGCCTGTTCCGCGAGGCTCAGCAGATCAGAGATGAAATTGCGATGTTCGAGCGCCGGGTGCGTGAAATCAGGGATGATGCCGTGGACAGCCTCTGGATCGAATCGGTTTCCACCTTTTCCATTTCGATGGTTCCCCGGGCAATCGCCCGGTTCAAGAAGGAATATCCGGACATCAAGGTGAATTTCAACGTTTCCCAGACCGAGCAGATAGTCGCCAGCGCAAAAAAAGGCATGATTGATTTTGGGGTGATCCATCTTCCGGGGGATGCGTCGTTCGAAGGCACACAGCCTTTGTGCTCATCGAGACTGGCGTGCATTCTTCCCAAGACGCATTCTTTGGCAAAGAAGAGGAAGATCAGTCCGATCGACCTGCAGAGCCTCCCCTTGATTTCCTATCGAGCCAGCCAGGCGTATACCAAAATCATCATGAGCGCATTTGAGGAGTATGGGGTCAAGTATCAGTCGAAAGTAACGGTGAACCACTCGGTCGCCGCATACGCCACCGTGAATGCGGGCTACGGGGTCGCCGTGGTGGACGACTTCTTCGTTCATGATGGGATTTTTCCGAATGTAGTGAGGCGGCCGTTCGTGCCGGAACGCGAAATCACGGTCGGTATCGTTGCGCCTTAGCAGATGCCCCTCAACAGCTATGCCCGGCAATTCGTCAGCTACCTGGTGAGCCCGTGATCCCGAAAGATCCATTGGACGCCGCATCCGCGGCGGCTAAACTGATCCGTGGCGGCACATTTCGATGAGAGGGCAGGCTGATGGAATCGGCTGTAAGAAAGCTATTCAAGCGATACGAGCGTTTTTTCAACCGATCCCTTCACGGGAACATGGACATGGATGAGATGGTATCGCTGTATGCATCGGATTTCATCGCGGCTTCTCCCGCCGGGGTGATGGCTGGGAAGAACGACGATCAGTTCAAGCAGGTCATGGAGCAAGGGTATGTGCGCTATCGGGTGATAGGAACCAAGGAGATGCGGATCCTGGATGTCCGGCTCTCCCCGGTAGATGAGCTGCATTGCGTGGCCCATGTGACTTGGAGCGCGACCTACGCACGCAAGGACCGGGCAGACACGAATATCGATTTCGATGTTCACTACCTTGTCCAGATATTGGGTGGCGAGGCCAGGGTTTTCGGCTGGATGTCAGGCGATGAACAGGCGCTTCTGAAGAAGCATGGCATTGTTTAATGGCAACGTCATGCGACATTGCCGGCAGTCGGTTCGGGTCTGTGGGCGGCCGTTCATGGCCGACCCGCGAGAGCAGCCGCCGGAAACATGGCCGAGCGGGATGCCGCATAAGGCATGACCCTGCGGCGGCCGGCTTGAGGCAGCCTGGTACAAATATTGCTCGTTGGAAGTATCCCGGTTGAATCGCACACTTTCGCAGCGATTCTCTTTGTCATCAAGCGTCTATGGCACACATCCGCATCGGTATATCAGGTTGGCGCTATGCTGGGTGGCGAGGGGTTTTCTACCCGGCCAAATTAGGGCAAGCGCATGAACTGGAATTTGCATCGCGTGAAGTGCAGTCCATTGAAATCAATGGGTCGTACTACTCTCTACAATCACCGAAAAGCTATGCGCACTGGTATGACGCGACACCCAAAGGTTTCGTCTTCAGCCTGAAAGGCCCGCGTTTCCTGACTCATGTGCTGCGCTTTCGTGGTGAGCGCGCCAACGTGGCACTGGCCAATTTCTTTGCCTCGGGTCTTTTCAATTTGCGCGAAAAGCTGGGGCCCATCCTTTGGCAGTTTCCCCCGAACTTGAAATTCGACTCTGCAGCGTTCGAGGCTATCCTGCAATCATTGCCCGCAAATACGGATGAAGCGGCCGAGCTTGCTGCAAGACATGACAAGCATGTCAAAGAGGTGTGCCTGTCGGCCGGGCGCAAACGACGATTGCGACACGCAATAGAGATACGCAACCCCAGCTTTTGTGAAGAGGCATTTATAAAGCTGCTGCGCAAATATCGTGTTGCCCTGGTGGTGTCGGATTCCGTGGAGGATTGGCCTTATGCCGAGGATATGACCTCCGACTTTGCCTACCTGCGTTTGCATGGAACCAAGACTCGATATGGGGGCAAATACAGCGATGCCGCTCTGAATCAATGGGCGAAGCGCATTGGCAAATGGGCAAAGGGCAATGAACCGGACGATGCACACCGGATATCTTCGAAACCGGCGCGACAACGGGCTGGACGCGATGTTTACTGTTATTTTGACAATGACGAAAAAGTACAGGCGCCGTCCGATGCCAGAAGGTTGATGCAGTGTATATACAAAACTGGTGGGCTCACTTTGACGTGATGCCCAGGCGGTCGTGCCATTGAGCTATCGACTCTTCCGGATAGCCCTGGAACAGTTTATCGGAAGGAAGGGCTTCTAGTTCGACCCAGGATGCTTTGGAGTCAAGAAATAAATGAGTGTGTTGCGGCGGCGTGGGCAATGGCGTATCGATGGCTGACGCAAATGGGTGGATAAGCTCGGGCCACTCGGGGCTGAACAGCCACAGGCCGCTGCCGCACAGTTTACAAAAATGACGTTCGGCAGTGCTGGCATGCCAATGCTCCTCATCGTCGTCTTTGATTCTTGCGTGGTATATGGCTATGTTTTCGCTACCGGAGATCTCCATGCTCCGGGCATCGGCTGACAAATTGATAGAGTAGCCCCCGCCGCCCTGAGTCTTGCGACAAATAGAGCAATAACACCGTTGATACGGGTAAGGCGTGGTGCTCTCTACCATAAACGTCACCGCGGTGCAGTGACAGGAACCTTTCAGCTGCATGGCGATTCTCCTTGAGTGGGTAGGCTCCGGGCGGATGGACTTGACCTGCTAGCGGTCTAGATGCCAGTTTACCTTGGTCCTGGCCATATTGCACTTGCCCGCCCGATGCGCATTTTGTGCGCATCGGGTACATATGCCGATACGGTATGGAGTTCTTATTCTTATCAGCCGGGCGTCATGCTCCCGCCGGACTTAATCCGCGGGGCTGCCGTTTTGCTCTAGCCGCGACAGCTTCCTGATCGACTTGCTGCGGACCATGTTTTTCACCAAATCGTCGAAAACCTTGAAATGCTGCATCGACAAATGGGTGCCGAAGGCGGCCTCATTTTCGTATACCTCGTAAAGAAGAACCGAGCCTTCCTGAGCAGGGTCGACGCATACATCAAACTGATGGCAGCCAGGCTCGAGCTTCAAGGAAAGCCGGGCGTTTTCCTGGACCAATGACAGGAATTCCTGGAAATTGGCGGGATGGATCTCGAAATTAACGATAATTATATGCATGTTTTGTGGTAACGCCGTTGATGGTCAGACGGATATGGTGTTATTTCATTGCGCAGCGGCAGGCCTTGATGGAACTGTTCAACGTTGCAAAGAGTGCCCGTATTCTAGCCGCGGGCGTGCCGCGTCAGACGCATCCCTTCGGCATCGGAATCCTCGCTCGGTATAAGCAGCTTGTGGTCGGCAGGCATGGCGCTGTGGATAATGTCGTAGATTTGTTCCGTGGCGGAATTTTATAGAAAACGGGGTTATGGCGTTTGCGCGTCGATGTAGCGTACGCCTTTGGCGGCAAGCGCTTGTTGCAGCCAGGAAGGCGTTTTATCGCCTCTTTTGACACCCGCTTCCATCAAGGCTTCCTTTGCCTTGATCTCGGCCAGTTGGCTGATGACCTGATCGATATTGGCATAGGGAACAACGACGACACCGTCTTCGTCGCCCAAAATGATATCACCCGAGCCGATATGAACACCGCCCAGTGTAATGGTAGTGCCGATTTCGCCCGGGCCATCCTTGAATGGAGAATTGGGCGATAAGCCGCGGCCAAAAACCGGAATGCCTGCGTCGTTGATTCCACGGATGTCGCGAACCATGCCGTCGGTGACGCAGGCAACCACGCCGTTACTTTTCGCCATTGCCACGAAAACGTCGCCGACTACAGAGGCGTCCTCATATTCATCAACGGCGATCAGCACCACGTCACCCGGTTGGCAGGCCTCGAGCGCCGCCCAGCAGGCCAGGTTGTCGCGAGGGCGGGTTTGCACGGTAATGGCCACCCCACAAAAACGGACTGCCGTCGAAAGCGGCCTGATGCGATGGCTGAGCGCGCCTCGCCGGCCTTGAGCATCAACGACGAAGCCAGTCTGGACACCATTGAATGCCGCCAGCTGCTCTGCGGTAGGCCGACGGAAGTTCTTGCGAATAACAATGGCTGGTGGCGTTTCTGCCATGGGTTGCTCCTGATCTGTGGATGACAAAAATATAATGCGGCTACGAAACTGCAAGGATGCCATCAAATGTCTCATTAGGCGAGCTCGCAGCCGACATTATGACGCGTCCAAACCACCGATAAGGCGTTCTACCCTGCGCCATTTTACGGGGCGCTCGACATCACATCCAATGATTGTTAGTTTCATTTTCTTGCTCTCGGTAATTTCCCAGCCCCAACCTTGGAAGACATCTGGTTTGAGACGCCAGCCTGCTTCTCGCCGTCTTTCACGGGACCTCTTTGGCTGATGGCATAACAGGTTGATAGCATGACCGTCAATGAATCCGGCGTTCCGGTCATTCCTTGAAGGCTGAGCATGATGGTGTGATGAGCCATCAGAAGTTCCCTTCCCTCCATCAGGGGTAAGCGGGTTCCGAAGCGTCGGCTCTGCTACGCTCGAACAGTGTCCGAACCCGTTACGACGTCGCCCCTGGCTCACGAAGGGCGCGCGATTTCAGGTCCCGGAGTCCCTTGTTCATCCGCTGACTGCCGGAGGAATCATGCTGGTTAGTGCAACACTGCCCGTGGCTCGTGCGCGCCTGGTCACTTTGGCCGTAGAGGCGCCGGTCATTGAAGCGGCAAAGCTGCTGAGCGCGCCGGACACGCATCTGCTGGTCGTTTGCAATCACGGCGGTGTCATGACCGGGGTGCTGACGAAAGCGGATATCGTCAAGCAGATCAGCCACTGCACCGGCTGCAGCTGTACCGAAGGCGTTGCCGGCATCATGACGCGGGATGTGGTGGCCTGCAGGCCGGGCGATTGTCTGCGCGAGGTCTGGGATGTGATGCAGGGCAGAGCCTTGAAGCAGATTCCGATCAGTGACGAGCAATCACGGCCGGTCGGGGTGCTGTACGCCAATGATGCGCTGCAATGGTTGTGGAAGGAAGCCGAATACAAGGAAGAGCTGCTGCGCGATTATGTGATGGGTACGGGGTATCGCTAGATACGCCGCGGCCCGGAAGCCGGAGCCCTTTGAAAGCGGCGAGGCGGGAGCCGTTTCAGGCGCGTGATGCGTGCGTCAATGTCTTCCATTGACATTGCGATGCGCTCGACGCGGTGCTGTAGTGAAAGCCCGCAGCCGCGTGCATCAATCGGCAGCACGGCCCGGCAGGGGCCGTGCGCCAATGATGCGCTGTAATAGCGGGTCAGTCGACTTTGGCGCCAGACGATTTGACGACGACCGCCCATTTTTCGATGTCGGATATGAGCAGGTCGCGCATCTCTTGGGGGCTGATTTTCATGGGCTCCGCCGAATGCTGGGCAAGGCTGCTTTGCATCTCGGGGGTGTCCAGCAACGCGTTCACATCGTGGTTGATCTTCTGCACGATGTCGTCCGGTATGCCGGCCGGGCCGAGCAACCCGAACCATGGGGCGACATGGAAATCCTTTACGCCGGATTCGGCCAGCGTGGGGATGTCCGGAAAGCGTGATGACCGGGTATTGGATGTGATGGCAAGCGCCTTTACGCTGCCCGCCTCTATGTGGGCGGCGATGGACGGAACGCTTGTATATACGGCATCGATACGTCCCCCAAGCAGGTCAGTAAGGGCCGGCGCCGCGCCCTTGTACGGGATGTGCGTAAGGTCGGCGCCGGTGTCGCGATTCACCATTTCTCCCAGCAGGTGGTTCACCGTTCCGCTGCCCGCCGAACCGAAGGTCATGTTCTGCCGCGACTTGCTCAGGTTGATGAAATCATTGAAGGTGGAGGCTTCGATATCTTTGTTGACGGTCACGATGAAGGGTACGGTCGCTACCGTTGCGATCATCGTGAAGTCATTGACGGGATCAAAGGGCAGGGTGCGCAGGCTGACGTTGATCGCCTGGGTCCCTTCATATGAAAACAGCAGGGTATAGCCATCCGGAGCGGATCTCGCCGCGGCGTCCAGCCCGATGTTGCCGCCGGCGCCCGCGCGGTTTTCCACGATCACCGATTGACCCCAGGTTTCGGAAAGGCCTTGGGCGACCAGTCTGGCCAGGGCATCGGAAGCCCCGCCCGGGGCTTGCGGAATGATGATTTTTACGGGTTTATCGGGGTAATTCGTGTTGGCATGGCTGACCGGTACCATATGGGCCGCCAGCATCAACATGGCAAGAATCGTTTTCTTCATTTGCATTCGTCTCCGTAGTGAACGTTGGATCTGATTCACACTGATGTGTGAAAGTGAATTCGGTATCAGGCGCGGACCTTGGCGCCGGCCCATGACTCGATCAGCCGGCATAGCGACGTATAGTCCGATTCGGCGCCGTATACCGAATGAGTCGTGGACAGCAGCTGCCCCACCGTCGTCCCCAGGAACATTGGGACACCCAGTTGCTCCGCTTCATCAAGGCATAGGCGTACGTCCTTGTGGGCCAGGCCGGTGGAAAATCCGTAGTCGAAAGTACCGGTCAGGACAGCCTGCGGAAATTTGTCCTGGGTGGCGCTGTTGCGTCCGGAACTGGTGTTGAAGACTTCTATCATCACCTTGGGGTCCAGCCCCCCCTTCGCTCCCATCACCATGGCTTCCGACGTAATGGCAATGGCTGCCGCCGACATCAGGTTATTCGCCAGTTTCATGAGCTGCGCCTGGCCGGGGCGCTCTCCGACATGCAGCGGTTTTCCGATAGCCGCCAGCAAGGGCCGCAGTTCGTCGAACTGTGACGAGGCGCATGCGACCATGATGGACAGCTTGCCCGCTTGCGCACCGGCCACGCCGCCGCTGACGGGCGCGTCGATGTAGGCGATTTCCCGGTTCTGCAGCGTTTCAGCGACTTTCGAGGCGGCCAGTGGCCCTATCGTCGATAAGTCGATGATGCGCTTGAGCTTGCCGCCGCTCATCAGCCCGTGGCCTTCCTGAGTGACGGACCGCACGATCTCACCGTTGGGCAGGCTCAGGAAGACGGTATGCGCCGAATCCGCCACTTCCCGCAGGGAGCCCGCAACCCGGGCGCCGTCGCTTTCCAGTGTGCGGGCCGCCGCTTCGTCGATGTCGTGGACGATCAATTGATGGCCCGACCGGGACAATCGCCTGGCCATGGGAAGGCCCATGCTTCCTATGCCAACGAAACCCACGGGTAATGATTCCATCATCATTTCTCCAGAATGTAGATATGGTTATGTTCAGAACATGGTGGGCCGCTTGAAAGCCTTCCGGCATGCCGCGCGCGGATCCGGCATGAGCAAACGCTTCCGGCCTGTTCTTTCGTGTGCCGTTACTGGCTGCGGAATAGACGCGGGGGCGTGCGTTTCTCAATCTTCAACGGGACGCGCAAAAACACGGGCCGGCGCGCCATCGGATTCAACAATATTGAGTGCCGCGAATACGAACTCCACACGCTGGTTGTTCAATGCCGACAATCCCGTGAGGTTTTCGCTCACCAGAACCCCATGGCCAAGCAGAATATGGTGAACCGGCCAGTTGAAATCAGGCGACCGGCGGCCAATGGGAAGTTCGGGAGTGGGTATATCGAAGGCGGCCAGCTTCACCTTGTGGTCGACCAGCCATTGCGCGGCTTGCGGGCACAGGTGCGGATGATCGTGATACTGTTCGGACCGGGCATGGCGAGACCAGCCGGTATTTATGGCGACGATGTCTCCCGGCCGGATCAGGCCGGCATGAGCTTCCAGGTCCGCCGCGGTGATCAGTTCGTTCCCGCCTTTCTCGATGCTGAGTACGACGCCGGTTCCACAGAGGCGGTCAGGGGGGATTTCATGAAATGCCGGGCCATCGCTGAAGAAATGGCGGGGGGCATCGACATGGGTGCCGATATGCACCACCATTCCCATTTCTGTTACATTCAACGGGTCTTCCGGCAGGCTGCGGATCTTGCGGAACAGGGGAACGGGAAACACCTCCGCGCGGGGCACATCGGTATCCAGATGATGAGTCAAATCCCGCCATGGCCCGTGGGCAAGTATTCTGGTGGATTCAGGCAAGGGGCTCCAGCCTTTCCAGCCCATATTCTGTTGATGATTTCCGTCGCACATAAGCCGTGATCCGTGCATGAGCAGCAATAAGCACAAAAATGCGCCGCTTGAATTCGGGGCGGTTATTCCGCTGAAGCAGCGCTTTCTTATTTTGCTTCAGTGTCCCGGAAGGGGCAATTCATAATTCCTGGACATAAGGTTCAGCGTAGTCAAAGAAGAGAAATAAACATGCTTCCTGATCTGACATCGCTTGCCCTGTTGCGCCACGCGGTGGCAAGTCGCAGCCTGTCCAAATCGGCGGAACGTATGCACATCACGTTATCCGCCGCAAGCCGGCGCATATCGCTTCTCGAGCATCAGTTCGGCGTGGAGTTCTTTGAAAGGCCGCCGGGCGGGGGCATCGAGCCGACCCC
>Ga0172382_10013362_pt1 | contig 10587 bp, 10 predicted proteins | sample Leawel138RmetaG_FD_122245 | JGI IMG/M metagenome (GOLD analysis project Ga0172382, IMG submission 122245) | Leachate microbial communities from a municipal landfill in Southern Ontario, Canada - Leachate well 138R metaG | ecosystem: Engineered > Solid waste > Landfill > Unclassified | place...
AGCGTTGAGCGTTGAGCGTTGAGCGTTGAGCGTTGAGCGTTGAGCGTTGAGCGTTGAGCGTTGAGCGTTGAGCGTTGAGCGTTGAGCGTTGAGCGTTGAGCGTGGCGCATGACGGATGACCTCGCTGGCGCATCGATGACTGCGGCTGCGCCGCCATGATGGGGAGGTTGAGCGTTTGAAGAGGTTGAGCGTTGAGCGTGGTGGGCATACGCTGGACGCTGAACGCTCAACGCCAAACCTTCATGGGCCGAGGTCATCTGTCATCCGGACAGGTTGAGCGTGGTGGGCATACGCCGGACGCTGGACGCCCTTCGCTCAACCTCTTCACTGTTGCAACCCGTAGCACATGTATACCCGGCAGACATCGGGACAATGCTAGGATTACAACAACTTGGAAGGAGTTATTGTCATGAGGCTGGAACACATGAACTGGCGCCGCTTGGCCACGGTCCTGGCGGCGGTTGCTGCCTTGGGCACCACTGCCTGCACCACCCCGCCCACGAGTCAGCAAATGGGCGTGGCCACCGGCGCCGTGCTTGGCGGCGTGGCTGGCAACGTGCTGTTTGGCGGCGCAGCCGCCACGGTGGGCGGCGCGGCCGTTGGCGCCCTTGTGGGCAACGAAGTGGGCAAGCGGCGCTGACCTGGACCTGCGAGCAGGCTCCAGTGAACCCGATCCCGCGGCCATGCAGGGACCCCGGCGCATCGCATTCTGATTGATGCGCACTGCGTCCGGCCCGGCTCCACAGGCAGCTGTCGCCAAGGTGGCCAGACGCATCGGGCTCAGCTTCAGCCAGCGATCTGCTTGCGCATGCTGACGTGCGGGATGCCCACTTCAGAAAAAGGTTGTCCTTCTGCAACGTAGCCCAGCCGCTGATAAAACGCCGCGGCGCTTTGCTGGGCGTTGAGTTGCAGGACGCGGATCCCGCGTGTGGCTGCCGCCTGCTCAAGCGCAGCCATCACGGCCAGGCCGTGCCCGGCGCCGCGCAGGCTGCGCAGCACGGCCACGCGCCCCACGTGCGCCACGGTCTCATTGCCGCGCTCCAGCAGCATGCGTGCGGTCGCCACGGCCTGCCCCAGGCCGTTGAACGCCACCGCATGCACGGCGTCCGCATCGGCGGCGTCCCACTCATCTTCGCGCGCAATCCCCTGCTCCTGCACAAATACCGCTTCGCGCAGGCTGCGCGCGCTCGCGCCCAGTTCGGCCCAGCTGCCGACCCGGACCTGCAGCACCGGCGCGCCGCCGTCAAGCGCCTGGAACAGCGCCCGCAGAACCTGCGGAACGGGCTGCGGGCGCCGGGTGTGCGCGTCGACGAAGACGTAGACCAGCCCGGCACGGGCCAGCAGCGTGTCCGCACGGAAAATGCCACCTGACATGGTGATGGACGAGCGCCCGATGCGGGCGCAGCGCAAGCCGATGTCCAGCCAGTCGTCCGCGCGCGCCGGTGCATGGAATTGCAGCTCGGTCTTGCGCAGGAACACGTCGCCGCCCAGCGCGTCCAGGGCCGTGTCCCACGGCAGGGCCAGCGCGCGCCAGTATGCGCTCATCGCGGTGTCCAGGTACGTCAGGTAGTGCGCGTTGAACACCACGGCCTGCGCGTCCACCTCGGCCCAGCGAACCTGCAGGCGGCTGAAAAATGAAAAATCACCGCGTTGCAGATGCTCCTGCGCCACGCCGTGCCTCATGCAAAAAGTGCGCCGCGCAGCGCGGCGCCGGCATCGGCATGGAACTGCCGCGCCTGCGGCAGCGTGCGGCCCATCTGGACAAAGCCATGCACCACGCCCCGGTAGATCTCGAGGTCGACGGGCACGCCTGCCATGCGCAGCTTGTCGGCGTACGCCATGCCCTCGTCGTACAGCGGATCGATTTCGGCAAGGGCAAGCCAGGCGGGTGCCACGCCGTCGACCGAATCGGCCAGCAGCGGCGCAAAACGCCAGTCCTCGCGCTGGCTGGCGTCTATGTACTGGTCAAAGAACCAGGCGATCTGCCTCTCTCCCAGGATGGGTCCATCGGCGTAGAGGCGGTGCGACGCGCTGTCCTGCCACGCAGCGGTGCCGGGGTAGATGAGCAGTTGCAGCGCCAGCGGCAGGCGCAGGTCGCGCGCCCGGATGGCGGTCACGGCGGCGAGCGTGCCGCCGGCCGAGTCGCCGCCAATGGCGATGCGGTTCACGTCCAGCGCCAGCGCGGCGCCGTTCTGCGCCAGCCACAGCAGCGCGTCTTCGGCATCGTGGACCGCAGCCGGAAACCGGTGCTCGGGCGCCAGCCTGTATTCGACCGAGACCACGGCAGCGCCGCTGTTCTGGGCCAGCACGCGGCACAACGTGTCATGCGTGTCAACGCTGCCCACTACAAAACCGCCACCGTGAAAAAACAGCAGCACCGGCAGCCCGGGCTTGCGCTCCGGAATGAACAGGCGCGCGGCCAGCTGGCCGCTGCGGGTCTGGACCTGCAACTCGCGCACTGCCGCGAGTTCGGGGCGCGGCACTTCCAGGACGCCAGCTGCCGCTGCGTATGCGTGCCGGGCCTGCACCGCCGCAAGTTCATACAGCGGCTGGCGAGACGCGCGCGCCATGCGTTGCAGCAGCAGCTGCATGGTCGGCGCCAGCGGCGCGGGGGCTGGCTCGGGCGTCAGGGGTGATTGCAAGGCAAAGGCCGTGGATTGCCGGCAGGCACGCAAAAGTGCGTGACCAGAAACCCGGGTTGCTGGCGATGCAGGCCAACCGGGCGCCGCTGCGGCCCAGGCGATGCCGGCGTGACGCCAGCCGGCAACTTCCGGGACAGGGGCGCGGCCGGAACCCGGTTTACTTGGGGTTCATCATGTTCTGGAGCTGTTCCATGTTGGCCTGCAGGCGCTCATGGACGACCTTCCAGGCACGGCGGCGTGTTTCCGCTTCCATTTCTGCCAGCTCGCGGAAGTTTTCTATGGCTTTCTGGATTCCTTCACGCGCCACTTCCGACTGCTTGGACAGCGCTTCCGGGTCCATCATGTTCTGCATGTTGTCCTGCCAGCCCAGCAGCGCCTCCTGCAGGATCTCGTTGCGCCGCTCGATCAGCGCCTTGTAGCCTTCGTAGGCCTCGCGGTTGGCCTCTGCCAGCGCTTCCAGATCCTTGCGTTGCCATTCGACAAGCGCATTGGCGTCCACGCCGGGCACCTTGAACTGCGACATCAGCTGCGTCAGTTCGTCCATCGACGGCATGCCGAACGCGGCGCCCTTGTCGGAAGCTGCACCTTTTCCTTTTCCAGATGTCTTGGCCATGACCCTATCCTTTCAACTGTTGATTCAAGGAGCCTGCTGCCCTGGTTCAAGGAGCCTGCTGCCCTAGTGTACCAATCAACGGCCCGCCGCGGGGCGCTCAACGGCGGCGCCGGCGTCTTGAAAATCCGCACCCGGCTACCAAGTGCGGGTCTGTTCCCTTCAACTCCAACTGTTGCACAGCATGCCAGACTTCAATCCGTACCCTGCCGAACCCAACGATCCCGCGCCGCAGGCGACGCCGCGTACCCCTGCCGGCACCGCGGCTGGCGGCGAGGCCACGCAGGCCGATCGCGTCGATGAGCGGGACCCGCTCGCACAGCCCGAAACGCCGCAGGACGGCGCCGCTGCAGAGACGGGACGGATCGCGGAACTGCAAGCGCGCGTAGCCGAGCTGCAAGCGCGCGTAGCCGAGCTTGAGGACGAGCACCTCCGTGCGCAGGCCGAGGTGCAGAACACGCGCCGGCGCGCGAGCGAGGAAATGAGCAAGGCACGCAAATTTGCCATCACCGAATTTGCCGAGAACCTGCTTTCCGTGGTGGACAGCCTGGAGGCCGCGCTGAACGTGAAAAACGCAACCGCCGAGCAGTTGCTCGAGGGCACGCTGGCCACGCACCGGCAGCTGCTTGGCGTGCTGGAGCGCAACCAGGTCACGGAAGTCAACCCGGCCCCTGGCGACAAGTTCGACCCGGCGCTGCAGCACGCGATCAGCACCGTTCAAACCGACGCGCAGCCTGCCGGTACCGTGGTTGCCGTCATGCAAAAAGGCTACGTCCTGGCCGAACGCGTGCTGCGGCCGGCGCTGGTCACGGTGGCACAGGACAAATAGCCGGGCGGCACCGCATTGGCGGGGGCAAGGCAGCGGGTGCCGGGCGGCAGCGCTTGAAAACACCCGCTTTGCCACAACCTTTGCCATCAATCTGATCCATTATTCATTCCGGAGAAATTCAAGCCATGGCAAAAATCATTGGTATTGACCTGGGCACCACCAACAGCTGCGTCGCCATCCTGGAGGGTGACAAGCCCCGGGTCATCGAAAACGCCGAGGGCGGGCGCACCACGCCGTCCATCGTTGCGTACCAGGACGACGGCGAGATCCTGGTCGGCGCACCGGCAAAGCGCCAGGCGGTCACCAACGCCAAGAACACCATTTATGCCGTCAAGCGCCTGATCGGCCGCAAGTTCGACGAAGACGAAGTGCAAAAGGACATCGGCCTGATGCCCTTTTCCATCGTCAGGGCCGACAACGGCGACGCCTGGGTCGAGGTGCGCGGCGAAAAGATGGCGCCACCGCAAATCAGCGCCGAGGTGCTGCGCAAGATGAAGACCACCGCCGAGGACTACCTGGGCGAGCCGGTGACCGAGGCCGTGATCACGGTGCCGGCGTACTTCAACGACAGCCAGCGCCAGGCGACCAAGGACGCCGGCCGCATTGCCGGGCTTGAAGTCAAGCGCATCATCAACGAGCCGACGGCAGCGGCGCTGGCGTTTGGCCTGGACAAGCAGGACAAGGGCGACCGCAAGATCGCGGTCTACGACCTGGGCGGCGGCACCTTTGACGTCTCCATCATCGAGATTGCCGACGTGGACGGTGAAAAGCAGTTCGAGGTGCTGGCGACCAACGGCGACACGTTCCTGGGCGGCGAAGACTTCGACAAGGCGATCATCGACTACGTGATTGCCGAGTTCAAGAAGGAACAGGGCGTGGACCTGGGCGCCGACGTGCTGGCGCTGCAGCGCCTGAAGGAAGCCGCCGAGAAGGCCAAGATAGAGCTGTCTTCCAGCGCGGCGACCGACATCAACCTGCCGTACATCACCGCCGATGCCTCCGGCCCCAAGCACCTGAACATCAAGCTCACGCGCGCCAAGCTGGAAAGCCTGGTCGACGAGCTGATCGAGCGCTCGATCGCGCCCTGCCGCACGGCGATCAAGGACGCCGGCGTCAGCGTCTCGGACATCGACGACGTGATCCTGGTCGGTGGCCAGTCGCGCATGCCCAAGGTGCAGGAGAAGGTCAAGGAATTCTTTGCCCGCGAGCCGCGCAAGGACATCAACCCCGACGAGGCCGTGGCCGTGGGCGCGGCGATCCAGGGCCAGGTGCTCTCGGGCGACCGCAAGGACGTGCTGCTGCTGGACGTGACCCCGCTGTCGCTGGGCATAGAGACGCTGGGCGGCGTCATGACCAAGATGATCACCAAGAACACGACCATCCCGACCAAGTTTGCCCAGACCTTCTCGACGGCCGAGGACAACCAGCCGGCCGTGACGATCAAGGTCTACCAGGGCGAGCGCGAGCTGGCCACCGGCAACAAGCTGCTGGGCGAGTTCAACCTGGAGGACATCCCGCCGGCGCCGCGCGGCCTGCCGCAGATCGAGGTCACCTTTGACATCGATGCCAACGGCATCCTCAACGTGTCGGCCAAGGACAAGGGCACGGGCAAGGAAAACAAGATCACCATCAAGGCCAACTCGGGCCTGTCCGAGGCCGAGATCGATCAGATGGTGAAAGACGCCGAAGTCAACGCGGCCGAAGACAAGAAGAAGCTCGAGCTGGTGCAGGCACGCAACCAGGGCGAGGCACTGGTGCACAGCGTGCGCAAGTCGGTGAGCGAGCACGGCGACAAGCTGGACGCCGCTGAAAAGGACGCCATAGAGTCTGCCGCCAAGGCGCTTGAAGAAGCGATCCAGGGCGAGGACAAGGCGGCCATAGACAGCAAGATCGAGGCGTTGACCACCGCCAGCCAGAAGCTGGGCGAGAAAATGTACGCAGAGGCGGCTGCCGCGAGCGGCGCCGACGCGGCGCAGGCATCGGCGCCAGCCGACGACAACGTGGTGGACGCTGAAGTCAAGGAAGTCGACAAAAAAGAAGGTTGAGCGTCCGAGGTTGAGCGTTTGGCGTGCGCAGCTATCGCGAGCTCCATGCTTGGCAAGTCGGCTTCTCGCTTGCCAGGCAGATCTACACGCTGACCGCCGCATTCCCGCCTGAAGAAAGCTGGGGCCTGACGTCACAAATCAGGCGCGCAGCCGTATCGGTACCGAGCAACCTGGCAGAAGGTGCCGGACGCGCGAGCCGGAAGGAATTCTCGCAGTTCGTGCATATCGCTCGGGGCTCGCTCAACGAAATGGAAACGCAGTTGCTGCTGGCGCAGGCACTGGGTTTCTGCCAGTTGTCTGACGACCTGCTGGACCGGATCGAACGCCTTCATGCGCTTCTGAATGGCCTGCGCAATTCGCTCAACGCATAACGCTCAACGCTCAACGCTCAACGCTCAACGCTCAACGCAAAACCTGACATGGCAAGCAAACGCGACTATTACGAGGTCCTTGGCGTCCCCAAGAACGCAAGCACCGCGGAAATCAAGAAAGCCTACCGCCGGTTGGCCATGAAGTACCACCCGGACCGCAACTCGGCGGACGCCAACGCGGAGGACAAGTTCAAGGAAGTGGGCGAAGCGTACGTCATCCTGTCGGACCCGGAGAAGAAGGCGGCGTACGACCAGTACGGCCATGCCGGGATCAACCCCAACATGCGCGGCGGCGCCGAAGGGTTTGGCGGATTTGCCGAGGCGTTCGGGGACATTTTTGGCGACATCTTCGGCGGCGGGCGTGCGGGCGCGCGCGGCGGCCAGCAGGTGTATCGGGGTGCCGACCTCAGCTACGCCATGGAAGTCACGCTGGAGGAGGCGGCGCGCGGCAAGGACGCGCAGATCCGCATCCCGAGCTGGGACGACTGCAGCACCTGTCATGGCAGTGGCGCCAAGCCGGGCACCAGTGCGCAGACCTGCTCCACCTGCCACGGGCAGGGCGTGGTGCAGATGCGCCAGGGTTTCTTCAGCGTGCAGCAGACCTGCCCGCACTGCCGCGGCACCGGCCGCGTGATCCCGAGTCCCTGCCCCAGCTGCCAGGGCCAGGGCAAGACCAAGGGCCAGAAGACGCTGGAAGTGAAGATCCCGCCGGGCATAGACGACGGCATGCGCATCCGCTCCGGCGGCAACGGAGAACCGGGCCTGCGCGGCGGGCCGCCCGGCGATCTCTTCATAGAGATACGCATCAAGAAGCACGACATCTTCGAGCGCGACGGCGACGACCTGCACTGCGTGGTGCCGCTGACCTTTGCGCAGGCTGCGCTGGGCGGCGAGATCGAGGTGCCGACGCTGGACGGCCAGGCCGCCATCGAGATCCCGGCGGGAACGCAGGCGGGCAAGCAGTTCCGCCTGCGCGGCAAGGGCATACGCGGGCTGCGCTCCAGCTACCCGGGGGACCTGTACTGCCACATGAGCATAGAAACGCCGATCAAGCTCACCGAGCACCAGCGCAAGTTGCTGAAGGAGTTTGACGCGTCGCTGAAAAAGGGCGGCGCCAAGCACTCGCCCAACAATGAAAAATGGACCGACAAGGTGCGCAGCTTCTTCAATGCCTGACGCCGCCCGGGCACGCCGAACTGCTGCAGCGCGCGTGGATTGCAGGCAGGTGGCGCGGCGCGCGCCTGCAATACCGCCGCGCGGGGCTTGGCGCGGCTGACTCAGGGTTTTGAACACCTTCTCCAGTAGTCCATCAACCTCCAAGCACAAGGAAAACACCATGAAGCTCTACAGCTTTTCGGGCTCTTGCGGGCTGGCTTCGCACATCGTCCTGAACTGGATAGGCGACCCGTTCGAGGTCGAGCTGATGCAAAAGGAAGAAACCAAATCGGCCGAATACCTCCGCCTCAACCCCATGGGCAAGGTGCCGGTGCTGGACGACGACGGATTCATCCTGTCAGAAAACGCCGCGGTGTTGACCTATCTGGCCGACAAGTACCCGCAGGCCAGGCTGGCTGGCGGCGATGACATCAAAAAACGCGCCGTCGTTGATCATTGGCTGGGTTTCATCAACTCCGAAGTGCATCCGGCGTTCAAGCCGCTGTTTGGCGCAACCGCGTACCTGGACGACAAGGCGGTCGTGGAAAAGACCCAGGCCAACGCCCGTACGCAGCTGCGCAAGCTGTTCGAGATCATTGATGCGCAGCTGGGCAAAACCGACTACATCGCTGGCGAACGCTCGGTGGTTGACGCCTATCTGTTCGTCACCCTGCTGTGGACCGGCTTTGTCAAGGTGGACCTCTCCGGTCTCGACGCGATCGCGGCATTCAAGGTGCGCATGCAGGCCGACCCGGCGGTGCAAGAGGCACTGAAGGGCCAAGGCCTGGGTTGAGCGTTGAGCGTTGAGGGTTGAGCGTTGAGCGTTGAGCGTTGGGCGTTGGGCGTTGGGCGTTGGGCGTTGGGCGTTGGGCGTTGGGCGTTGGGCGTTATACGCTATTCGCAGGACGCAGGACGCAGGACGGCCTATCCGCTGGACGCTGGACGCAATTCGCTCAACCTCATCAAGGCGGCGCGGTCATCCGTCATGCGCCTGGGTACTGCGTTTGCGCAACGCGGCAACTGCTTCTGGCCGATACATGCTGACGCCACAGCTCTAGGAGCCGACAGGCCTGATTGCTTGTGGTTCCTGTTGCCGCCGGTTCATGTCCCGGCGGGCTCCGGCATCGCAACCCGGGACGCCTTGCCGCTGCGGCCACGCGGCAGCGTGCATCCGTACTCGGCCACCACGTTCAGGAGCCCGGCGCCCTGCTCTTGCGCAAACCGCTGCAGCGCGCGCTGGCAGCGGTCAAACGCGACCCTGGCGGCGTCCCCGTCCTGCGACAGGCGGATGACGATGGTGTCGGTGTCGCTTTGCAGGAGCTGGAAGTCAAACACGCCACAGTCTTCCATCACGGTGCTCAGGGACATGGGCAACAGCCAAATGGTCTGGCCCGCGCGTTGGCCCGGCACGCGAAACGGGTCGTCGTCGCGCCCCCGCACGTCTATGACCGGCCGGTTCGAGCCACAGGCGCACGCCGCGCTGTCCAGGAGAATGCGATCGCCCAGGTCGTAGCGGATGAGCGGCTGCACATGATTGGCCAGGTTCGTCAGGAGCACGCGCTCGGAGCGCTCGCCCGGTGGCGTCGGGCGGCCACTGGCGTCGACCGGCTCCAGGATGGCCCAGTCGTCGTTGACATGCAACTGCCCATGCGCACACTCCCATGCCATGGACAGGAACTCGGAGGCGCCATAGCTGTCGCGCACGCTGCTGCCAAATGCCTGTTCAATCTGGGTGCGTGCCGCCGGGCTCAGCGTTTCACCGCCGGTCATGACGCAATGCGGCGCAATCTGCAGGTGGCCGCTGAGCGCCTCGCCGGCAAGCCATACCGCCGCCGTGGGATAGGTGGCCAGCACCGAGGGCTGGAAGCGATTGAGCTGGCGCACCAGCTCGCCGGTCGCGCCCAGCAGGTCAAAACTGCGCGAGACGGCGCCCAGCCAGGGGTTGATGCGGCGCAGGCGTTCAAAATTCACGACGCTGGCAAAGTGACCTGCGGTGGCCACGACCAGCGCGTAGCGGTCGGTCATGCCCAACAGGTCAAACGGCAGCATGGCGCCAAACCAGTCGCGCGCAGGATGGCCGGGCGCGCGCGAGCGCACGGACTCCAGCGCGTCGTAGATGGCCAGGGAACGCGCATCCTGGACGAATATGCCCGGCTGCCCCGAGGTTCCCGAGCTCTCCCAGATCTGGTAGCGGCCCAGCCACGGCTCGCCCGACCTGCTCACGTCGGCCACCAGCGCGCGCAGCTCGTGCAGCTGCAGTGCCGGGTCGCACACCCACTCGTCAAAGCGGTCCATCAGCTCGGCGCGCGAGACCGGTGCGAATCGTTGCAAGTCCGACGGCCGGTCCAACCCGGCCAGGCGCTCGCGATAAACGCCAGCTCGCCGTGCCACGTCAAAGAGCTGACGCAGCCGCAGCTGCTGCAGCTGCATGACCCGTTCGCGACTGGCATGCGTGGCGGCCATGACGCTCGCAATTGCCAACTGGGTCTGCCAGACGTCAAAAACCACGCCTGGATGTCGGTATGCGCCGGTTGCACCACGCCCGAGCGCGGTCGCCGGTGCAAGCTGGCCAATTTGGGCCATTGCTTTTGTCTCCCATTTAACAAGGCGAAAGCGGGCAGCCAACAAAGCGAAAGCGGGCTGCCGCTGGTGTTTGTGCAAAACACCGGGACACCGGCTTGATTGCCATTGCAGTCTGCACCAAAAACCTGCCGCTCGCAACTGTGAGAGAGTGCAAACCCAATATTGGTTCCGGCGGACCTTGCGCAACAGTGCGTCATGACACATGGAGCCGCAGTCGCGCTACCATGGACGCTAGGAGCCTGTCGGACTTTGGTCCAATCTACTGCGCCGGTGGGACAAGCGGTCCATTTTTGTCCGCTTTTTCGTTGCATAGCTGGGCTATGCGCCTCAAAATCAAACAAAACTGTCCTCG